>PJUL01001060.1_pt1 | contig 13801 bp, 11 predicted proteins | sample 1512221 | NCBI WGS metagenome assembly PJUL01 (sample SAMN08177667, study PRJNA422409) | Feces metagenome, whole genome shotgun sequencing project.
ATGGCGGCGCCGGTGAACTGGGCTATATGCCGCTCTGGCAAATCGAAGCCCCCGGCGTCGCCGCGTTGGAAGACCAGGTGGGCGAAGCCGGCATTCGCCACGCCTATGTCGCTGCAGGCGGCAGTCCCGCCGTTAGCGTGCGCGACATCTTTGCGGCGGCAGAGGGGGGTGAAGTCATCGCCCTGCAAACCCTCGACAACATTGCCGCGCAGGTCGCCCGCGCCCTGCTTATCGTGCTGGCTCTTGTCGATTCCGACATGGTGGTGTTCGGCGGCTCCATCGGCTCGCGCCCTGAATTCATCGAACGCGTGCAAAAGCATATCTCAGCCGCATGGATGCGCCCCATCACCATCGCCCGCAGCAGCAGCGGCGGTCGCGCCGGGCTGATCGGCGCATTGGAGCTGGCCCGGCACACCATGCTGGACGACATGTTCGGTGCTATGCCCTCAACCTGAAGCGGTTATCGTCGACTTCGGACCTCATGCCGCAGCAATGCGGTAAGCGCTGGACTGCACAGCCTCAATCACCGATTGCATGCTTTGTTGCCTGTCTTTCGCCGTGACCGACAAAACATGACGCTCATAATCTCCGAGATCGGAAAATTCAGCGTGCAGATCAGCAACTACCTGCGGGTCGCTTAAACTGTCGCCGCCCCGCGCAACACAACGCTCAACCGCTTCCGCCTCGGTCGTGCGCAGAACAATATAATGGAGCGGCACTGCAAGGGCCTCGAAAGTGGGCAGCCAGCTTGGTCGCACGACACCATCCAGAACCACAAAATAGCCATTGCGGGCATAGTGAGAGGCCACACTGGCAGCGATCTCCATAATCATGTGATTTTGCGCGTGGGATTCAGGCAGCCACGGATCGATATGGCCATGCTTGATGTAGCCCCAGAAATCGTCCGAATGCAGATGCACCTTGGGCACGCCGGGCAGATGCGCAAGCGCCTCGGCGGTCGTCGTCTTGCCCGAACCCGGATGGCCAGAGAGAAGCACGATATGTCCGGCGACATCGTTCAGCATGGGTGCCCTCCTCAACAGATATCACGCTTTAACGGCCCCAATCCAAAACGTCACCACAGGTTCTAGCGTTTTGACCTTTCGAGGTAGGACAGGCACATCTCTATCAATTGCTGGCGAATAGCCAATTGCTCGGCAACTGGAAGATTACGCTCGAACACGTTTCGTACGGTCCCGAAAACTACCGATAGCAGGGTCACATTGATCAACTCGATATTGGCATAATCAGCATCCGGTGCGCTTTGCAGCATGGCCGTGGTGGCCACATCCATGCGTTTGGCAAAGGCGTCGATCAGCGCCTGATTATCGAGTTCAACTGCAGAACTATAAAGAGCGCGCGTAACCTCGGCGCGTTCAGTCTTTGCGTCCCAATATTCATTCACAAGCGCTTCGACCATGGCCCTGGTCGGGGTGTGATGGCTTAGCAGACAAGCCATTTCTACCCGCTCGGCCAATCGATCAAGATAGCGCTCGTTGAGCGCATATAGCAGCGCCTGCTTATGCGGAAAATACTGATACATGGTTCCCACCGACACGCCGGCGCGCTCTGCAACACGTGTTGTGGTCAGCCGGTGAATTCCCTCACCCAGCAGAACCTGAATAGTCGCCTCGAAAATCGCGTCGACTGTCACCTCTGCCCGCGCCTGACGCGGCTTTTTCCGGGCACTGAGATGTCGGGGCGGAACGGCGTCCATATGCGAATCCTAAATCCGAATGATCCTTCATATAATGACGCACGAATTTAGCAAAACTGAAGGACATTCGATGACTGAAACGAGAAAAATCGCGCTGGTGACCGGCGCTAATAAAGGCATAGGGCTGGAGATTGCCCGCCAATTGGCTGAAACCGGCATCATCGTGCTCATGGGCGCCCGCAACGAACAGCGCGGTGAAGCCGCAGCCAGCCAGCTTTCACAAACAGGCTTGTCCGTGGCAGCAATAAAAATCGACCTCAACGATGAAACCAGCATCGCTGCGGCCGCTGAACAGATTGACGCAAAATATGGACGCCTCGACATTCTGGTAAATAATGCCGGGATCGTCGACGCTGAAGACGGCCCACCGTCCAGAGCCTCTGCTCAAGCCGCACGCCGCCTGATGGAAACCAATTTCCTCGGCACGCTCTCGGTTACTCAGGCCATGTTGGCCCTACTGCGCCGCTCGGATGCAGGTCGCATAGTCAATCTTGCGACAACGCTGGGCTCCTTGACTATCAATGGCAACCCGGCCTCGCCCTACTATGAAGCGCGGCTGATCGGCTACAACGCCTCCAAGGCGGCGCTCAATATGCTAACAGTGCAATTGGCCGCGGAGCTGAAGGGAACGTCAATTGCGGTCAACTCCGTCGCTCCCGGCTACGTCCAGACCGACCTCACCGGCGGCAATGGCTTCATGACCCCCGCGGAAGGGGCGCGGCTTCCAGTCGAATATGCACTGCTCGGAACCGATGCGGTGTCCGGTCGTTTCGTCGAGCCTCAGGGACAAGCGCCTTGGTAAAGTTCGCCGGTCTCAGATGGGCTTGACGCTGCCGCGCACCGACAGGCGGCAGCCCAGTTCCAGCCGATGCGCGGGCGGGTTGAGCGCCTTGTTGATGATGCGCTGTTCGAGCAGATGCAGCGCGGAAGGGCCCATATGCTCGAGGGGCACGCTGACCGTGGTGAGGGTGGGCGAGGTGAATTCGCCCAGCGCCACACCGTCAAAACCAACAATGGAAATATCCTGGGGGAGCCGGATACCGGCACGCGTCAGCACCGGCATGATGCCCAGCGCCAGATTGTCGGCGGCGCAGAAAATGGCGGTAACATCACCCATCGTGCCATCGTGGGCGTCGAGCCAGGCGCGAATGGCCTCGGCGCCATATTCGGGCTGATAGCCCTTTGCCAGATGCAGATGCGCCTGGCTCAGGGGCAGGCCATTGGCGCGGAAGGCATCGAGAAAACCATCGCGGCGGCGGCGCACAGTGGAGCGCCCTTCCCATGTCAGATGCATGATGTGGCGATGGCCCTGCCCGATCAGCCAATTGGTGGCATAGCGCGCCGCAAAGCGATTGCCCGGCGTGACGCTATCCACCTGCATTTCATGGTCTTCGCCATTCATCAGCACGGCAGGAATTTTGGAAGCCGCTATATCCTGCAACAGGTCGGGCCGGTCTTCGGACAAGAGCAGAATGCCATCGACCTCGGCGGCGCGGGCCTGTTCGACAATGCGATCCCCGGACATCAGCGGCCCGTCGATCTCCATCGGCACGACGCGGATGGCGCGGCGCTCGCATTCGCGCGTCAGCGCGCTGAGCAGGGTCCAGGAAAACAGGTTGAGCTCGCTATGCGGCAGCGTATCGGAGGGCACGGCGAGCAGCACGGTGCGCAAGACGGCAATCGCCGCTTTCTCGCGCCGCCGCGCCAGATAGCCCAGCGCATTGGCAGCATCGAGCACCCGTTCGCGCACTTCGGCGGAAATCGGCGCGGTGCCATTGAGCACATGGGAAACCGTCGAAACGGCAACATCGGCGGCCTCGGCAATATCCTTGATGCCGACTTTTCGGCTGGGGTCACGCGCCATGAAGCGAGGGCCTGCTTGATTATGCGCGAGTAGCCCCATTCACCGAATGCTATCATCCCGGCCTGCGCCGGGGTGACAAAGGAGTGTGGTGCGGCGCGCGGTTGCTCTCAGAAGTTCGGATCGTAGTTGAAATAAATCGGATTCGACAGCGCCACCATATTCTGGCTCTGCGCCATGGAATTGGGCACTTCGGGATATGGCGCCTGTGGCCCCTCGACCTCGACGCGATAATAGGACCGGCCATCGGATGCTGGCGTATCGGTGAAGCGCACCGAGCGCGTCACCGCATCACTGATGAACTCGCCAAACGGCTCGCGGTTCTTGATGACGCGCACACGATAATTGGCATTGGCAATACCACCGCCAACCAGACGCACCTCGAAATTGACCGGGCCGATGGGCCTGGCATTGTCGCCCATCATCATGTCCATCACGCCATCGCCATCCCGGTCGGCATAAAGCTCGACGCGCGGATTATAGGGGTTGGAGCTGACCGACGCCCTGCCCTGCTCAAGCGCTTGTAAAATGGCAGGCTTGCTGCGCGAGGCTGCGAAAATCCATGTGGTCGGCGTGCCGACATAATTGCCGCTGCCCTCGATGGTCAGTGGCACGATCAGCGCCGGGTCGTCGGGAATGCCATGATGATTGTCGCTGCCGCCCCGCGCGCCGATCATCCGGCCCGACAGCAATTGATCGTCCCAGATGCGGACGCTGGGAATATTCTTGGGCCAGATGGAAGTGTTCCAGATTTCGACGCTATCGGCGAGATCGAAGGAGAACCCGTAATGGTTTTTATGGTGCGGGTGATTGGCCGACCAGTGAATACCCAATTCCTGTTTCAGCTTCAGCAAATCCCAGTCACGCGCATTGCGGGCATCGAAAATCCGCTGATGATCATAGGGCTCGGCGGAGAGAATATTGACATGTCCGCGCGGCGCGGTGAGTTCGGCGCCATAGAACAGCAGCACCGACTCCGAGCGATATTCGGGATCGGCCCATGTGTGCTGCGCCACAGCACCCTGCACATGCACATCGTGATCGGTGATGGCGAGGTAGTCGAACCCCATGCGCTCAGCAAAGCCGATGATCCGCGATTGCGGATTGTTGGAGCTGTCCGTGGAATGCCGGCAATGCATATGCCAGTCACCCTTGAGCCAGATACCGGTCTCGAAGCCGGAGGGCGGTGGGAGAGAGGCGGGAATGGGCGGGATCATGGGCACTCCAGTTCCAGACAAAGCTCGACCGTTGTCCCACCACCGGCTGTCATCCCGGCGAAGGCCGGGATCCATCTCGTGACCTCAGGATGGGCCCCGGCCTGCGCCGGGGTGACAATCGAGTGTGGGAGAAGAATTGGCGTCATCCCAAAGCCAGCGTCATGATCTCGAACGGCTTGAAGTTCAGTTCGATTTCATCAGCACGTTCCGCCAACAACCCCGTCTCCGCTTCGTGCAGATCGGTCGTCGCAATTCGCGCCGCTTGCGGCAGGGTCAGCGTCACCACCCCCGCCTTGCCCTGATTTTCCCAGAGCCGCAGAATGGTCCGCTTTCCGTCCTCACTCTGCTTGACCGTTTCGATACTGACCTGATCCGACGAAAGCGTTGCGATGGACGCGGTGACGCCTTCTGCCTTGCCCTCGATCAGCCGCAGGGGCTGGTTGAACAGCGTTGCCGCATTATGCACCGCCTGTAGATCGCCCCCATGCAGGACCATTGCATAGCGGAAATGATGCTCGCCCTGATCGGCTTCGGGCCACGGGAAGACAGGCGATTTCACCAGTGTCAGCCGCAGGGTCGATCCCTTGGCGTCATAGCCATATTTGCAGTCATTGATGGCGGCGACGCCGAACCCGGCCTCGCTCAAATCCACCCAGCGATGCATCGAGGTCTCAAAGCGCGCCTTGTCCCAGCTGGTATTGGCATGGGTCGGGCGGGTCAGATGGCCGAACTGGGTTTCGGCGCGGCTCACATCAGTGCGGATATCCAGCTCAAAGCCGGTCTTGAGCAGCGTTTGATGCTCATGCCAATCGACGAACGTGTCGAATTCGAGCTGGGCCGCGCCCTCGGCAAGCGAGATGACCTGCACGATGCGCGAGCTTTCATAGGCCCATTCAAAGCGGATGGCGGCACGATAGGGCCCGGTCTCGACCACCTCAACTGCCACCAGATTATCCACCTTCCAGCACACATACTCGACATAATCGTCGATGTCCCAGGCGTCGAAATCGATGGGAATGTCCTGATGCGCTACCAGCGCATTGCCAATGCCGCCGGGCTTGATGGCTTCGCGGTTGTGGCGCTTGTCGAACAGGGAAACCAACTGCCCCTTGTCATTGAAGCGGGCGCGCAGCACCTCGTTTTCAAGCAGGGTCTGGGACACCGTAATCCTGCTCTGCGGCAGGGCGGCAGATGCACCCAATGTCACCTTCTGCACCGAGAGCCCGGCGAGACCTGCAACTGGCACGACAACCGCGTGCGAGCCATCGGCGCCCACCACGTTCTGCCCGGCAATGGCAATGCCATCCATGGTCACGCCATCGGTTCCAGCAGGCAGTTTCAACAGATCGGATCGGGCAATGCTGGTGGCGTTGAGCACACCATGCCCACTGGCCACAACGGCCCCAAGTTCAGCGCGCAACGCCTCGGCCGCAGCAAAGAAGGCCGCGTAGTCGCGGTCGCTGTCCTCATAGACAAAGCCGATGGAGGTGCCGGGCAGGATGTCGTGGAACTGATTGAGCAGCACCGTTTTCCAGAGCTGCTCCAGCCTTTCCTTGGGATAGGCAAGGCCCGCCTCCGCTGCCATCACGCCAAGAACTTCAAGCTCATGCAAAGCCCGCTCGGCCAGACGATTATTGCGCTTGTTCCTGGCCACCGAGGTCAGCGTGCCGCGGTGATATTCGAGATAAAGCTCGCCCACCCAGGCCGGAAAGGCCTCGGGCTCGGCGCGCATGCGCTCCACCAGCCGCTCGAAATAAGGTCCCATGGGCTCATGGCGGATTTTGGGGCAACCGGGAATGCCGCGCTCCATACGCCGTACATTTTCGAGCATGCCCCGCGTCGGCCCGCCACCGCCATCACCATGGCCATAGACGAGGAACAACTCATCATGCAGCCCCTGCTGGCTGAACCGCTTCCAGGTGCCCATCACATGGCTGGGCACCAGATCGGGGCAATAGGTGGTGTTGATCCCGTCATATTCGTATTTCTGGGTGGTGAGGAAATAGGCGGGCACCCGTGTGCCATCCAGCCCCTGCCAGAAGAATATCTCATGCGGCATCCGGTTGGTGTCGTTCCAGCTCATCTTGTGGGTGATGAACACATCGAGCCCCGACTGGGCCATGAGCTGCGGCAGCGCGGCGGTATAGCCAAACGTATCCGGCAACCAGACGATTTTCGGCGTCACCCCGAACTTGTCCTGATGATATTTCGTGCCCTTGACGATATGGCGGACGAGGCTTTCGCCCGAGGCGATGACCACGTCCGGCTCCAGCCACAGAGCGCCCTCGATCTCGAACCGCCCCTCTTTCACCTGACTGGAGACGCGTTCGAACAGCTCCGGATAATCCTCTTCCAGATAATCGAGCAGCACGCCCTGATTATACATGAAGCGGTAATCGTCATATTGATCCATCAGCGAGAGCGTATTGGCCATGGAACGGGCCATTTTCTGCCGCGTCTCGCGCACCCGCCAAAGCCATGCCACATCGATATGGGTGTGGCCGGTGGCGACAATTTCCGGCATGGCGTCCGCATCCGCCTCGGCATAAAGCGCATCGGCGCGGGCACGGGCGGCCTCAAGGCTCTTGGCGAAACGCTCCCGATTGCCGGGCCGGAAATCCACGAGATCGATGGCCGCATCGATATGACGCAACAGCCGGGCGCGGCGCGCATCATCAGGCTTGAGCAGGCGCGCCACATCGAGCGGCACCTTGAGATCGTAATAGACAATCTCGGCCAACCGATCATGTTCGACCAGCTCAACCGCAAAACCGAGCTGGCGGCGGTTCTCAATGGTGCCGGCTTCGATCAGAAGCTCAAAGGACTGACCGGCGACCGCATTGCGCGTCAGCGGAAATTCCCGGTGATTGCCATCCCCACCCTGCGCGACGCGACCATCGACGCGCACCAGCAATTGCGGATCACTGCGCCCCATGACCGACCCGAACTGCGCATGGAGTCGACAGAACACATCCCGCCCCGCCAGACTGTCGGGAATGGTGACCGAGCCGCCGAACCAATAGTAACCATCCGGTTCACCCCAAACCAGATCACGGCTGACCATAGCCCAGCCCGACCGGTCCTCGCCCGGCACCACATGGCGCTCCCCATCCGCCGCAGCGCGAAAGTGCAGTGATGCAAAAACTTCACTGCCTAAAAACATACGATCACGCAAAACCGATAGAAGACGGTCCAATTTGGCAATACGGGGCATGAAATTTTTCTCGTAAAAGATCGGTTAGGCCGGTTCATGCCTATCCTACACCGCTCACGAAACAAGGCCAAGACGCACGGGGCGTAACTTTTCACCAGATGTTGAATTAAGGCGAGTGACCTTGATCCCCATGCGCCAGCATGGCCGGAACCAGCGCCATGGCCATAGCCACCTGTGCCTCGATCTGGCGGTCGATGGCGCTGACCGGCACCCCCACCAATGCCAGGACATGCAGGTCGCCCATGGCGCAGCCGACCAATTGCTTGGCCATGCCTTCAAGCTGCTCTTGCCGATAGCGCCCTTCGCCATCGGCAATGGCGGACAAAAGCCCGGCCAGATGCGTCATGGTGCGGCTAATCACATTGTCCCGAAACGTCGTCGCCATGCCCTGTTCGCTGTTTCCCGCCGCGATCAGCAGCCGGGTCACCAGAACCTGCCTTGGCGACAGCACGAACTGCACGAGACTATGCAGGGTGAGACGCAGCGCATCGAGCGGCGGCAAGTCCCGCCCCGTCTCCATCACCTGCGCATAGGTCTCGCTATCGTCGGCCAGAACATCGAACAATGCCCGCTTGTTGGGGAACAGCGCGTAGACGGTTTTTTTGGACATGCCGGATTGCTGCGCGATCGCCGCCATGGAGGCATCGCCATAGCCCTGACGCATGAAAACCTGTTCGGCCGCTTCCAGAATCAGCCGCCGACGCTCATCTGCACCAAGCACGGCAGGCCTGCCGCGAGGGCGAGATTTTCGTGGCGTATCGGGCATTTGCATATTATCCGGTTTTGACACCCGCCAGTCTATAGCGTCTTTCCGCCGGGCTCAAAGCGTTGCAAGGTCGCGCCGGTCGACCGCACCACTGAAAAGGCCAGCGCGTTAACGATGCGATGAAGCCTTTCTCAATTCGGCCAAAGCTTCCGCTAAAGATCAGGCCATTGCCATTTCATGAAATCGGATACCGATCCGTGCATAGATCATCTGACTGGATCGTGGACCTGAGCGAGGCGATGGAAGATTTCGCCGAGGACTGGCGCAGCTTCGTGACGCCAGACAATGCGACCCCGTTTCAGCATTACGAGGTCATGCGGATTGTCTTTTCGCGGCTGATTTCAGGCGGCGGCAGGCCGAAAATCGCGCGAGTCCGTAACCCCAATGGTCAATTGGTCGCCCTCTTTCCAATGCATATCACGCGCCAGCATGGTCTCACATGGCTGCGAACCGATGTCAGGCCGCTGGACTATTGTGCCCCGATCTTTGCACCCGGCCTGACACAGAGCCAGACCAGCGACATAATTCACGCCGTTCTGGCACAGGTGCCTGAAGCCGATCTCTTATATGTCAACAGGATACCCGAAACATTTAGCGGCGCGCCCAGCCCGCTGGTCACCATGCCCAATACGGCGCGGCTCCGCCTGTCGAGCTGGCACCTCACATTAAAGAACCAGACACTGGACGATCTGGTGGCTCGACAATCCAAGCAGTTCAAAAGCCAATTGCGCACCAGAACCAAAAAGTTCATGGCCAAACATGATCGTAAGATCGATGTCGCATTCGGCAAGGACGTGTCGGCGGCTGATTTCGAGGCCTTCTCTGACCTGCGCCAATCCAGCTTCGACGTAAAAGAACGCTCCAACATTCTGTCGGACCCGCAATGGGGGCCGCTTTATTCTACGCTACTGGCCGAGGGTATTGAATGCCGCGCCTGGCTCGCCACGCTGAGAGCCGATGGCGAAATGGTGGCGGCGCTTTATGGATTCCAGACCGGTCAGCGCGTCCAGATCATTCTGCCCGCGTCAAAAATGGGTGATTGGCAATATTACCGCCTCGGTCTGCAATTGTTTCAGGATACCATCACCTATTTCCACAAACAGGGCGCTGAAATATACGACCTGTCCATTGGCGACTCTCCCTATAAGAAGCGCATTGGCGGCGCAGAGGAAGGCCTATACGACGCTCTGTTTCCGCGTTCATTTGCCGGATATGTCTATTATATTCTGTGGCGTCTAAAGGTAAAACTGCGCGCCAGAATGCGCCCAATTGACTAAAATTGCAGGGTTAACCAGTTTTTAACCCGCCTCCCTTTTGCCAACCTGTCCATGCTATTGCTGACCTTGGGGCCGGGTATAAGCGGAACGCGGGATCGCAATGGCACAAATAGTACAGACATATGGCGGCAGAGACCAAGGCCCCTCGCTGGCGCAGGACCTGCATGTACTCTCGCGCGCTTTTATCAGCCGCTGGAAGCTGATCCTTGTCGTCATCGCCGCCTGCCTCTTTGTCGGCGTGGCCTATGTGTGGACGACACCGCCCTCCTATACTTCAAGCGCGGAAATCTTCGTCGATCCGCGCACGCGCGACGCAGCCGGTCTCAATATCAGCCCGTCGGGGCTGGGCACCTCCTCGCAGGGCGCGGATTCGGGCCTGGTGGAAAGCCAGCTCCAGCTGCTCAGCTCGCGCTCCGTGCTCACCAAGCTGATTGAACAGCTGGACCTGACCAGCGACCCCGAATTTGCCTCGACCCAGGGTCAGGGACTGGGCGCTATGGTGCGCAGCCTGTTGCGGCTGGCTATTTATGGCCCCAATAGCGACGATGGCGCCGATATTGCGCCGCAGGATCGGGCGATGGAAAAGCTCGGGCGCGCCCTCAAGGTGGAGCGTATCGGCCAGACCTATGTGCTCAATATCGCGGTGACCACCGGCTCGCGCCAGCGCTCCGCCGAGATCGCCAATGCGCTCGCAGCCATCTATGTCGCAGAAACCCAGATCACCGCTGACGGCAGCGCGCTGGAGACGGCCGAAAGCCTCGAAGCGCGACTGGCCGAATTGCAGGCGACCAGCGAAGCCTCGCTGCAAGCGGTGGAAGAATATCGCCGCGCCAATGGCCTGGTGGGGGCCCGTGGCGTGCTGGGCGACGAACAGCAATTGGCCAGCATGAACGACCGGCTGACCGATGCCGTGGTCGCCACGCAGAATGCACGGGCGGCACTGGACGCGGCGCGCGATGCCGGCACGGCGCCGACCTCCATCCTCTCTTCCGACAGCGTTGAGCAATTGCGCATTCAGATCGCCCAGAGCCGCTCGGACGAAAGCGTGCTGGCGGGCACATTCGGCGACCGGCATCCGCGCCTTGTTCAGGCCCGCGAAAACCGGGCCGCGCTCGAGCAGGCGCTACAGGCCGAAATGCAGCGCATCGTCGCCCGCGCCCAGAGCGATTATGACCGCGCGCAGGAAACCGAGGCTTCGGTGCGTGCACTGGTGCTCCAATATGAGCAGCAGCAGGCCAATGCCGATCAGGCATCGGTTCGCCTGCGCGAACTCGAACAGCTGGCCGAGCAGGACAGGCAGCTCTACGAATCCTTTGCCACAAGGGCCAAGCAGGCGCGCGAACAGATCGCCCTGCCCGCATCCACCGCCCGGATCATTTCCAGCGCTGTTCCGGCAATTCAGCCCAGCGGACCCAAGGCCCTGTTGGCGCTGGCCGGCAGTGGTCTTGCAGGCGTGATTTTGGGCTTTGGTCTGGCATGGTTGCTCTATATCATGCGCGGCGAACCCGCTCATGCGCCTACACTGGAACAGCCGATAAGGCGGCCTGTCGGCACGCCCAAGGCGCCACCCGCATCGCCACCGTCACCAAGGATAAAGGAAGTGGCCGTGTCCCAGATCATCAATGCGAGCCCGGGCACATCACGGCGCTACCAGACCGCCAGCAGAACCCAGACCTCTCCCTCGCGCCGCTTCGCGCGACTAGACAAGCAGTAAGGCACGACATGTCCAAGACCATACTTGTAACGGGCGGTGCAGGATTTGTCGGAAGCCATCTCTGCGACCGGCTGCTTGCGGCGGGCCACAAGGTCATCAGCCTCGATGATTTCTCGACCGGCCGTCCCGAGAACCATGCCGGGCATGTCAACAATCCCAATTTCCGCTTCATTCAGGCCGATATCGTCGATCCCATCGATCTGCGCGTCGATGAAATCTACAATCTGGCAAGCCCTGCCTCGCCCGTTCACTATCAGAAAAGCCCGATCACCACGCTCAAGACCGGCATTATCGGCGCAATGAACGTGCTCGATCTGGCCGCGCGCAACAAGGCGCGGATCCTGCAGGCCTCGACCAGCGAGGTCTATGGCGACCCGCTGGTGCATCCGCAGCCCGAGACCTATTTCGGCAATACCAATTCCTTTGGCGAGCGCGCCTGCTATGACGAAGGCAAACGCGCAGCCGAGGCGCTGTTCTATGCCTTCGCCAAGGAACAGGGCGTCGATATTCGCATTGCGCGCATCTTCAACACCTATGGCCCGCGCATGCAGCCCGACGATGGGCGCGTGGTCTCCAATTTCATCGTTCAGGCCCTGCGCGGGGATTCCATCACCGTTTATGGCGACGGCACCCAGACCCGCTCGTTCTGCTATGTCGATGATCTGGTTTCCGGCTTCATCGCGCTGATGGCAAGTGACATCACCACCCCGGTCAATCTGGGCAATCCGGGTGAATTCACCATGCTGGAGCTGGCCGAACTGGTGCAGAAAACGCTTGGTCGCACCGCCAAGGTCGAGTTTCTGCCACTGCCCGCAGACGACCCCAAGCAACGCCGCCCCGATATTGGCAAGGCCGAAACCCAATTGGGCTGGGCACCAAAGACCCCTCTGGTCGATGGTCTCAAGGACACGATTGCCTATTTCGACCGCCGCCTTCGTGAGGATGCGAGCACCGCCACCTCTGCGCGTGCGCCACTCGTTGCTGCCCCGGCGCGCTAATGCTGACCCGTCGTGACGTGCTGGCGGGTTTGGCCGCGCTGCCCGCCATTGGAATGGCGCAGGCACAGGAGCCGGGTCTGGCTGAGCTTGCCGCAAGCCATGGCCGGTTCTTCGGCTCGGCCCTGACCAGCCATGATCTGGCGCCGGACGATGCCTATTTTCAAGTGCTGGCCAGCCAGTGCGACGTCTTCGTCACCAGCTGGCAATTGAAATGGGGCGCGGTGGCGCCATCGCTGGATGCCGAGGCCGATTTCACCCCGGTCGACGCCATCCTCGATACGGCCCGCGACCTCGGCAAAAAGCTGCGGGGGCATACGCTGATCTGGCATGAGCATGCCCCGGAGGGATTGGATGCCCTGACCAATGCCGCCGATTGGGACAGACATGTCCTGCCCCATTTCCAGCGTGTTCTGGGCCGCTATCGCAACGATTTCTTCCATTGGGATGTGGTCAACGAAGCCATCAACCCGCCCGATGGACAGGCCGATTTCATGCGCGACACCCCGTTCCTGCGCATGCGCGGCCCCGATTATGTGGCCGAAGCCTTCCGCCTGGCCCATGAATTGGCGCCCGAGGCAAAGCTTTATCTCAACGATTACAATATCTGCTACGCCGATTCATGGCAGAACGACCGCCGCACCGGCATCTTGCGCCTGCTGGAGCGACTGGTCGGCGCAGGCGTGCCGATCCACGGCCTCGGCCTTCAGGCCCATCTCGATACCCGCTTCACCTTCGGCGAAAAGGTATTGTCCGATTTCCTCGACGAGGTCACGGCAATGGGGCTGGAAATGACCCTGACCGAGCTGGATGTGCGCGAGGCCGACGAGACCGGCGGACTAAGCCTTGCAGGCCGCCAGCAGCGCGCCGCCGACGAAGTGCGCAAGGTGCTCAGCGTAGCGCTCGACTATAAGGCCATGACCGGCGTCACCGTCTGGGGCCTTGCCGATCATCGCAGCTGGCTGCGCTCCAGCCGTGACCTGCCCGACAATCAGGGCCTGCCCTATGACGACCAGCTGAACCCCACCCCCATGCGCGCG
>PJUL01001066.1_pt1 | contig 13750 bp, 13 predicted proteins | sample 1512221 | NCBI WGS metagenome assembly PJUL01 (sample SAMN08177667, study PRJNA422409) | Feces metagenome, whole genome shotgun sequencing project.
GAAGTGGAAGATCTTCTCGCGAAGGACGAAATCCTCCAGCAGCGTCGGGCCGCGCGAGCCCGCCCTCAAACTGTTCTGGTTGTCGGAAACGGCGATGCCCTGGTTGGTGGTTAGCATCTTGGTGCCGTCACCGGCGATCTGGTGTGTCTCGCCGCCATCGCCGCTTTGCCTGGTCTTCGTCGCCATGTGTCCGCTCCTGATTGTCGGAGGTTCAACCGGCGGCGCAACACCAAGGGTCCGTCGATTTGGCGAACTTGCTGCAGGTTAATGCGATTCCTTCTTTGGAGAGCAAGCTGAAGCTCGACGAGACGTGCAAGTATGAATGGAGCTGACGCGGGCTGGGCAGTTGCATGAGATTGTGCTGGAATTAGCACGGCAGCGGGTCGTCAGTAATGGGGCGACCGACCTTTGCAGTCAGCCATCATGTAGTCAGCATCGCATCTTGGGCACGCCGACCTGAAAATCGGTCGCACCCCGCAAAGATGGGTCATTAAACAAGTTGAACCGCAGTGCGCCGCCGGCGTTCATCCATCGCCTAGGCAAACGGCGGCTTCGAGTTGGTCGGTTGGTAGAATGTGCGGTGAGGGCCGCCCTGTTGGCAGCGATCTGGCGTGGATCGGAGCGAGCCTCCAAATCGTCAATTTCACATTTGACAAATATCCTGGCGCTATTGCCGCGCGTCCGGGGAGCGGGCCTGTTTGGTGATTTGCGACGACGTGTTCGCTGGCAGCGACATCGGCATTTCGTGACGATCTTGACGACCGGCTGCCCATTTTTATCTAGCGAAGAGAGCTTCGGGGGAAGGATGGAGCAGGAGATGACGAAGGAAAACGACATCGAATATCTTAGCCGCCGCGTGGAGGAAGAACGCGAAATGGCTGAGCGCGCCGGTGATCCGGCCAGCTATCGTATCCATACCGATTTCGCTCGCGAGTACGAACGCAAGTTACTGGCACTCATCGCAGCTAAGCCGATTTCCCGACCATCGAATGGTCACACGCCGTCCTAACCCAGGCGGCAATCGGGCCACCGAAAGCAAGGAAGGTCGTGGTGCCGGGCACTTTGCGCCCGGCGCCACGATCCGTGTTGTGAAGTATCCCAACGGATGAGCGGGGTCGGCTGTGGCCTGTCCACCGCGATCAAGCGGCGGTTCCCGCCGGGCAGTCGCTATGTGCGGGTGCGCATTCGCCTATTGGTCAAGCCGAACAACACGCGTGACAAACAACAACTGGCATCTTGATGCAGCGTAAATTAAGCGCAAATATTGTACCCAATACATCCTGATATTAAAGGCGCTTTGAATTGGGCAAGCAAGATCGCGAATTTAATCAGCAGGTCGCAGAGCTTCGCCGTCAAGCACGCGTGTTGACGAGTGGCGTGTTTGGGATGAGCGGCGATGTTGAACTCTCTCATATCGCTGAGCGGGTCGCCACCGAGACCGGCTTTCCCTTTTCCGCCGTGTCCATCGTGGACCGATCGACTCTATGGCTCGCAGTCGCCTATGGCTTCGATCCCAGAGAATTCGCCCGGCCCGACAGCTTCTGCGACGCTGCAATCGGAGTTCGGAACTACGCACCGCTGTGCGTCACGGATGCCTGGCACGAGCCACGCTTCAAGTTCGCTCCTGCGGTGCTTGAGATGAACGTGCGTGCCTATTTCGCCGCACCGCTGGTAACCAGCGATGGCTTTGCGCTGGGCACTTTATGCCTTCTGGATCAGAAACCGCGAACCGTAGACGCAAACGGGCTTGAACTTCTGAAGTCCCTCGCCAGCCAAGCGACGGCGGTAATCGATCGAGAGGCAAATGCGCTTGCATACGCAAAGTATGCCATGGCGGAGCTCAGCACCCGCATCCGCTTCGCAATCGCCGATCAGAACGACGCCGAGGTCGCGATACTCGATGAGGAACTTCGTCGGATTGAGGCGAAGTTTGAAGCGCGTTGGAAGTAAGCGCACGATCTGGAAATCGCACCACGGTCGCGCGCCACGGACTACCTCGGAATCTAGGTTTTCGAGATATTCGCCAAAAGCAGTCGGCCCGCTCCCGTTCGGTCGCACGCCGTTATCCTCGACTGAACGAATGACCGCTTCTCGGTTCGGGGCTACGAGACCCCGTCGTCATGCCGATTAGTCTGTGACCAAGTCACGAATCTTTGCCGCAAGACCTTCAAGCGTGAACGGCTTGGTCAGTACGTGCATTCCAGGGTCGAGCCGCCCGTTGCCGACAACTGCGTTCTCCGCATACCCGGTGATGAACAACACCTTCAGGTCGGGCCGACCTGTCCGCGCTGCGTCCGCCAATTGCCTACCGTTCATGCCTTTCGGCAGGCCAACATCCGTCACGAGCAGATCGATGCGATGTGGTGCGTTGAGGATCGCGAGGCCGGAGGCGCCATCGCTCGCTTCGATGGCGCTATAACCCAGGCCGGCAAGCACATCGGCAACCAGTGACCGTATCGCCGGTTCATCATCGACCACCAGCACGGTTTCTCCCGAAGGCGACAATGGGGGCGCTTCCTCGATTGTGCCTTCTTCCTCGGCCTCGTCCTGCATGTGAACTCTGGGAAAATAGAGGCACATCGTCGTGCCTTCGCCGAGTTCCGAGTATATCCTGACCTGACCGCCCGACTGCCGGACGAAGCCATAGATCATCGACAAGCCTAGCCCGGTTCCCTCGCCAAGTGGCTTTGTTGTGAAGAACGGATCAAAGACGCGCTCGATCGTTTCTGGAGACATGCCCGTCCCGGTATCCGTCACACATAGAGAGACATACTGTCCAGGCTCGAGGTCGCGTTCACGCGCTCCGGTTGCATCCAGCCATTTGTTTGCCGTCTCTATCGTGATCTTTCCGCCGTCCGGCATCGCGTCGCGGGCATTGAGACACAGATTGAGAAGCGCATTCTCAAGCTGATTTGGATCGATCAGCGTCGTCCAGAGCCCGCCTGCCTCCACGGTCTCGACTTCGATTGCAGGCCCGACCGACCGCCGCAGAAACTCGTCAAGTCCCGCGACCAGCCGGTTGATGTTCGTGGGCTTGGGATCCAGCGTCTGGCGGCGCGAGAAAGCGAGCAGCCTATGGGTGAGAGCTGCGGCGCGCTTGGCCGCGTGCTGGGCCATGCCGACATACCGGTCGATTTCGCTTGTGCGGCCCTGTTGAACCCGCATCTGGATTAGCTCAAGGCTCCCGGAGATACCTGTCAGCAGATTGTTGAAATCGTGCGCAAGTCCGCCGGTGAGTTGTCCCACCGCCTCCATCTTCTGCGCCTGGCGAAGCTGATCCTGCGTCGCTTCGAGTTCCAGCTGCGCTTCTTTCTCGACAGTGATGTGCCGCCCACTAGCATAGACCAGCCCTTCCTCCGGCGAGGCGACCCAGGAGAACCAGCGATATGAGCCATCCTTGTGGCGAACGCGGTTCTCGTACTGATTGAGGCCGCTTTGCTTGGCCCGCTGCAGCGCTGCGTCGCTGGCCGGCCGGTCTTCGGGATGGCTGAAAGAAACATGGTCGCGACCGATTATCTCGTCGTTGCGCCACCCTAACAACGAGGTCCATGCAGGATTCACCGACAGGAAACGGCCGTCCGCCGCTACTACGGCCAGCAGGTCCTGTGAGGTCTGCCAGGTCCGATCGCGCTCGCGCGTGCGCTCCTCAACCTGTCGCTCCAGCGTCTCGGCGAAATTCGCCAAGGACTGCTCGGCTTGCCGGCGTTCGATCGCTGCCTGGGTGCGATCGGCAACGTCACGAACGAATGCCACGTCTTCGGCGGGCCATTCGCGCGGACCGATATGGTTGAGGTAGAGCAGCGCTATGACATCGCCGCGATCGAGGATCGGCATGTTGAAAACCGCGCGGGCGTGGATTGCCTCGAGAGCTGCCGCGTTTGCCTGGGTGCGAGGATCGCTGCGCGCGTCGGCAATCGCTACCAGTTCGCCGCGTTTCAAGTTCTCGATGTACGACCCATAATCCCGGAAATGCAGAATGCCCGTCAAGCTGCTCGTGCCCGGCTGGTTCCAATCGCGCTCGATAGCGATTGTCTCCGCGACCGGGTCGATCATCCCATAGCCAGCGCGGCTCACACCGAGGCTTGTCCCCAAGATTTCAGCAGCAGCAAAGGACATCGCTTCGGCATCATCCATCAGGCGCAGCCGGTCGCCCAGGGCAAGAAGGGCGGCATGTCGTTCCTCGCCCTTGCGAATGTCTTCCAATCGCTTTCGTGCGTCATATTGACGTCTGCGGGCACGTAACGCCGAACGCGCCAGGCTCAGCAGTGTCGTTGGATGGAAGGGGCGCTCCAGGAATGTCACGTTGCCCAGCGAGTCCAGCAACCGGACCGCGCCCGGATTTCGTTCGAGACCTCCGCCTCGCTCGGTGAGGATTATGAACGGGAAATCGGACCAATCGCCCTGATCACGCAGGAACCGGTCAAGGTCGCGCAGATCCGCGCCTCGCACTGCTTCTTCGGTGACGATGGCGAAGCCAGCACCGCTGCGAAGGGCCGTGACCAGTGCTGGCAGGTCAGCCATCGAATCAGCGTTGAAACCACCCTCGCGCAACATAGCGCACGCGATCGCAGAGTCGCGGCCGCGCGGTGCCAGTACGGCTGCGCCTTCAGCAAGGGTGTGGTTCAAGCGCGACTATACCTTGCCGGTATCCAGGAGCCGCTCGTCGGATCCCAGCAGGCTTGGGACGCCGCGGAGCACGCCCTGAAATCCGGTAAGAGGTTCACCGACGGTGATCCCATTGCTTCCAATAACGAATTCACGAATCGTGTCCTCATGCGCTCCAGTGCGCTTCTTAACGACCGAGACCGCGCGCCGGACCCGTCCCAGTGCCTCGAAATATCTGAGCAGGATCACGGTGTCGGCCAGGTATGTGACGTCGACCGGTGACTTCATGTCGCCCACCAGGCCGTGCTGCGCCACGGTCAGGAAAGTCATGGCACCCTGTCGGTTCAGATATTGCAGGAGCTCATGCATGTGCAGGATCAGCGCCTGCTCCTCAGGCATGGCCGCCTGATACCCGTTGAGGCTGTCGATTACGACGGTGCGTGCGTCGTGCTTTTCGACACATTGGCGAACACGCTGCGAAAACTCGCCCGGCGTCAGTTCGGCGGCGTCGACTTGCTCGATTACAAGCTTGCCGCCTTTGACGAGGCCCTGCAGATCAATACCCAGGCCCAGCGCGCGCTCGAACAGGAGACCCAGCTCCTCGTCGAAGACGAACATTGCCGCGGACTCTCCGCGATCGATCGCGGACTTGACGAAGCTGAGCGCGATCAACGATTTCCCGGTGCCGGCTGGCCCAAGGACGAGCGTACTCGCGCCGCGCTCGAAGCCACCGCCGACCAGGGTGTTGAGCCCGGCATTGTCAATGGGCACCGTTTCCCGCCGGAAGCTGGTGCGATGTTCCGCAGAAACCAATCGCGGAAAAACCCTGACGCCACCGGTTTCGATAACGAAGTCGTGATAGCCACCGCGATACCGGCGTCCGCGATATTTGAGTACGCGCATGCGCCGGCGCTCAGCCCCATAATTGGGGGATAATTCTTCCAGCCGGATTACTGCATGCGCAACGCTATGGACGGTCTTGTCGAGGACGTCGGCAGTGAGATCGTCAAGCATCAGGACAGTTGCATCGTGATGCGAGAAATAATGCTTCAGCGCCAGGATCTGACGCCTGTACCGAAGCGAGCTTTGCGCCAGCAGGCGGATTTCAGAGAGGCTGTCGAGAACCACCCGTGATGGCTTGATCCGCTCGAAAGCTTCGAAGATGCGCCTGGTTGTCTCGCCGAGCTCCAGATCCGAAGAATATAGCAGGCTTTGCTGCTGGTCCTCGTCCAGCAGGCTCTCGGGCGGCACCAGCTCGAATACCTCGAATTTCTCACCGAACGTCCAGCCATGCGAATCAGCGCCTGAACGCAACTCCTCCTCTGTTTCGGACAGGGTGATATAGAGTACCTGCTCACCAGCCTCAGCTCCCGCCATCAAGAACTGGGAAGCGATTGTGGTTTTGCCGGCGCCAGGGGCACCTTCGAGAAGGAATAGTCTCCCGCGCGACAGGCCCCCTGCCAGGATTTCGTCGAGGCCTTCAACTCCGGTCAGACAATTGGGCATTCAACCTCTCCAGAGACTTGGCACCACCGCGTCCATCGGTTGGGCAGAACAAAGCAATGCGCCAAGGCCCATTTCGATCCGGAGCTGAAATGATTCTGCCGGCGCCACCTTCGGAAGATTTGAGGCGCAATCGGCAAGATCATGCATAAATCTCACCCGGAAAATGGCGAAATTGATTTCGGACGGCCGTTCCCTGGCAACTGTTCCAAATAGACTACGTGGACACCGTCTAATCCACACCCAAGGTGCTGCGCCTGATATAATCGCACCGCACCTCACGAATGAACATCCGCTTTTAGACGGCAACGCAATCCTTCTGGACCACCACAGTTGGGCGCCAAGCCGCCTCCTGGCATTACCCTACCCCATTCTCCCCTCCACGCCCTTTTCCGTGGGCGGCGGATCATACCCGCCACGGCCTAGATCGAGCGCAGCTGGAGCCAGGTCGGCACGGGATGTGGCATGGGCGGCGGTGCCCGCCGCCAACTGGCCAGCCGACGACTCAGCCGGAGCAGGTCAGCGGACGCTTTTGCGTTGTACCAGATTGAAAATTCCGAGCAGTACCACGGCGCCGACAAAGGCGATGATCAGCCCGACCACCGAGAATTCCTGCACGCTACCCCGGACGCCGAAGAGCGGACCCGACAGCCAATTTCCGATTACCGAACCCACACAGCCCACGACGATGTTGAGGAGGATACCCATCGACGCATTGCGTCCCATTACGATGCTGGCGAGCCATCCGGCGATGCCACCCACGATCAGTGCGATAATCCAGCCCATGGCGGTTCTCCCTGTTCAGACAGGAAGTGGAATCCCTGGCGGCCAGCATTGTTCCGCAGCTGCAACGCTCGACGGGCGCGCCAAGACGTCAACCGGCAAAATGCGCCAAACGCATATGGGCCACCTTTTGCGAAATAGCCCCTGCACAACCTTGCTCTAAGGGTCAAAAACAGAAACGAACACCGGCGGGGCCACCATAGCCTTCATAATCGGCACCATCGGCATAGCGGCCTTCGAAGAACGCTGATCGCACCGTGCTGCGAACCGATGTTCAGGCCCAGTAGGCCCTCGCCATAGTCGCTCAGGCGCTGGTTTCCGAACCGGACCGTCTGGCCGCCATCGGCGCACGAGACCTCGTCCTGTCTCCTGAAAGCATGAGCCTAGTTGCCGCCACCATAGCGTGTCATCATGGCCGCGCCGATAACGCTGGTGAATCCGATCCGCGCGCCGCCGCGGCCGCGCACTCCGTCGTGGTCGCTGAAGACGTTCTGGTCGCTGAAGACGAAATTGCCCGACGCATTGCCGAAATCATCGAAATCGGAATGCATGCAGGAAACGCTCGCCGCTGGTTCGAACCAGAGCTTGCTGCCGAAGCGGAAGCCCGCCTGACGGGCGCGCCGCGTCTCGGTCGAACGACAAGAATCGTCATGGCCAAGAACGCTGCTCCCGCCGTCAACGCCTTGTTGCGCGCGAGGCTGACGCACGGGGCTGGCCGGGCAAAATCATCACCGGAAATAAAGCCATGATAATCTTCGTATCGGAGCGGAAACATGGATAGTAAGCATCCACAGCCAACCTACTAAATCACACCGCGATACAAGCTGTATCCTGACGCCATCTCACCCCTAACAGCCCTACATTTGAAATCGCTAAATAGTTCTCCCAGCACCCTTGCGATCCCCTCTCGCAAGCATGACATCGTTTAAGCGATCCTGAAGCTGATGCGTCGGCCTTTCGAACCGCCCAGAAAGCAAGCAGGATGAAAAGCCAATGTTTTTAGACGACCGCGACGCGCAGGCGGGCAAGGAAGTGCCCCTGCCCTGGAACACACCGCCCTCCAACCAAGGATCAACCGAATGCCGCTGGTGTTGGCGCTTCATCTACGCGCCAGCACTCCCATGCTCGATCGAACTGCTCCCCGGGCTCGCCAATATGCCGACATCGTCAGGGTTGGGAGACCGATGCAAATGGGAACTCGCTACTCGCATGCCTGCAAACGGCGCGCTTGCGGGAATAGCCCTATGACCAGCAAGCACCAGCGCTGGACCCAAACTGCAATCAACGACCTGAGAAGCGGGATTGCAAGCGGGCTGGAAGTCGAGACCATAGCCGACACATTAGGACGCACCGTGGCGGACACCAGAGCGATGGCTTTCCGGCTACGTCTGCGCGTGGCGAGATAGCCGGCTATGGACCGTCAGCATGACTCCGCCCCCTGCCGGCGGTAGGCCAGGCTGATCCGGTCATGTACCAATCACACCGTTGGTCAGCGCAAATGCGACCATATGCGATCGGTTCCGCGTTCGGGTCTTGAGACGTATGTGGTCGATATGGCGCTCCACCGTCCGCGGAGCAATCAGGAGCTTCTTGGCGATCTCCTTTGCGGAAAGACCAAGCGCGACAGATTGTAAAACTTGAAGTTCTCTCGCCGTCAACCACTCGTTGGGCGCGTCGCGTTCGTCCATGGCTTGTCCAGTTCTGAGCGGAGAAATGTCAGAAAACGCTTCGGCAACACCGGGAAGGCAAAAGGGCCTGGATGGAATTGTATTTAACGTAGATTAAAATTCATTTCTAGTAAAGCTCTGAATTATTTAATTTTTCACCGGGGCAGGCTGATTTGGATCAAGTTTTGCAGGACAGAGCTTACCCGAACCGGCGTCGTTCATGTCCCACCGAAGCTGCAACCAAGCTTAATCGTGCAGTGCAGCCTGGAAGAGTTTAGGCCGCGACCGGACGTTGAATGAATGATGACTCATTCTCTTCGCTCTCTTCTGCACAAGAAGATGCCAGCATAGATTACGGCAACATCTGCGGCATCGGACAAGTATGTCCGATTATCTTCCGACTTCCCGTTTCCCCTTGCGGCGACCGCTTTCGGCAGTGGCGCGGAAGGCGAATGCACGGAGGACCAGATGCGAGATTCGATGATTTGCATGACGGTGATGGCGGCCGGGCTTGCGCTCACGTCCTGTGGCGGCAGCGGCAAGACCGGCGGCACCGGAGAGACGGCGGGCATCTCGAGCGGTAGCTTAATCGATCCGTGCTCCGTGCTGAGCGCGGCGGAGATATCGGCGATCACCACCGACACGGTGACCCGCACGAGCCACGATGCCGCCACCTGCACCTATCACAGCGACCCGGACGACGGGGTCCAGCTCACCATCATGAAAAGCGGCGGCGCGAAACAGATGGAAGTCGTGCACCGTGCCGCTGGCGTGCTCGGTGGCATGGGGAACGCAGTGGCGAACAAAGGCGGCGCGGGTGCAGACGCCGCAAATCTGCTGAAGAAGGACAAAACGGCGCCGCCAAGTCTTGGCGACGAAGCGGCCTGGGGCCTGAACACAGTGCTATCGGTGCGCAAGGGCGACATGTTCGTCGAGGTGAGCCCGCCGATCATGCATGATCCCAAGACCCATCCTGGCTATCCGCTCGTCAAGACTGACGAGAAGCGCGCGATCGCGCAGAAGATCGCGGAGAAGGTGCTGGCCAAGCTGGGATAGGACACGACAAGGGCTTCCCCGGCCAACCGCCGAGGAAGCCCTTGTCGTTTCGGATGCCGGTTCAGCGCTTCACGAGTTCGACGCGGCGGTTCCTGCCCCGCCCCTCCTCGCTGTCATTGCCGGCGACCGGTTTGTCCTGCCCATAGCCCTTGGCCTGGATACGGTCGGCGGCGATGCCCTTCGCCTTCAGCGCGGCGACGACGGCAGCAGCGCGCCCCTCGGAGAGCGTCTGGTTGTGCGCGGGCGTGCCGGCATTGTCGGTATGCCCTTCGATCGTCAGCTTCAGGCTCCCGTCGGCCCGCATCAGCTTGACGATCTCGTCGATTACCGGCTGCGCCTCGGCGCGCAACGCCGTCTTGCCGGTATCGAAATTCAGGTAGAGCGCGACATGGCCCGCGCTGTCGAGATCGCGCTTCAGCGCCTCGGCCGGGATCGGCTTCACCTTCACCTCGAGCGTCCTCTTCTCGACGATCGTCAGCCAGTAGTTCTTCGAATTGTCTTCCCAGGGATAATAGACCTCGACCCAGATCTGGCTGGTCGGCGTGCGCAGCATGTACACGCCCATCTGGTCTTCCTCATAGACGTAGTTCGCCCGGAAGCGCCTGTCCTGGAACATCAGCTTGCCGTCCTTGAGCGGCTTGCCGGACCCTTCATAGACAGTGACGCCGCCCAGATCGTGGACGAGCTTTTCATAGGTTTTCTGCACCTGGAAGAACGAGGCACTGCTGCCCTTGCCTCCCGTGATGATCGTGCGTCCTTCGACCGGAATCAGCTTGTGCCCGTCGAAGAATTCCCAGCGGTCATAGGGCACGTCCTCGAGGAACCTTGCGCCGTCCGAGGTCGGCATGATCTCCGGCCTGAACTTCTTATAGCCATCCATGACCCCAAAATAGGGCCAGGCGCCGAGCCTGGGCTCGACGACCGGCGCGCGCTTCGCATCGAAGCCGACCGCTATGGGTGCGGGACTGGCGGCGGGCGATTGCTCCGCGTCGGGAGCTGCGGCGTTGGCGAGCGCGGCGACGCGCACAGCCTGGTTGCCACCGCCCGGCGTATCCTTCGAGCCGCAGGCGGACAACGCGAGCCCCAGCGCGCTCGCGCAGGTGATGCGGTAGATCATCATGCTTCTCCCCTCTCCGTCAGGAAATCATGCAAGTTTCGCCGGCGTAGAGCCCGATCACGCGGGCGCCCGGCTTGTTGCTGTCGAGGAACCCCGAAGGACCGTCCTCGCGCGTGAACATCACGCCCAGCGAGCCCTCGTCGATGTCCGCATCGGGATAGGCTTTCAGCAGGTCCGCTCGGCTTGAACCGATGCGAATGCCCGCCGTCGTGCGGAGGCGGGGATCGGCCGGAGCGTCGAGTGACCAGCCCGAGAATTTGCTCTTGAGGAACTGCACCGTCAGCCCGCCCTTGAACGCGACGATTACCATGGGAGCGCCTTGCCCGCAGTCCGGCACGGTGCGGACCGAGCTCGGCTTGCCGAACATTGCGGTCGCCGTGGCGATCGCCTGCTGGCGCGGCATACCGAAGCGCAGCGTCGTCGTCTTACCCGTCTTGGTGCCGGCAAGGCCGTCCCCGCGCAGTTGCCAGGATCCGGCGGGATTGGGCGAGGTGGCGATAAGCGCCAGCGCGGCGAGCACGGATATTCTCATTTTCTGCCCCTCTCGTAGCGGCGCGGAACAGGCGCTTCCTGCCAGGGACAACGAGAACCGCGCCGCGGATCGGACAAGCCGGGCGGAAGAATGCGGCAAGCATTCGCATCACCGATGACAGCGTCCATCGGTTCGCATTGAGAAATCGCACCTTATCCGGTTGCGCCCGACCAATCGAACCTGCACAATTTGGCAGGGCTCATCGGGTGGGAAACATACTGTGACGGAGCGCTTGGACGAAGCAGACGCGCCGCAGGTCAGCCTGGCCTTCGATGCGCTGACCCAGCTGCTCTATGACGAACTGCACCAGATCGCCGAACGCGAATATCGCCGTGCCGGATCGCCGGCGACGCTGCAGCCCACCGCGCTGGTTTCCGAGACTTATATCAAGCTCCAGCGCCATCCCGGCTGGCACGACCAGAACCACTTCCTTGCCAGCGCAGTAACGGCAATGCGGCACATCCTGATCGATGCCGCCCGCGCGCGGATGAGCGCCAAGCGCAAGGCAGAACGGGCGAGCCTCACCCAGGCGCTTGACGTGATCGCGCATGGCTCGGACGATGCCGAGCTCGTCCAGCTCAACGACGCGCTGGTCGCCCTCGCCCAGCTCGATCCGCGCCTGGCCAAGGTCGTCGAGTGCCGCTTCTTCGCCGGCCTCAGCGAGCGCGAGACCGCCGGCGTCCTCGGCGTCAGCGAACGTACCGCGCTGCGCTGGTGGAACCAGGCGCGCGCCTGGATCTACGACGAACTGGCCCGCGACTGATCGATCCGCTTGCGGATCGGCGCCAGTCCCTTGATGAACGCGGTCCCTGCCGGGCCCAGCCTGGCGGCGATGCCCTGCGCCTTGTCGAGCGCCGTGCGGGCGTCCGCCGGGCGATGCTGGTCGAGCCGCAGGATCGCCTCCACCCGCGCCAATGCAGCCAGCGGCATGGGCGGTAGCGGCAGTATAGCCATTTGCGGAGCCAGCTTATCGAACAGCGTGGTGGCCTGCGGCACCGCGCCTGACTCGGCATCGACCTCCACCATCAACATCTGCAGCATCAGCGTCGGAATCGCGGCAGGGCCGAGCGTGGCCCGCGCGATCGGCAGGGCTTCGTCCATCGTGGCCCGCGCTTCGGCGAACTTGCCCTGCGCTACCAGTACGCGGGAAAGCTGGGTGAGGTCGGTCGCGAGTCCCGCGGTGCCCGGATAGAGCTGGCGGCGCTTGTTCGAGATTTCGCGGAACAGGGTCTCGGCCGTGGCGGCCTCGCCCTTCCGCACCCGCCAAGCAGCCTCGGTCAGGCGAATGCCCAGCCCCTGGATGCTGTCTCGCTGCCCCGTCCGCTCCATCGCCGCATCGATCCGGGGCATCAGCATGCCGAACTGCTCAAGCTCGCCCGCTTCGATCAAATAGACCAGGATGTTGTTGTACCTGGTAAGCAGCTCACGCTCATGGCTGGCATAGACGCGCTCCGCCTCGGGCAGATTGTCGCGCAACAGCGCGATCGCACGAGGATAGTCGCCAGCCTTGCGGGCGAGCTGCGCACGGACCCCTACCGCCTCAACGCGAGCAATAGCCTGCCGGTCGTCATTGCCGGCAAAGGCGGGCTCGGCTTCGCCGATAAGCCGCGTGGCTTCGGCGTCGTCGCCCAGCACTGCGGTGATGTTGGCGAGGCGCAGCTTCATTTCGGCAGTGCCGATCGCATCCTCCTTGCCGATCCCGTGCGCGAGCGCCGCCTTGAGGAAATCGTGGAGACCTTTGGGATCCTGGCGGTTGATGTAGAGATCGGCCATCGCGACAACCAGCGCCGCCGAACGCGCGCTGTTGTCGGCAGTCGAAAGCAATCGCTTGGCAGCGCCATCAAGCATGGTCTTGACCGACATGTCGGCCTGACCGCTGCTGTCCGCAGTCATCAGCGTCATCATCTGCACCACGGCGTCCGCGCGCTCCGCTTCGGCCCGGGCGACGTCGCGCTCGACCGCGGCACGCCGGCCCTGGATGGTCACGCCGACCAGCCCGGCGACCAGGCTCGCCGCAATAGCCGCGCCCGCTACCAGTCCCCAGCGATAGCGTCGCGCGAACCGGCCGAGCCGATAGCGGCGAGTGCCTGCCCGCGCCCGCACAGGCTCGAGCGCGAGATGGCGGCGGACATCGTCGGCAAACTCGGTCGCGCTGGCATAGCGCTCGCCCGGCTCACGGCGCATCGCCTTGAGAACGATCGCATCGAGATCGCCGCGGATCGCACGCGCGGGCACGGGACAGTCCGGCCCCACCGCACGGCTCGGCAGCACCGGATCGCCTGCGAGGATGCGGCGGATCGTCGCCGGCATCGCGCTTCCGGTTTCGGCCCAGGGGGCTCGGCCGGTGAGCAGCACGAAGAGTACGCCGGCTAGGGCGTAGATGTCGGTGGCAACCGAAACGGTGCCACCCTCGAGCTGCTCGGGCGCGGCGAAGTCCGGCGTCATCAGCGCGACCGTGATCTCCGCGCCCGCCTCAGGCACGACGTC
>PJUL01001070.1_pt1 | contig 13668 bp, 14 predicted proteins | sample 1512221 | NCBI WGS metagenome assembly PJUL01 (sample SAMN08177667, study PRJNA422409) | Feces metagenome, whole genome shotgun sequencing project.
CACGCTGCGGCTGGAGCCGGGCTGCGGCGCGCGACTGAAGCTCGCGATGCGCCGCTTCGCCAATCGGCCGACGCTGGCGTTTCCCTGGGGGCGGTGAGCGCGAGGCCAGATTGGGAACCAGTTGTAATCCCGGCCTTGAGCGGGATCCCGCTTCTTCGGACGGTTTAAGGTAGCGGGACCCCGGCTCAAGGCCGGGGTGACGGAGCTACTACGCCGGCACATAGGTCAGCCGGATCACATCCGGGCCGATCCGCTCGTCCGCCACCAGCCGCAGCCGTGGTCGGGGACCGGCGAAATAGGGCTTGCCGCTGCCGAGCACGACCGGATGCAGATAGATGCGATACTCGTCGATCAGGTCCAGCTCGGTGAGGCTCTGTGCCAGCAGCGTGCCCGAGACTTCGATCACGCCGTCCCGTTCCGCCTTGAGCGCGCGGACCGCCGCCTCGACATCCTCGCCGAGCAGCGTCGCATTGGGCCCGGCCGCTTCCAGCGAGCGCGACACCACCCATTTCGGCATAGCCCGCCAGGCCTCGGCATAGTCGCGTCTCGCCGCATCCCATTCGGAATGCTCATCGTCCCAGTAGCGCATGATCTCGTACATGCGGCGGCCGTAGATGCTGCCGGTCAGGCTCCGCACGTCCTCGATGAAGTGGCGGAAGACGATCTCGTCGGGCGCGAACCCCATATGGTCGACATAGCCGTCGAGCGACTGGTTCAACGCGTAGACCAGCTTCGCCATGCACGATCCTCCTGCCGGGGCCCTTGCACAGAACAGAAGAAGCGGGATCCCGGGTCAAGCCCGGGGTGACGAAGCGACGCGGTTACCCGCCCGGCTTTATATAAGGCGCGACCGACCAGAGCAGCCGCTCCTCGCGGCGGGGATCGTTGGTCACGCGCGTATCGGTATCGAAGAGCATCGTCGGCCGCTTCTCGAGATCGAATTGCGGCCAGGCCGGGATGCTCGCGCAGTTCGGATCGCCGGTGCGCGCGAAGGCGATGAAGACGTCGGCCATCCGCCCGGCGAGCCGCCGCGCCTCGGGGCCGTCGCCGGTACGGGAGCCCCTGGCGGCGGTATTGTCGAACACCAGCGGAATATCGAGCGTGTGGAAGGCGCCGAGCACGCCACCCGCCTCGGGCGACGGGAAGTCGAGCTGGTACATCCAGGTCGGCGCGCCGATCTTCGCCCTCTCCTCGGCCTGGATCAGATGGCCGGGCCAGGAGCGGCCGGCGGTGCTTGCGGCGAGCAGGACTTGGCCGGGCGTCTTCTGCGGATAGATTTCGCGGTAGCGCCGCACCACCCAGTCGGGCGCGACATCCTTGGTGATCTGCGCCGCGACGCGCCCGGTGAGATTGTCCCAGCTGGTGTCGCCGCGCTTGAGGGTCTCGCCCAGCCAGAAGCCGGTCTCGTCATGCGTGTTGCCGATAATCAGCGGGATATGCGCCGCCTCGCGCGGGGCGTCGGGGACGAAAGGATGGCGCGGCAGCACGCCGTGATCGAGCGTGGAGGTGAAGCTGATCTCGCCCTTCCCCTCCAGCGGATCGGTCATCGCCATCGCCTCGACCAGCTTGTCGGCCGGCAGCTTCGAGAGCGCGGCGACATCGGCGGCGCCTGCCTTCGCCATCCAGGCCTGTGCCCGGGCGGTGGCGTGCATCGGGCCGGCGGCGGTGACGTGCTGGCCGCTCATCGTCGCGGCGCGGTGGAAGAGCGGGCGCGCCTCGGGCATCGCCATCAGCGTCACCACCTTGGCGCCGCCGCCCGACTGGCCGAAGATCATCACGCGGGAGGGATCGCCACCGAAACCCGCGATATTGTCGCGCACCCATTGCAGCGCGAGGATTGCCGACATTGCCCGATTCCGCCGGTCCGCCGAGCTGCGCGAGATAGGCATAGCCGAGCGCCGCAAGCCGGTGGTTGAGCGTCACCACCACCACATCGCCGCGGCGGACGAGGTGGCTGCCGTCATAAAGCGGGTCCGATCCCGATCCATGCGCATGCGCGCCGCCATGGAGATAGACCATCACCGGGCGCTTCCCCGCATCGAGCGCAGGGGTCCAGAGGTTGAGGAACAGGCAGTCCTCGCCGGTCGGCTCCTCGGCTTTGGTCTGCGGCGCGGCGAGACCGTAGCGCGTGGCGTCGGCCACGCCCTTCCACGCGACCGGCGGCAGCGCGCGCTGGAAGCGGCGGGTGCTGGTATCGGCGCCGTAGCGCACGCCCCTGAAGACCAGCACGCCCTGTTCGCTGAGCCCGCGCACCCGGCCATGGCGGGTGGTAGCGACCGGATCGCCCTTCGCCCTGCCCAGCGCCGCGCCGGCTGGCAGCAGCAGCGCGCCGCCCAGCACCACGCCGCGCCGGTCGATCACGCGCCCGCCGTCTGCGCGCACAGCCGGCGCATCGGCTCGAGCGCCGGATTGGCGTTGTCACGGCGCCACGCCATATGCAGCTCGACCGGGTTCTCCGGATCGGTGCGCAGCGCGCGGAACTGGACGTCCATCAGGTGCAGCCCCGATGCCGACTGCGGCACCAAAGCCGCCGCCAGCCCGGCATGGACCAGCCCGAGCATCGAATGAATCTGGGTGACGTGCTGCACATAGAGCGGTGAGACGCCGGCATCGTCGAACAGCCGCACCAGCATATTGTGGAAATAGCCCGCGCCCTGCCGCGCATACATGATCAGCGGCTCGTCATCGAAGTCGGACAGCTCGAAGCTCGGGCGCGACTGGCGCGGGTCGCCCGGCGGCAGCGCGACGACCAGCGGCTCGTGGAGCACGCACAAGGTCTCGAACTCGTGACGATCGATCGGCGGGCGGACAAAGCCGATGTCGATCAGCCCGGTGAGCAGCGCATCGACCTGATCGCCGCTGACCATCTCGTGCAGGTCCAGATCGATATTGGGCAGGCTCGCCCTGGCATTGGCGACGATATGCGGCACCAGCCCATAGCCCGAGACCGCGGTGAAGCCGATCGCGACCTTGCCGGCATCGCCCTGCGCCACGCGCCGGGCAGAAAGCGATGCGCTTTCGGCAAGGCGGACGATCCGCCGCGCCTCGATCAGGAAGACCTGGCCAGCGGGCGTGAGACTGACCTGCCGGCTGGTCCGCTCAAGCAGGGTGACCCCCAGGATACGCTCGAGCAGCTGGATCTGCCGGCTGAGCGGCGACTGGGTCATGTTCAGGCGCTGCGCCGCGCGGCCGAAATGGAGTTCCTCGGCCGCGGCGACGAAGCAGCGGAGCTGGCTTAGCTCGAACATGACCCTAGCCTAGCATCTCCGCAGCACCTGTCACGCCGCGTGCGCGACCGACTTTGCGGAAACGCCCTCGACCAGCGCGCGCAGCTCGTCATGCTCGGCGGCGGTGAGGTCGGTCAGCGGCGTGCGCACCGGCCCGGCATCGCGCCCGACGACGCGCATGCCCGCCTTGACGATCGACACGGCATAGCCACGGCCACGGTTACGCAGCGCGATATAGGGCAGCACGAACGCCTTGAGCTGCGCCATCACTTCGGCCTGGTTGCCGGCACGGACCGCGCGATAGAAGTCGAGCGCCCATTCCGGCATGAAGTTGAAGATCGCCGAGGAGTAAGTGGTCACGCCCATGGTGAGATACGGCGTGGCGAAGGTCTCGGCGGTCGGAAGCCCACCGATATAGGTGAGCCGGTCGCCCATCCGCGCGAAGATGCGGGTCATCAGCTCGATGTCGCCCACGCCGTCCTTGAAGCCGACCAGGTTCGGGTTGCGCTCGCACAGGCCGGCCAGCGTATCGTCGTTCAGCACGGCATTGTCGCGATTGTAGACGATCACGCCCAGCCCCGTGGAGCGGCACACCTTCTCGACATGCGCGGCCAGGCCTTCCTGGCTCGAACCGACCAGATAGGGCGGCAGCAGCAACAGACCGTCCGCGCCGGCCTTCTCGGCGCCGCGCGCAATATCGGTGGCGATGGCGGTGCCATAGCCGCAGCCCGAGATCACCGGCAGCTTGCCGGCGGCCTCGGCCACGGCGGCCTGGACGACGGTGACCACCTCAGCCGGGGTAAGCGAGAAGAACTCGCCGGTGCCGCCGGCAGCGAACAGGCCGGTCAGCTCATGCTCGAGCATCCAGGCACAATGCGCACGATAGGCGTCCTCGACGAACGCGCCATCGGCATCGAAATGCGTGACCGGAAAGGACAACAGGCCGCCGCCAAGGCTGCGCGCCATTTCAACCGGGCTCCAGGTCGTCACGATCTTCTCCTAATCGCCGCCCGTCGCATCAACGGGGGTCGGGTTCGATCGTTAGCTATTGGCTCCCACCCTTCGCGTCCAAACCAAAGCCGCGATGGATCGATGCAAGACTTGGCTTGATCCCGAAACAGGTGCGGCGCGCCCGGCCGAAAGGCCAGACGCGCCGCGGGCGGAGCAGTCCTGCTGTCCAGGCGGACTGACGGCCGCCCGTCAGTCTGCCGACTTCTTCACTTCGCCCTTGCCCATGGCCGAGACCAGGGTGTTGCCCGATCCTGTGAAATTGGCAGCGGGCAGCGTGGCGGTCTTGTCCTTCACCTTGACCAGCACCTGCTGGACGGTGCCGCGACCGGCGGTACGGACCGACTGGACGGTACCGATCAGCTTGCCCTTCGCATCGGTGACCGGCATGCCGACCGAGACCGGGAAGGCGCCGTCGCCATTGGCCGCGGCCGAGCCGGCGAGCGCCAGCGTGCTGCCTCCGAACGCGCCCGCGCCATTGGCGGCACCCGATGCTGTGCCCGAGACGCCATCGGTGCTCGGCACTGCATTGCGGGCCCGCGAGACGGCGTTGCCAGCCGTATCGCGCGTGCGGCTCACGGCATTGCCGGTGGTGTCGCGGACGCGGTCGGTCGCGGCGCCGGCACGATCACGGACGTTCGACACCGCATCGCGGGTACGGCCGACGGCGTTGCCCGCCGTGCCGCGCACCGCATCGGTGCCGATCAGCTGCGCGTCTGCGCTGCCGCCGGCGTTGCCCGAAGCCGAGCCGCTACCACCGAGCGTGCGGTCGCCGATCCGGGTGCTGTTCGCCATGGTCGAGTCGAGCGAACTGTCGTTCGAGGCCTTCACATGGCCCTTGCGGGCATCGACATTCTTTTCGGTATGCGACGAGCCGCGCAGGCTGCCGGTGGTGTCGCTGGTGCTGGGCAGGCGACGCATCGGGCTGTCGATGGTGCTGCCGAGCGTGCCCATGCCCGAGCCACCGATATTGCCTCCAAGGCCACCACCGCCCAGGCTACCACCAAGACCACCACCCAGGCCGCCACCGCCGCCAAGGATCTGCGCCGAAGCCGGAGCCGCCGCGAGCGCGATGGCGAGGAAGGCGCTGCTGCCGAGAAGCTTGATCATTTCCATTCTCCCAAAAATTCACTGACATCAGGAGAGCGGTGGCCAGTTCGCGTTTAATCCCGGACACATCGAAAAACTTCGAGAACCGGATTTTCCGCGGGGAAATCAGTTCATTGCGCAGGCGTTCGGCAGGCCTCGCACAGGATTCCGCGGCCATAAAGCTTGTCCGGGCCGCGCGATCCGGCGTCGCGCGCCTGTGCGTCAACCTTGCCGATCGCAGCCTTCAGCCCGGCAGCATCCGGCACGGGATAGAAGCGCGCGATCGTCGCCGCGACGAAGGGGGCGGCAAAGGAGGTCCCGCGCACGCGCATGGTACGGCCTCCCACCCCCATCGCGAGCATGTCGGCGCCGGGCGCAGCATAGTCGAGATGGCTCGCCCGCCCGGCCTCGATCAGCGCGCGGCCCTTGCCGTCGACGCCGGTCACCGCGATCACGCCCGGATAGGATGCCGGATAGACCGGCGGTGCGGCGGGTCCGTTGTTGCCGACCGCCGCGACGATCACCGTGCCGCGCGCCTGCGCCGCCGCGATCACCTTGCCGAGCAACGGATTGGGCGGGCCGACAAGGCTGATCGTCACCACACCCACCCGGTTCTGGACCATCCAGCCGATCGCCCGCGCGATCGCGGTGGCGTTTCCTCCTGCGGGATCGCTGCCATAAACATCGGCCGAGGCGATGCGGGCGCCCGGCAACCCGCCGCGCACCGTGCCCCCGCCTGCGATCAGCGAGGCGACGGCGGTGCCGTGATCATTGGCCCTGGGCGCGCCGGTGGCGAAGCCGGAGATGAGTGCCGCGCCCGCCGCGCCGCCATCGATCACGCCGACCATCGGGCCATTGCCGGGCGCGGCCGGTCCCGCACGGCCAGGAAGCGAACCACTCGGCGCATGGAGCTGGTCGGCGCTCACGTCCTTGCCACCCAGCTTGCGCAATTCGCGGATTGCCTGCCCCAGTGACCGGCCGTGCGGCACCGAGAGGCGGGCGAAGCCTACGCCCAGCACCTCTTCACGCGCGATCACACCATAACCCTTGGCCACTGCCTTTGCGATCAGCGCGTCGTCCGGATCGTCGACGACCACTTCTCCCGCACGGGCGGGAAAACCCTCGGGATCAAGCGCAATGCGATCGGGATTGTCGCGGACCAGCTTCGCCGCCGCGGTCTGGCGAATGTCCTCCAGCCGCTGTGCGACATTGCCGGTCACGCGCTCGAGATCCTGCCCGACCCGGTCGAGCACCGGTCCCGGCGACAATGGCAGGGACGGCAGCGTCGGTGCGAGCTGGGCGCGCGCGGGGAGCGCCGTCGCCAGCGCAATCAACCCGATCCAATAGCCTTTGCCGCGCATTGCGGAGCCCTTCTTGCACAAAATGCAGATCATGTGGATTAAACGCCGCACGCCATCCGTTTCATCCACGAACAAGAGGAATTGGGCTTGGCGGCTTTCGAGGATGACCTGCTGGCATTGCTGCCGCGATTGCGGCGGTTCGCCCGTGCGCTCGCTCGTGACGCCGCCGATGCCGACGATCTGTGCCAGGTCGCGCTGGAGAAGGCGCTGCTCGGCCGTGCATCGTGGCAGCCCGGCACACGAATGGACAGTTGGATGTACCGGATCACGCGCAACAGCTGGATCGACATGACGCGAAGCCGTGCTCGCGCAGCGCAGACCTTTGTCGATGCGGACGCCGGGCTCGGCGTCGGCACGGACGGCGGAGCGGAAGCGCGCATCGCGCTCGGCGAAGTCGATATCGCGCTGCACGCGCTGCCCGACGAGCAGCGCGAAGCGGTTGCGCTCGTGCTGATCGAGGGGCTGGCCTACAAGGAAGCCGCAGAAGTGCTCGACATACCGATGGGCACCCTCACCTCGCGGCTGGTCCGCGGTCGACAGGCACTGATGGCACAGCTCGGAGAAGCGGCATGAGCATCGATCCCGAAATGCTGATGGCCTATGCCGATGGCGAACTCGGCCCGATCGAGGCGAAGCGCGTCGAGCGTGCCATTGCCGAGGATCCCGCGCTGGCGGAGGAAGTCGCCCGGCACCGCGCGCTGCGTGCCCGGCTGAGCGGTCATTTCGCGCCCGTGGCCGAGGAGCCCGTGCCCGATCGGCTCATCACGCTATTGCGTAGCAATAGTAACATCGCTGCACTGCCGGTCAGCAAGCCCGCTCGTCGCATCCCCGGCTGGGCAGGGTGGGGCGGCGCCGTGGCGGCATCGCTCGTGCTCGGCCTCGCCATCGGCCATGGCCTGCAATCCCCGGACCTGGTGCAGACAAGGGACGGCCAGCTTTACGCCGCCGGCACGCTGGCCGGCGCCCTCGACGGCCAGCTCGCCGCCAATCAAGGCGCCGTGCGGGTGCCCGTCAGCTTCCGCGATCGCAGCGGCGCCTATTGTCGCGTCTTCATCTCTCAGGCTGCGGACGGGATCGCCTGCCATGATCGCCAGGGCTGGGCGCTACGCCAGACTCGTGCCGGCAAGGACGCGGCGAAAAGCGATTATGCGCAGGCGGGCAGCGCCGATCCCGAGCTCATGGCGAGCGCCCAGGAGATGATGGCGGGCGAACCGCTCGATGCCGTTGCCGAAGGCAGGGCGAAGGCGGCCGGCTGGCGGTAACTCGGGGCCGTCTTTTCAATTTCATCGAACAAAACGAAGTATTTTATCCAGCTTCTTCGCGGAAACACCCCGGCATAAACGGGGCTCAGGCCGAAACGAACCGGCCCACAAGTTTCCAACGAGGAGTGCCACCATGTCGATCACCGCAACCGCAACGCCCGCCAAGTCCCTGCTTTCGCCGAACAATCACGCGCTCGTTCTGATCGACTTCCAATCGCAGATGGCTTTCGCCACCAAGTCGATCGCCCCGGAGCTGCTGCGCAACAATGCCGCACTCGTGTCGAACGGCGCCGCCGGCTTCAACGTCCCCACCATCCTCACCACTGTTGCCGAGAAGAGCTTCTCGGGCCCGATGTTCAGCGAGATCACGGAAGCCTTTGGCGACCAGCCGATGCTCGACCGCACGTCGATGAACACCTGGGAAGACGCTGCGGTGATCGAGGAAGTGAACCGCATCGGCAAGGAACGCATCGTGTTCGCCGGCCTGTGGACCAGCGTCTGCATCGTCGGACCGGTTCTCTCGGCGATCGAACAGGGCTTCGAGGCCTATGTGATCACCGATGCCAGCGGCGACATCAGCGAGGAAGCGCATGAGCGCGCGGTCGAGCGGATGGTCCAGGCCGGCGCACGGCCGATCACCTCGCTCCAGTATCTGCTCGAGCTGCAGCGCGACTGGGCCCGCACCGAGACCTACGACATCACCACCGGGATCGCCCGCAAATGGGGCGGCGCCTACGGCCTGGGCATCACCTACGCCAAGGCGATGTTCAACGCCTCCGAGGGCGCTCACTGATCCCCTCTCCTACCCGGCCGAGCCCGCTTCCCTCCCCCAACCGGGCTTGGCCGCCCCTTCCTGTTTCCCGAAAGGTTTTTCCCATGAGCAGCTTCATCACCACCCAGGACGGCGTCGAGATCTTCTACAAGGACTGGGGCCCCAGGGACGCCCAGCCGATCATGTTCCACCATGGCTGGCCGCTCTCGTCGGACGACTGGGACGCGCAGATGCTGTTCTTCCTGTCCAAGGGCTACCGCGTCGTCGCCCATGACCGCCGCGGCCATGGCCGCTCCGCCCAGGTCGATTTCGGCCATGACATGGAGCATTACGCCGCCGACGCCGCCGCGGTCGCCGAGCATCTCGACCTGCGGAACGCCATTCATGTCGGCCACTCGACCGGCGGCGGCGAAGTCGCTGCCTATGTCGCCCGCCATGGCCTGCCCCAGGGCCGCGTCGCCAAGGCCGTTCTGGTCAGCGCGGTGCCGCCGATCATGCTCAAGACCGAAGCCTATCCGGGCGGCCTGCCGATCGAGGTGTTCGACGGCCTCCGCAGCGCACTGGCGGCGAACCGCGCCCAGTTCTTCCGCGACCTGCCCGCCGGCCCGTTCTACGGCTTCAATCGCCCTGGCGTGGAGACGATCGAAGGTACGGTCGACAATTGGTGGCGCCAGGGGATGATGGGCAGCGCGCTCGCCCATTATCAGGGCATCAAGGCCTTTTCCGAGACCGACCAGACCGATGACCTCAAGGCGATCACCGTGCCGACGCTCGTGCTGCACGGCGAGGACGACCAGATCGTGCCCTACAAGAACGCCGGCGTGCTCCAGGCGGAGATCCTGCCGAACGCAACGCTGAAGACCTATCCGGGCTTCTCGCACGGCATGCTGACGGTCAACGCCGACGTGCTGAACGCCGACATCCTCGCCTTCATCCAGGCCTGATCAACCCGACACGGAGGACGAATCCCATGAAAGCCTATCTTCTCTCGCTGGGCGCCGGTCTGCTGGTCGGCGTGGTGTACAGCCTGCTTGGGGTTCGTTCTCCCGCCCCGCCGGTGATCGCCCTGCTCGGGCTGGCCGGGATCCTGCTCGGCGAGCAGCTCGTGCCGATCGCCAAGCGGGTGCTCGATCGCAAGGAAGTGATCACCTTCGTCACCAGCGACTGCGCCGACCATGTGCTCGGCCGGTTGCCCGCCAATCGCAAGGACGAGGCATGATCTCCCGCCGCGAGGCGCTCGCCGGCGCCGCCACCACTGCCCTTCTCCCCGTCACAAAGAGTTTCGCCATGCCCGCCACCGACACCATCATCGTCAACGCGAAGGTGACCACCCTCGACCGCCAGAACCCGGTCGCCGATGCCGTCGCCATCCGGGACGGCAAGTTCCTGGCGGTCGGCACCGAGGGCGAAGTCCGCGCCGCCGCGGCTCCCGATGCGAAGACCATCGATGCGCGGGGCCGTCGCCTGATCCCCGGCCTGATCGACAGCCACATCCACGTCATCCGCGGCGGGCTGAACTATAATATGGAGCTGCGCTGGGAAGGCGTGCCGACGCTGGCCGATGCGATGGCGATGCTCAGGAAGCAGGCCGAGAACACCCCGCCGCCGCAATGGGTGCGCGTGGTTGGCGGCTTCACCGAGCACCAGTTCGCCGAGAAGCGCCTGCCGACGCTCGACGAGATCAACGCCGCCGCGCCCGAGACTCCGGTCTTCATCCTTCACCTCTATGATCGCGCGCTGCTCAACGCCGCGGCGCTGCGGGCGGTGGGCTACGACCGGAACACCCCGAACCCGCCGGGCGGCGAGATCATGCGCGACGCGCAGGGCAACCCGACCGGCCTGCTGCTCGCCCAGCCCAACGCGACGATCCTCTACGCCACGCTGGCCAAGGGGCCGAAGCTGCCGCCGGAATATCAGCTCAACAGCACGAAGCACTTCATGCGCGAGCTCAACTCGCTCGGCGTTACCAGCGTGATCGACGCGGGCGGCGGCTCGCAGAACTATCCCGACGATTACGAGATCGTCGAGAAGCTCCACAAGGATGGCGAGCTGACGCTGCGCATCGCCTATAACCTGTTCACCCAGAAGCCGAAGGAAGAGCTGAAAGACTTCGCCAGCTGGTCGACCCAGATCAAGCCGGGCGATGGCGACGACAGCTATCGCCACAATGGCGCGGGCGAGATGCTGGTCTATTCGGCCGCCGACTTCGAGGATTTCCGCCAGCCCCGGCCGGACATGGTGCCGGAGATGGAAGGCGATCTCGAGCCGGTGATCCGTCTGCTCGCCGAGCGCCGCTGGCCGTGGCGCCTCCACGCCACCTATGACCAGACGATCAGCCGCGCTCTCGACGTGTTCGAGAAGGTCAATCGCGACATCCCGCTCAAGGGTCTCAACTGGTTCTTCGACCACGCCGAGACGATCAGCGAGCGCAACATCGACCGGATCGCGGCGCTGGGCGGCGGCATCGCCGTGCAGCACCGCATGGCCTTCCAGGGCGAGTATTTCGTCGAGCGCTACGGCACCAAGGCCGCCGAGGCGACGCCGCCGATCAAGCGGATGATGGACGCCGGCGTGCCGGTGGGCGCCGGCACCGACGCGACCCGCGTCGCCAGCTACAATCCCTGGGTCTCGCTGAGCTGGCTGGTCACCTCGAAGACGGTCGGCGGCATGACGCTCTATCCGGTGCGCAACCGCCTCGACCGCGAAACCGCGCTGCGGCTGTGGACCGAGAAGAATACCTGGTTCTCGAACGAGATCGGCAAGAAGGGCCAGATCAAGGCCGGCCAGCTCGCCGATCTGGCGCTGCTCTCCGACGATTACTTCACCGTGCCCGAGAGCGAGATCGCCCATCTCCGCTCGGTGCTGACCGTGCTGGGCGGCAAGATCGTCTATGGCGAAGGCGATTTCGCCCCGCTCGGCCCGGTCGCGCCCAAGGCGATGCCCGACTGGTCGCCGGTGGCGACATTCGGGGGCCATTACCGCCGCGACGAGACGTCGAAGAAGCTCGCCGCCGCATGCGCCTGCCATTCGGCCTGCGGAGTGCACGGCCACGACCATGCCGCGGCGCTCGGCGCGAAGGTGCCCGCCGCCGACGTCCAGAGCTTCTGGGGTGCGCTCGGCTGCGGTTGCTGGGCGGTCTGATCCCATGGCCGGCATCTTCCGAGGCGCCGGCCATCATCCAAGAATATCGAACATAACCATCGATCTTATTCGGATCGATGGAAGGAAAACTGCGCCCTAGACAGGGTCTCGCAAGCCGATCCCCCCTTTCAACCCGGAGCACCTGCCATGACCCGTTTCACCCTGATGATCGCCACCGCGCTGGTCACCCTCTCCCCCGCCACCGGCTTCGCGCAGGAAGCCCCCAGGGCGGCAACCGTCACCGCCGACCACGCAATCGGCCCGGAATATGACTCCACCCATGTCTATGTGGCGCCGGAGGATTTCGATCGCTTCGTCACCAGCCTGACTGCCACCTTCGGCGGCACCGCCAACAAGAAGGGCGTGTTCCAGGTCACCCCGACCGCGAGCCAGACCAACTCGCAGCTCGTTCTCACACCAGTGGGCATCGTCTCGGTGTTCGGCTTCGTCACGCCCGTGCCCTATCCGTTCGGCGTCGAGCGAACCGGCTATCTGGTCGACGATATCGACGCGGCGGTTACCTCCGCTCTGAAGCACGGCGCGAGCCGGCTGGTCACCACCTTTCCGGATCCGATCGGCCGCGACGTCGTCGTCCAGTGGCCGGGCGGCGTGAACATGCAGCTCTACTGGCACACCGCCAAGCCGCATTATGCACCGCTCGTCACCGTGCCCGAGAACCGCGTCTATCTGACCACGGACTCGGCCAATGCCTTCCTCAAGAGCTGGACCGGCTACGCGCATGCCAAGGTCGTCTCGGACGACAAGGCTGCGCCGGGCATCGAGATCGGCCAACCGGGCAAGACCTATCGCCGCGTCCGCCTGACCTCGGGTTATGGCAAGATGACGGTGCTGGTGTCGGACGGCCAGCTGCCCTGGCCCTATGGCCGCGAGCTGACCGGCTATGAAGTATCGAGCCTCACCGTCACGCTCGACAAGGCGAAGGCAGCCGGCGTCGAGACGCTGGTGCCGGCGCACCGCGAAGGCGATCGTGACGCGGCGATCGTGCGCTTCCCCGGCGGCTATATCGCCGAGATCCACGCCCCCGCAGCGCAGAACTGAGCGATGAACACGCCCCGCTTCGTTGACGCCATTCTCGATTGGCGTCCCAGCTGGTTCCTCGCCCGGCTGGCACTCACCGGCGCCTATCTGCTGGGCGGCGTGGTCAAGCTTACCGACTGGCACGGCGCCGTCGCCGAGCAGGCGCATTTCGGCATGCAGCCGGCGGCGCTGTGGGCAGCCCTGACCATTGCGGTCGAGCTGATCGGCCCGGCACTGATCCTGAGCGGCCGACTGGTCTGGCTAGGGGCCGGGATGCTGGGCGTGTTCACCCTGTTCGCGGCGATCACCGCCAATGCCTTCTGGACTATGGCGCCGGGCAGTGCCGAGCGCTTCGGCGCGACCAATGCCTTTTTCGAGCATCTCGGCCTGATCGGCGGCTTCGTGCTGGTGGCGTTGATCGCCGAGCGGGAGCGGCGGCGTGGGTAGGCCTGGGATGGCTACACCAATCCTCCCCCGGAGGAGGAGGGGGACCGCCAGCGCAGCTGGTGGTGGAGGGGTAGCGTGCCGCAAGCTTCATCGCTCGCGGAGAATACCCCTCCACCAGCTTCGCCGGTCCCCCTCCCCCTCCGGGGGAGGATTGGTCTGTGTCCTGTTGCTCGCAGCTCTTTCTCCCGCACCAGCGGTCGCCCAGCAGCGCGAGGCCTGGCAGGCCCCGACCCTCAGCATCACCCGCTATGACGAGGACTGGTCCGACCTGGAGGACGCCGAGAAGCGCGCCCATCACTGGACCGGCTCGTTCAAGTACATCC
>PJUL01001072.1_pt1 | contig 13637 bp, 12 predicted proteins | sample 1512221 | NCBI WGS metagenome assembly PJUL01 (sample SAMN08177667, study PRJNA422409) | Feces metagenome, whole genome shotgun sequencing project.
CCCAAGGCATTGTTCACCGGGCCGGCCCGTGTCCACTATGCGGCCCTGTTTGCCTCGCGCCGCAGTGCGATCGGCATTGAGGATGCGCTGGGCCATCTGCTTGGCCAACCAGTCCAGGTGATCGAGTATCGTGCGAAATGGCGCGACATTCCGAAGGAAGACCGCAGCCGGCTTGGCCGAAGCTTCGCGACCTTGGGCGGCGACCTGGTGCTCGGCGACCGTATCCGCATGGCCTCCGACGCGTTCAGCGTGGTGATCGAGGCGCGCTCCTTCGCCGAGTTCGAGAAGCTGCTGCCCTCGGGTCCGCGCTTCGCCATCGCGTCGGAAGCGCTCGATGCCTTCGCGCCGAGCCATCTTGAGTGGGACATGCGGATCGAAATCGCCGAGCGGAACGTTCCAGCCGCGCGGCTGGACGGGCGCACGCGGCTGGGCTGGACGGGCTGGATAGGCCCACAGCCGAGCGACCGGATCCGCTCGGACGCGCACCTGCGGCGGCTCAAACCCGCTCATGCCGCATTTGGGGGACTTTGATGACGGAAATCAGCCGCTCTGCTCTGTTTGGCCGTCTTGGACCGGTTGCCTTGAAGGCGATCGAGACGGCGACCAGCTTCTGCAAGATGCGCGGCAATCCCTATGTCGAGCTGGCGCACTGGGTGCACATCCTGCTGCAGGACCCGCGCAACGACGTGGCGGTGATCCGCACAGCGTTTGGCCTGAATGATGGCAAGCTTATCGAGGACACCGTCGCCGCGCTCGACGCGCTGCCGCGCGGCGCCACCGCGATCTCAGACTTCGCGCCGCAGATCGAGGAGGCGATCGAGAAGGGCTGGCTCTACGCCTCGCTCCAGTTCGGCGCCGGCCGGGTGCGCAGCGGCCACCTGCTCTACGGCATGCTCAAGACGCCGACGCTGCGCAACGCCATGTTCGCGCTGAGCCCGGAATGGCGCAAGGTCCAGGCCGAGAAGCTCGGCAGCGACTTCGATCTGGTCGTCCAAGCCTCCGCCGAGACCACTCAGCGCGATGTTGCACCCGCCGGCGGTGAGGCTGACACCCCCGCCAGCACCGGAGTCGCCGGGCCGGGCGAGGCCCTCGGCAAATATTCGATCGACCTTACCGCCAAGGCCAAGGCGGGCGAACTCGACAAGATCGTCGGCCGCGACGCCGAGATCCGTCAGGTGATCGATATCCTGCTGCGCCGTCGCCAGAATAATCCGATCCTCGTCGGCGAGGCTGGTGTCGGCAAGACGGCCGTGGTCGAGGGTTTTGCCCGTCGCATCGCCGATGGCGACGTGCCGCCGGCGCTGCAGGGCGTTTCGCTGCGCACGCTCGACATCGGCCTGATGCAGGCCGGTGCCAGCGTGAAGGGGGAATTCGAAAAGCGCCTGCGCCAGGTGATCGACGAGGTTGAAAGCTCGCCGACTCCGGTGATTCTGTTCATCGATGAGGCGCATACGCTGATCGGTGCGGGCGGGCAGGCGGGAACGGGCGATGCCGCCAACCTGCTCAAGCCGGCGCTGGCGCGTGGCCGGCTGCGCACGATCGCGGCGACCACCTATGCCGAGTATCGGCAGTATTTCGAGAAGGACCCGGCGCTCACCCGCCGCTTCCAGACCGTCGATGTGAGCGAGCCCGAGACCGACAAGGCGATCGACATGATCCGCTCGGTCGCGCCGATGATGGAGGCGCATCACCAAGTGGTGGTGCTCGACGAGGCGGTGTCGGCGGCGGTGGCGCTGTCGCAGCGCTATGTCCCGGCGCGCCAGCTGCCCGACAAGGCGGTGAGCCTGCTCGATACCGCCTGCGCTCGCGTCGCGGTGTCGCAGCATGCCACGCCCGCCGCGGTCGAGGACCGCCGCCGTAAGGTCGAGCTGCTCGAAGTCGAGCGCGAAGTCGTCGCCCGTGAGGCGAGCGGCCAGTATCGTGCCGATGATCGGCTGGCGAAGATCGACGAGGAACTGACCGAGGGCCGCGCTGCGCGCGATGCGGTCGAGGCCAAGTGGAAGCGCGAGGAAGAGGCGCTGGAGCGCGTCGTCCAGGCACGCACGGCACTTCGAGATGCGCGAGCCGAAGCCGAGGGCGAACCCGCCAACGAAGCCGAGCTGCGCGACGCGCTCGACGTTGCGATCGCTACCCTGCGCGAGGCGCAGGAGGATACGCCGATGGTGTTCGGCGTGGTCGATGCCGATGCGGTTGCCGCCGTAGTCGGCGACTGGACCGGCATCCCCGTCGGAAGAATGGTCAAGGACGAGATCCAGGGCGTGCTGACCATCGCCGACCAGCTCAAGGCGCGCGTCGTCGGCCAGGATCATGCGATGGACGCGATCGCCAAGCGCATCCAGACCAGCCGCGCCAAGCTCGACAATCCCAACAAGCCGGTCGGCGTGTTCATGCTCTGCGGCCCCTCGGGCGTCGGCAAGACCGAGACCGCGCATGCGCTGGCCGAATTGCTCTTCTCGGGCGACGACTCGCTGATCGTCATCAACATGAGCGAGTTCCAGGAAGCGCATACCGTCTCGACGCTCAAGGGCGCGCCTGCCGGCTATGTCGGTTACGGGCAGGGCGGCGTACTGACCGAGGCGGTGCGGCGGCGGCCCTATTCGGTGGTGCTGCTCGACGAGGTCGAGAAGGCGCACCCCGACGTCCATGAGATGTTCTTCCAGGTATTCGACAAGGGGTTCATGAACGACTCCGAGGGGCGGTTCATCGACTTCAAGAACACGCTGATCCTGCTCACCTCGAATGTCGGCACCGACCTCGTCATGAACCTCTCCGAGGATGACGAGATGAAGCCCGAGCCCGAGGGGCTGGCGACGGCGCTGCGGCCGGAACTGCTCAAGGTGTTCCCGCCGGCGCTGCTCGGGCGGCTGCTCGTGCTGCCCTATTATCCGCTGAGTCCCGCGATGCTCGCCGGCATCGTCAGGCTCCAGCTTGGCCGCATCGTCCGGCGCCTTGCCGACAACCACAAGATCCGGCTGACCTTCGCGGAGTCGGTGGTCGACCTGATCGTCTCGCGCTGCAACGAGGTCGCCTCGGGCGGGCGCGTGATCGATGCGATCCTGACCAACACGATGCTGCCCGAGATGTCGATCGCGCTGCTCGAGCGCCAGATGCGCGGCGAAGATGTCGAGGCGATCCATGTCGATACCGGCCCCGACGGGTTCAGCTACGGTTTCGAAACCAGGGGTGAGAAGAAGCCTCTGCCAATAGATCAGGCAGATGATGCGCCGGAACGTGTTCCGGAAACGGTGAGTGAAGGTTAATTCAAATATCCTGCAGGTGACCGTTCGGCTTCTGCAAGATAACTGCGAAAGTGCATATCTACATATCATGCCGAAACGGCGTCAGTAGGGAGTAGGGGTATGTCAGCGGGCTTGCAGGGTTCAGTTGGATTGAATGGCGGTAATGCGCGCGGCGATACGATCGCGGTGCAGAACTTGCTCACCCGGGCCGGGATGAAGCTTGGCCTTGTCGATGGCCGCTGCGGGCCCAAGACGATTGCGGCGATCGTCAATTACCAGCGGCGCCTGATGCGCAACCCCGATGGCCTCGTCGAGCCCAATGCCACGACCTGGCGGCATCTGACTGGGGAGGGCGGTGGCGCCCGCCCGAGCGGCGCTTCTGCCACGCCGACCCGTGCCGTCACGCCGGTTCGCACGCCGCCGCGCGTCGCTGCGGCTAACGGCGGTGGTGGTGCGCCCGCCATCATCGGCCGGGCGGCCCCTCCGGCTGCGGCCGCGCCCACCCCCGGCAACAGCTCGACTTCGTACACGACGCTGGTGCCGCGTCCGGATCGCACCACGCTCAACCGCGGGCTCACCTCGCCTTCGAACAAAGTGCTGCTCGCCAAGTTCGGCGCCCCGCGCGAGAATTACAGCCAGAACGATCAGCCGATCACCAATGCCAAGCTGGCGGCGATGATGAGCACCGAGTCAGTCGGCCCGTTCCGGGTCACCGGATTGCGGCCGGCGGTGGCCAGCCTGCGCGAAGTGATGCTGGACGTGCAGCGCTCGATCCCGGACTTGTACAGCTCGCTGAGCTCGGCGGGGATGAAGGTGGTACGCAACGTGCGTGGATCGTCCACCTCTATCTCCAACCATAGCTGGGGCACGGCCGTCGATCTCAAGATCAACGGCAAGCTCGACGTCCGCGGCGACAACAAGATCTATCACGGCCTTGTGCTGCTCGCGCCCTTTTTCAACGCTCGCGGCTGGTATTGGGGCGCGGGCTTCCGAACGGAGGATGCAATGCATTTTGAATGTGGCGCCGCACTCATCGCGAGCTTCCCCAACCCATGAGCGGGCGGTTCCTGTTCGGCGGCATTGCCGCTGTTGCGCTGCTCGGCTGCCATCCGGTCGTTGCCTCCGGGAACAACCAGGCGCCGGCGAATGTCGCGGTTGTAGCTGAAACGCCGGAAGCGCCCGCGGCCGCGACGCCTGCCAATGCGTCGGCTATCGCGGACGGCCAGCTGGTCTGGTCGCAGGATCCCGGCAGCAAGTGCAGCTTCGTCGCCCCCAAATCGCTGACCGCGGGGCCGACCAACTGGATCGGCGAGTGCCCGGGCGGCAAGGCATCGGGTCTGGGCGTGCTGGTGCGCCGGGACGGCGGCAAGGCGACGGCGACCTTCTATGGCGAGCTGCGCGCGGGCGTGCCGGTGATCGGCGCGATCAACGTCGATGGCGGCTATGTCGTCGGCAAGTTCACCGGCGATGACTTGGTGCAGGACGGTCTGGAACCGCAGGTACGGATCGACTCGTTTAACGTCGCGGCCAAGGCTGCGCGTGCGGCAAGCGCGCGGTTCCAGGCGCAGAAGAACGCCGCGTCGGCGCGCTTCTATGCCGATGCGGCCAAGCAGCTCGACCTGCAGGTCGAATGACCGAAACCGCATCCACGGCCTATGACGCGGTCGCCTATCCCAGCGCGATCTTCAGCCAGACGGCACCGGACCGTCTGGCGACGATTGCGCGACTGGCAGGCCTGTCTCCGCCGCCGATCTCCAGCGCCCGCGTGCTGGAAATCGGCGGGGGTGACGGGATGAACCTGCTTGCGCTCGCCGCTGCTTGGCCGGAGGCGCATTTCACCAATTTCGATCTGGCACCCACCGCGGTGGCGCGGGGAGAACGGTGGCGCGCGCTGGCCGGCATCGAGAATGCCGAGATGCGGGTCCTCGACATCCTCACCGCTGCCGAACATCTCGAAGAGCGGTACGACTATATCGTCGCACATGGCGTCTATGCTTGGGTGCCGCCCGCGGTACGCGAGGCGACGATGGCGCTGATCGGCAGACTGCTCGCACCGGATGGCGTGGCCTTTGTCAGCTATAATGCGATGCCGGGGGGCCATATCCGCCTCGTGCTGCGAGACGCGCTGCTGCTCCAGCTTGAGGGGCTGGAGGGAGCGGAGCGCCACCGCGCGGCGCGTGATTATCTGACCGCGCTTGCCGCCGAACCGGAAGGGCGCGAGAACCCTGCGCAGGCCGCGCTGCGCGACGCCGCGAAGCACACGCTCGACAAGCCCTGGTCCGTGCTCTGCCACGACGAGCTTGGCCCCTGCTTTTATCCCCAATCGCTGGGCGATGTCGCCATGGCGGCTGCCGCGAACGGGCTCCAGTTCCTGGGCGATGCCGATCGCGAGCAGATGGGGGACGCGTTCCTGCCCGACGAGGTCGTTCCCGAGGCCGACGCCACGGCGCAACTCGTCCGGCTGCTCCAGGCGCGCGACTATCACGACTTCCGCTTCTTCCGGCAGACGCTGCTGGTGCGGGATAGCGTGACTCCGAAGCGGCGCATCGATCTAGAGGCGCTGGGCGAACTCTATGCCGTCACCCGTTGCCACCGCGATGCGGACGGGATGTTTCGGATGAATACCAATGTGTTCGAGGTGCAGGATGCCCCGCTGGCCGAGGCGCTTGGCCGGCTGGTTGATGCGAGACCGGCACGAATCCGGGTAAGCGAACTCGTGGACACCCCAGCGCGCAAGCTGGCGTTGTTCGAGATGTTCGACGCCGGCCTGATCGATCTGTGCACCATGCCCGCCCCCTATGCTGCGGAGGTGAGCGAGCGGCCGCGCGCCAGCCCGCTGATCCGCGCGATGCTGGGCGAGGGGTTGGAGAATATCTGCACGCTCGATCACCGGCTGATGACCATTGCGGAATTCGGTCCCCGTCATGTCCTCGCGCATCTCGATGGTACGCGTGATCGGGGCGCGCTGGCCGATGTCGCGCGCGCGGCCGGGCTCGACAGTGCGGAGGCACTGGACAGAGGGCTGCGTACGCTGGTGGCCGAGGGGCTGATCGCGGCATGATCCTGGCGACACTTCTGGTTTTCGCAGTAGTACCGCAACAGGCGGTACTGCCCCGCGATGTCCGCGCCTATGTCGCGCGCCGCGACGATTGCGACCATTTCCGCGGCGAGGCTTCGCCTGACGGCCAGCGCCAGGCCGAGATCGATGCGGAGACGCTGCGGCTCTGCAAGGGCTCGGACGCGCAGCTGGCACGGCTCAAGCGCAAATATGCCCGCAACCGGGCGGTCCAGCATGCGCTTGCCGATTATGATCCGCGGATCGAGGACTAGCCGTGGCGATCACCGGATCCGTGGGGCGCGGCGGCGCCAATGTCCCGGCCGATGTGGTGCAGGTGCAGGAGCTGCTCAACCTGCGCATGGGCGAGATGGGGCTGCAGCCGCTGGTGACCACCGGCGTGATCGACAATGCCACCATGGCCGCGATCGGCCGCTACCAGTCGCTGGTGCTGGGCGGGAGTTCGGATGGGCGGGTCGATCCCAATGGGCGGACTTGGACGGCGCTGGCGGATACCCAGCCGATGACGCTGCTGCGTGATCGGCTGCGCGCCCAGGCGGCCTTGCCCAAACTGAGCGGAGCCGCCTGGTTCAATGCCAATGAGGCGCGTTTCCCCAATAGCGACCGGGTGGCCGATCTCGCCCCGGCCTTCGCCACCCAGACGGGCAGTTTCATCGCCGCGCTGCAACGTGCGGGGGCGACGGTGCGCGTGAGCGCGACCCTGCGGAACCGCAACCGCGCGTGGATCATGCATTATGCGTGGCAGGTCGCGCACGGCGCGGTGCAGCCCGGCGCGGTGCCGACCAATCCGGAGGTCGATATCCTCTGGGATCATGGCGATCCCGCGGTCTCGCGCCGCGCGGCCCAGGCGATGGTCAACCTGTTCCACATCGCGTTCAAACCGTCGCTTACGTCGAACCATATCGAGGGCACGGCGATCGACATGACGATCGGCTGGGACGGGCCGATCGATATTCTCGACGCGTCCGGCCAGGCGCATCGCATCGATCAGCCCCGCTCCGGCAATACCAACACCGATCTCCACGCCGTGGGTGCCACCTATGGTCTCCGCAAGCTGGCGAGCGATCCGCCGCACTGGTCCGTCAATGGCCGTTGAGCGTTCCAGCCCTGTCCCGCGTATCTGGGAGTAAGATCATGCCGCCCGCCGCACGGATTACTGATACCGAATCCTGTCCGATCAAGAACAAGGGCACCATCATGACCGGCGAGAAGACGGTGCTGATCCTCGGGTTGCCGGCTGCGCGCAAGGGCGACACGCTCGATTGCGGCAATCCGAGCCAGATCGAGAGCGGCTGTCCGACGGTGAAGATCGGCAACAACGAGGCGGCGCGGATCGGCGACAGTACCTGTCATGGCGGCAAGATCGTCACCGGTGCGCCGACCGTGCTGATCGGAGACGGTGCGAAGGCGCGCAGCTCAACGCTCGGAGCGGCGCACGACAGCGGCGCGCCCTTCGTCACCGAATGATCTGATGGCGAGCGGGCCCCCCTCGATCCTGTTTGCGCCCGTCGCTGCGCGCGGCCTTGCCGGCTGGGCCGCGGCGGGCCAGCTCTATGCGCTGGTGGATGGCTGCGTTTCGCCCGACATTTCCGCAATGGCGGAGCAGGCGGGGCTGGGGCGTGCGGCATGCCTCTATCTGGGCCGCGCCGCGATCAACTATCGCGAGCAGGCACCGTATCTGTTCCGCGTCGACCCTGCCCAGGCCGAGGCGCTCGCCACACGCTTCGATGGCAAGCCCTGGGGCGTATTCCTCGTCTCCGGCGCCGGGTTCGACGCGACGCGGCGGCATCTGCGTCGTTTCCTCAAGGTCCGCTCGCCCGAAGGGGCTGGCTGGCTGTTTCGCTTCTATGATCCAAGGCTGTTGCCGGCCTTTCTGCGCAGCTCGGCCCCGGAGGAACTCAACAGCTTCTTCGGCCCGGTCCAGGCCTTTCTGACGGTCGATGCGCAGGGCAACGGGACAATGGCGTATCGCGCGCCGGAGATCGTCCGCGCCGCGCCGCGAGCGGCCGTGGGGGCGCGCCACCGGATCAGCGAGGCCAATGTCGCGGCCTTCCGCCGACGCGCGCTCGGCAACCGGATCGCCGAGACGTTCGAGGGGACCCCGCAAAAGGCACGGCGCGAGCCGCAGTCCGACGATGTGCTCGTCACCAATCCCGATGGCGGCGTCATGCGGCTCGGCTTCGGGGCGAGCGGCATGCTCGATCGGGTTACCAGTCCACTGGGTCGGCAATGGCGGCTGGCGAGCAACGAGCGGGGGCAACTCAGGGGCATGCGGCTGCCCTCCGGGCTGGAGCTGGGGCTCGACTATGACGCGGCCGGTGACATCGCCAGCGTGTCGCGGGGCGGCGAGACGCGATTCCGCGCGGGCTATGACGACCAGCACCGGCTGACCCGCATCGACTTCCCCGACGGCAGCTTCTCCGGCATCCGCTACCGCGATACCGGCGTCGCGGCGACGCGCGACACGCGGGGCAGGTTCATCACTGCCCAGCGCGATCGCGTCGGCCGGGTTGAGCGCTACGAGTATGACGGTGACACGCTCGTCGCGATGATCGACGGCAACGGCAACGCCACGCGCTTCGACTATGGCGCCGGCGAACGGCCCGAGGCGCTGGTCCAGCCGGATGACAGCCGCGAAAGCTATGCCTTCGATCCCGCGGGCCGGCTCCAGCAGCTCACGCGCACCGACGGGCATGTGCTCGACGTCACCCAGGATGCGGGCGGCCGGGTCACGAGGTTGGCGACGCCTGATGGCGATGTCGCGACCTTCACCTATGACGAGAACGGGTTGCTGGTCGCGGCGAAGAATGGCGACGCGACGCTTGCCTGGACTTATGATGCGGGTGGCCGGCTGGTCGAGGAGCGGCAGGGTGACCAGATCGTCGCCTATGTCTATGACGATGCCGGCACGCTGACCGGGCTCACTTATCCCACCGGCGAGACTATCCGCTACACCCGCGACGCCGATCTGCGACTATCGAGCATCACCGACTGGGCAGGGAGGCGGCACAGGATCGACTATGCGCCCGAGGAGGGCGGCTGGCGGCTGACTGCGCCTGAGGGGCTGACCACCAGCACCTTCCACAATCCGATCGGCCTTACCACCGGGGTCCGCGTCGAAGCGGCGGGCAAACCGGTGTTCGAGCAAGGCTTCGCCTGGGATGGTGACGATCGTCTGGTCGAACAGCGTGATAGCCGGATCGGAGCGGCGCGCTTCGACTATGACGCGGAAGGGCAGCTCCTCGCGGTGGCGCGTTCGACCGGCGGGCGCGAGGCCTTCGCCTATGACGGCGCCGGCAACCGCGTCTCGGGCCCGGCCGGGGCAGCGCAGTTCGACTCGCTCAATCGCTTGATCGGGCAGGGCAGCGAGCGCTTCGACCATGACGGCCGCGGCAACTGCATCGCCCGCAGCGGTGGCCCGCGCGCCTGGCGCTATGCCTATGACGGGTTCGACCGGCTGGTCCGCGCCGAGGACGATGGCGGCCATGTCGTCCGCTTCGGTTATGATCCGCTCGGCCGGCGAATCTGGAAGGATGTGACTGGGGGCGGCGAGCAGCGGATCACCCGCTATGTCTGGGCCGGCGAACAGCTGATCCGTGAAATCGAGCACGTGCACGGCGATGCCGGCCCGGACTGGCAGGGCAAGGGCCCCGAGCGTGCCCGCGACTATTGCTACTGGCCCCAGACCTACAAGCCGCTGTTCCTGCGCGAGAGCGGCGCGATCCACCAATATCATTGCGATCCGCTGGGTGTACCGATGCGGCTTACCGACGCGGCCGGCGGAATCGTGTGGGAGGCCGAGCGGAGCGGCTTCGGCGCAATGGCGACGCTGCCGGGCGGGATCGAGCAGCCCTTGCGTCTGCCGGGCCAGTATCACGATGCCGAGACCGGGCTGCACTATAATCGCTTCCGCTATTATGACCCGGCGCTTGGCCGCTATCTCAGCCGCGATCCGATTGGCGTTGCGGGCGGGCTCAACTGCTATCTCTATGCCGGCAATGATCCGGTAAATCGGGCAGATCCCACTGGCCTGTGGTGGAAGGCGGCGCTGGCGATCGTCGCCGCAGTCGCAGTCGCGGCGGTTGTCGTGCTCACCGCGCCGATTTCAGGGCCGCTGCTGATCATCGCTGCGGGCGCGGCTGCGGGCGCGGCGGGGGCGATGGTCAATGAAGCGCTCAACCAGGAGCATTTCTGCCTTTCCTGCATCCTGCTTGCCGGCCTGAAGGGTGCGGTGGTCGGTGCGATCGCGTCGGTGCCGTTCCTGCTGCTTCCCGAGGTCGCCGGGATCGGTGCGTTCATGGCGGCGGGCGCGGGGAGCGGCTTCATCGGCTATGCGGCCGACTGGGGGATCGACAATGAAACGGGGAATCCGCGCCCCTGGAGCTGGAAGGACGCGGCGATCTCCACCGGCGTGGGTGGAGCACTCGGTGCGGGTGGCCGCTATGTCAGCGGCAAGCTTGGCGGACGCACGGCGGTGCCTGAGGAAGCGCCCAAACCCTCCGGCCCAACCGAGCCCTATAACCGTCAGAAACATTATGGTCGCACGCCCACCGCAGCGGATCGCAAGGCAGTGGGGGCCGGCAAGGGACAGGTCGCGGATCATGATCCGCCGCTGGTGAAGCGCTATTACGAAGGCGATCCGGCGCGGGGTGAAAAGCCGGGCTGGCAGATGACGCCTGAGGAACGCGCTGCTAGTGGTAGCGACCGTTCACGAATGACCCCGCAGCCCAAGGCGGACTCCGATGCGCAGGGGGGTAAAATGTCCAAATATTCCAGGGAAATGAAGAAGAAACACGGCCTATGACCTATATCGCGGCGATCGAGCGGCATTATGCCGAAATATGGGGCGTGGACGGCATGGTGTGTCCGTTCTCGAAGGGGCCCGTCGACGCGTTGCCCGAGGAGTTCGCGGTGCTCCGCTTTCCGCCCCATGGCGACCGAACGATGTGGACCTATGCGACCCGGGGCATGTCGCTTCTGGACGATGCGAAGCCGGTCGAGCTCCACGTCTTCGCGCCGCACGAGGCGGACGGGATCGTCGAGATCCTTTATGCCGTCGCATATTATCACCGCACCGGCGCCCGCCTCGATCTCGATCATTCGGTGAATTTCGGGAAACCGTGGATCGGCCATTCGCAATGCACTTACGGCCTGATCTCGTTGCCCTATCTCGATGGCCCTGACCTTGAGCTGCTTCATCTCGCGCACGGCACCGTGCACTTCTACTGGCTGATCCCGATCACCGCGGCGGAAGTCGCGTACAAGAAGCAGCACGGCATGGAAGCGCTGGAAAGCAAGTTCGAGGAAGTGGAACTCGACTATCTGGACCCGAACCGGGCAAGCGCGGTCTGAGCGGCCGGCAAATACCCTGGAACGGGCGATATCGTCGGATCCGGTGGTGCCGAGTGCAGGGATCGAACCCGCGACCTTCGGTTTACAAAACCGCTGCTCTACCAGCTGAGCTAACCCGGCACCTGCCTGAAACCACCGGGGAGCCCGGCGGACTGCCAGCCCTTGATCGGCTTCGGCCGGACGGTCAAGACCGAACTAGGCGGGGCCGATCGGTGCGGGCCGCGTGACGATCCACAGCGCGCAGGCCGCCATTCCTAGCGCCACCCCCAATGCGAGGGGCAGATGCGGGCGTGCGGTCAACCAGAATACGCCATAGCCAAAGGCGATTCCGGCGCAGGCTGCGATCTTGCCGCGCCGCGGAATTGCGCCCTGTTCACGCCACTGGCGGATCGGCGGGCCGATCTTCGGATGATCCAGCATCCAGGTCTCGAGCCGGGTGGATCCGCGCGCGAAACAGCCGGCGGCGAGGATCAGGAAGATCGTGGTCGGCATCACCGGCAGCAGCGCACCGATCACCCCCAGGGCGACGAAGAAGAAACCCGATGCGATCCAGAACAGACGGACCGCGCGGCTGGCGAGGCGGGGCTCAGGCGAGATGGCAAAGGCCTTCTGCCTGGAACACCGAAACCGGCCCGCCTGCAACGATCACATGTTCCTCCCTGATGCCGCCGCCAAGGTGACGTGCCGGGGCGGCCGCGTCCAGCCCCGGCACGATGCCGGCGAGGCCTCAGGAGGCGGGGAGGGCCGCCAGCAATTCCTCGGTGCAGAGGATCGCATGCGCAAAGGTGGGGCCGTTCAGCGCATGCGCGGCATGCATCATCTCCCGGGCAAAGGCTGCGGTGGCGCCGCGCACCAGCGTCACGTGATAGCCGATCTCCATTGCGTGGCGGCCGGTCGATTCGGTGCAGGTGTTGGCGAGCAAGCCGATCAGGATGACGTGGCTGATGCCGTGTCGCTGCCCAAGGACGCGGTGTTTCCCCCGGGCGCTCGCCGCCTATTTCGAGACGGTGCGGCGGCCGGAGGTGCGGGCGAGGTCCGCGGCGCTGGTGCGGGCCGGGCGGCAGACCCGCTCGCCGATCGAAATGGAACTCGGCATTCAGGTCGCGCTGGACCATGGTGCGGGCACCTAGGCCGTCCTCTATTGGACGAAGGTCTCCCATGGACTTTGGTATCGAAATGGCCCGCAACGCATTGAACTTCTGCTTTTCATCCGATTAGCTCCGGTTATTGGCCAAGTTTGCGTGGTTGTGAGACAATGCACCGAAATGGGGAGACAAGTTCAGGACCAGACCGGCCATTCGGCTCTGGCTCGGGAAGCCGGGCCGGTGCGGCGTTGGCTGACGGGCTATTTCCGTCGCCGCGTTCGCGACGATGACGAGATAGAGGATCTGGTGCAGGACGTCTTTACCCGGATCGTGGCGCGCGACAGCGAAGAGCCCGTCGGTCATCTTGGCGGCTATGTGCTGCGGACGGCGGCGAGCGTACTCGCCGATCGCGCGCGCCGGCGCGCTACTCGCCAGAGCGACCAGCACATCGCGCTCGATACCGATCGGCACGGCGACGACGAACTCGATCCCGAGCGCGTACTTAGCGGTAAAGAGGATCTGCACGCGGTCACCGCCGCGCTGCTCTCGCTACCCGAAAGGACCCGGACCATATTCGTGCTCCGGCGCCTGGAGGGGTATCGCCACGCCGACATCGCCCGTCACCTGGGTATATCGGTGAGCGCCGTGGAAAAGCATATGGTGCGTGCCGTCCGCCATCTCGGCGCAGAGATGGAGAAGCGTCGTGGTGCGTGAGGCCCTGACCCTCGAACGCCTCCGCGCGATGTCGGCCGACGAAGCGGCGGCGTTGTTCGCCGTCCGCCAGGCGGAAGGACTGACCGCGAACGAGGAGACTCTGCTGGCGGACTGGCTGACAGCGGACACCCGCCACGCACGAGCCTTTGAACGCGCGGGGCAGGGCTGGGC
>PJUL01001074.1_pt1 | contig 13574 bp, 8 predicted proteins | sample 1512221 | NCBI WGS metagenome assembly PJUL01 (sample SAMN08177667, study PRJNA422409) | Feces metagenome, whole genome shotgun sequencing project.
ATCGGGCAGACTGGCTTCGGCCGCGCCGAAGGGGCCGAGGCTGTGGTCCGGGCCGTCGGTGGTGACGATAAGGATCTCGGTGGCAGGCAACGCACGGGTTAGTGCCAGCGCGGCCATCCAGCCGGCGATCCCGGTGCCGACGATGCCGATGCGGCGGATCATGCCGACACCGCCAGCGCGGTTTCGTGAAGTGGCATCGCCTCGGCCTGGGCGTTGATCCGAGCGCGCATCGCGGCGAGCGCGCCGGCGACGCCCGCGCCGCCGGCGCGCGGATCGGCGTGGCGCGGGGTGACGTGCTGACCGAGATAGACGGCGAGCCAGCTTGGCTCGAGGAAAGTGCCCTCGCGATACTGGACGACGACGCCGCGCGCGCGGAACAGCTCCAGCTTGTGGGCGAGCGAGTCCGGCACGGACATCGCGCGGCAATGCCGCCAGAACGCGGAATCGTCACGCTGCTGGCAATGATAATGGAGGATCAGGAAGTCGCGGACGCGCTCATAATCGAGCGCCATGAGCCGATTGAACTCCTGCGCGTCGAGCGGGTCCCAGTCGCCGGTAGGGAACAGATCGAGCAGCCGACCGATCGCGACCTGGATCAGATGGATCGAGGTGGATTCGAGTGGTTCGAGAAAGCCCGAGGACAAGCCGATCGCCACCGTGTTGCCTACCCATTGGCGGCGGCGCTTGCCGGTGACGAAGCGCAGGCGATTGGGTTCCGCGAGCGGTTCGGCAGGAAGCTGGGCGAGCAGGGTTTCGAGCGCGGCATCGTCGCTGGTGAAGGCGCTCGAATAGACATGACCGTTGCCGGTGCGGTGCTGGAGCGGGATGCGCCAGATCCAGCCGCTCTCCTGCGCGGCGGCACGGGTATAGGGCGCGAGCGGGCCGCTATTGGCGCAGGGCAGCGCGATGGCGCGATCGCAGGGCAGCCAGTGCGTCCATTCCTCATAGCCGGCCCCCAGCGCCTGCTCGATCAGCAGGCCGCGAAAGCCCGAGCAATCGACGAACAGGTCCGCCGCCAGCGTCTCGCCGCTTTCGAGGGTGACCGACCGGACATGGCCGCTTTCGCCGTCCAGCGCGACATCGAGCACCTTGCCTTCGCGCCGGACAACGCCGCGCGCTTCCGCATAGCCGCGGAGGAATTTGGCGTAGAGGCCGGCATCGAACTGATAGGCGTAATTGTAGGGATCGCCCTCGGGCTGGCGGAAGCGGCCGCGCCGCGCCGCCTGGATCGGGAGCGAATAGTCCTCGAATGCCCCCGCTTCCTCGGTAGCGAGCCACTGGTGGTGGAAAGGCACGCCATCGATCGGTGCCCCGAACTCCGCGAAGGGATGAATGTAGCTGTCGCCCTTGCGTCCCCAGTCGGCGAACTCGATGCCAAGCTTGTACGTGCCTTTGGTCGCGGCAAGGAACTCGGCTTCGTCGATGCCGAGCGTGGCATTGAAATGGCGGATGTGAGGGATCGTCGCCTCGCCGACCCCGACGGTACCGATCTCGGCGGATTCGACCAGCGTGATCGCGAGCGGCGTACCGGCGAATTTATGCGCGAGCGCGGCGGCAGTCATCCACCCCGCAGTACCCCCGCCAACCACGAGTATGCGCCCAACCAGCATTCTTGCGATGCCCCTCTCCGGGGCGGATGTTAGCGCTCCCGTCGCGAAATCGTCAATCGCCTGAAAGGCCGATTCGTGGCCGATCCGGCCCTTTCGCAGTCGCGAAATCAACGCTGCAACGCAGCGAAAACATTGGGAAAACCGCGCAAATCAGCGGGTTTCACGAAAATGTAACGCGACGCTTGATCTTTCCATAACTCCTACTTTAGTCTGCGACACAAATAAGAAACGCGCTCGCAAATGATAGCGCCAACAGGGAGGGGAGACAGCTCGATGCGCAAGCACGATTCCATTCATTATGTCCGGACCGCAAAGGCGCGTGCCGGTGCACTTCGCGCCGGTGTTTCGGCGGCGGCACTTGCCTGCCTTTCGATCTCGGCACCGGCCTGGGCACAGGATGGCCAGACCAGCGGCACGCCCGCACCAACCAGCAGCGACGCACAGACGACGCCCGAGGACACGATCGTCGTCCAGGGCTATCGCCAGTCGCTGCAGAGCGCGCAGACCCTCAAGAAGAACTCGGACGTGATCGTCGACTCGGTCACCGCCGAGGACATCGGCGCCCTGCCCGACCGCTCGGTCACCGAGACGCTGCAACGCATTCCGGGCGTGTCGATCAACCGCTTCGCCGCCGGCGTCGATCCCGACCACTTCTCGGTCGAGGGCTCGGGCGTGGTCGTGCGCGGCCTCACCTATGTCCGTTCCGAGTTCAACGGCCGCGAGGCGTTCACCGCCAATAACGGCCGCTCGCTGAGCTTCGCCGACGTGCCTTCGGAGATGATGGGCGGCGTCGATGTGTTCAAATCGCCCTCGGCCGACCGGATCGAGGGCGGCATCGCCGGCGTGGTCAACCTGCGCACCCGCAAGCCGTTCGACAACAAGAAGGGCCTGGTGGTCGCCGGTTCGCTCGAGGCGAATTACGGCGACATGGAGAAGAAATGGGCCCCGAACGGCTCGATCATGGTCAGCAACCGCTGGCAGACCGGGATCGGCGAGTTCGGCGTGCTGGGCAATTTCTCCTATTCGCAGCTCAAGACGCAGGCCGACCGCTTCCAGGTCTCGAGCTTCCGCATCCGCAACCTCTATTCGGACGGCGACGTCGTCGACAACGGCGACGGCTCGACGATCAGCAAGCAGGTCTATTTTCCGCGCGGCGCGGTGATGGGCCGCCAGGAGTTCAACCGCGAGCGCTATGGCTATGCCGGCGCACTCCAGTATCGCAGCAATGACGGTTCGGTGGAGGCCGTCGCCCAGTTCCTGCGCTCCGACGCGCGTCAGGCCTGGACCGAGCGCACGATCGAGATCGCGACCGACAACGTCTCGTCCAACGGCGATTCCCGCCGCGTGCCGGGCACCACGCTCGACTTCGACAGCGATGGCATGTTCACCAGCGGCACGATCACCGGTCCGACCGGCTGGCGCGGCGACCAGAACTGCCAGACCGCGGTGCCGAGCTGCGGCAACGCCCGCGTGCCGATGCTGGGCCTGCAGTCGAACAACATTCGCCGCGACCACCAGGAAAAGCTGGTTACCGACGATTATGGCTTCAACCTGAAGTGGAATGCCAGCGACCGACTGGGCGTGGTGTTCGATTACCAGCATGTGAAGTCGTCCACCAAGGTGCTCGACAACACGATCTGGAACTCGACCTATCAGAACGCCTCGATCAAGCTGAACGGATCGGACTTCCCGACCGTGGCGTTCATCGCGCCGCAGGTCTGCAACGGCCCCGCTGCCAATTCGCAGAACCCGCCGGGCACCACCTATGACTGCAACACCGCCCAGGCGGTGGGCGGCTCGATGAACCCGGCCTATTTCGGCGCGGGCCACACCAGCTTCGTCGATCCGTTCAACAGCTTCCCGCGCGCGGCGATGGATCATATCGAGCAGAGCGACGGCAATTCCGACGCCTTCCGCCTCGATCTCGACTATGCCCTGCCAGAGGGCAGCTTCCTGAAATCGATCCAGGCCGGCGTGCGCTATGCCGATCGCGACCAGGTCTCGCGCTATTCGCGCTACAATTGGGGCGTGCTCTCCGAGCAATGGGGCAATAATGGCCCTGTGTGGCTCGACACTCCGGTGAACGGCAACAATGCCACCCATAGCGACGGATCGGTGCCCAACGCCAATTCGGCTTATTATTTCAACAACTTCTTCCGCGGCGCGGTGACCAATCCGCTGGCCGGCGACGGGCGGCTCTATTATTCTGGCAATACCGCGTCCGACTATGCGGGCATGATCGCCTATGCCAATGCGATATCGCGCGAATGGCAGGCGACAACGAGCTGCTCCGACGGTCGCGTGGTCAATGGCGGGTGGAACGCGCTGGCCAATCGCTGCGGCGTGATCCAGGGCACGCCCTTCCTGCCCGATGAGATCAACCCGATCCGCGAGCGCAACTATGCCGCCTATGTAATGGCGCGCATCGACACGCATCTGGGCGGGCTGCACCTGACCGGCAATGTCGGCGTGCGCTACACCAAGACCAAGCGGGACTCGGACGGCTATACCTCGTTCACCAACACCACCGCCTTCCCGACCGACGAGAGCTGCGCCGCCCCGGTGACGCCGCCGGCGACGCCGTCGCCCTTCTGCTCGTACGATATCCCGACCCGCAACGCGGCGCGGGCCTTCGTCAACGGCAACCTGATCGGGTCGCACGTCTCGCTCGACTATGACTACTGGCTGCCGAGCGCGAACGCGAAGCTGGAAGTGGGTGGCGGGCTGCAGTTCCGTGCCGCCTATTTCAAGGGCATCTCGCCGCCCTCGACCGGCCTGATCCGCAACTATCTGCAGGCCAATCTGTCGGTGGTGCAAAATGTCGATGCCAATGGCAACCTGATCGACAACAGCTTCCGCTTCCAGGGCGTGACCACTGCGGGCAACCCCTATCTGAAGCCGGTGAAGGCGGACAATTTCGATCTTACGGCAGAATGGTATTTCTCGCGGGTCGGCTCGCTGACGGTTTCGGCCTTCTACAAGGTGCTGTCGGGCGTGGTGACCAACGACACCCGCCGCGTGGACCTGACCAATAACGGCCAGACCTATCCGGTGGTGATCACCACCCCGATCAACGCCACGTCAAAGGGCAAGATCAAGGGCGTCGAGATCGGCTATCAGCAGACGTTCGACTTCCTGCCGGGGCCGCTCAAGGGCCTGGGCCTGCAGGCGAACTATACCTATGTCGACAGTTCGGGCGTGCCGCAGTCGACGCTTTCGGAAACCGATCCGGACGTGGCCGCGGGCCGCGTGACCACGGTCGACACCTCGCTGTTGCCGCTGCAGGGCCTGTCGAAGCATCAGGTGAACATCACCCCGTTCTTCGACTATGGCCCGGTGTCGCTGCGTGCCAGCTATTCGTGGCGCTCGGACTTCCTGCTGACCGTGCGCGACGTGATCGTGCCGAACGACCCGATCATCAACAAGGCCTATGGCCAGCTCGACGCGTCGATCTTCTTCACGGTGACCCCGCAGATCAAGATCGGCGTACAGGGATCGAACCTGACCAACGCGGTGACCCGCACCAATGCGGTGATCACCAAGATCGGCGATCCCAAGGGCTATGTGGAAGTGCCGCGCGGCTGGTACGTCAACGATCGCCGCTTCGCCGCGATCGCGCGCTTCAACTTCTGATCGAAGAAAACACCCTGCCTGGCGCTGCCGGTTCCCACCGGCGGCGCCTATTTTTTTGCTCAGGCGGGGCGATAGCTGACGAAGATGTTGGCCGTCAGCCGGCCGTGCCGCGGATCGGCGGAGAGCGTGCCGGGCACCAGCCCCGAATGGAGCTGGCGACTGCGATAGACGAGCAGCCGGTCGAACGCGGCGTCGATCGCGGCGATCTGTTCGAACTCGGGCGTGTCGCCAGCGATATAGCCGGGCGCCGGCTCGGGCTCGGTGGCGCGGACTGCGGCATAGCGCGGCTCGCGTTCGGGAGTGATCGCCTCGAACCCCGTGGCGCGGTGCCGGTAGAAGGCGGTGCCGCCCTGCTCTGGACCGCAGAGATAATGGAGGAAGGCGAATTGCAGCGGATCGGTGGTGTCGATGTGCGGCACGCGCTGCGACGGCACGAGCGCGGCCCCGGCCAGCGTGACCAGCGAGAAATTGCATTCGGCCCGGCCAAGGCGGACGCCCTGCAGTCCGAACGCGTCGCGCAGCACCGGATCGAGCGCGCGGACCACGGCCCCGACATAGTCGAGCGGCGCCGGTGCACGGACGCCGGGATAGCCGCCGGTTGGGCCATGGACCGGCTCGAACCCGCCCTGGCGCACGGCATAGTCCGCCAGCTGGCGCGCATCGCGCATCAGGCCATCGAGCCGGAGCAAGGGCTCCCCTTCCCGGCCGAGATGCGAGAGCTGCGCCGCCGGGCGCGGATTGAGCGAGAAATCGAGCGAGTTCACCGACATGCCCCGGAAACGAACCACCGGGATGTGGCCGGCGCATTTCCGGGATATTGAAAAGCCATGCCGATGCAACCGATCCGCGAAATCCGGGGCGCGCCCGATACCGACGGCTTCCGCGCGATGCTGGCGGGCTATGCGCCGGTGGTGCTCCGCGGGCTGGTGAAGGACTGGCCGCTGGTGGCGGCCGGCGCCTCGCCGCAGGAGGCGTGCGACTATCTGCTGGGCTTTGACGCCGGCGCGGCGGCGGAGGCCTTTGTCGGCCAACCGGCGATCGCGGGGCGCTTCTTCTATGCGCCGGACCTGCGCGGCTTCAATTTCGAGCGACGCAAGGGCAGCTTCGCCGATCTGCTGCGCTATCTGCTGGCGCTGCAGGGACGCGAAAATGTACCGGCGGTCTATGCCGGCGCGGTCGAGACCGGGCGGGCGCTGCCGGGACTGACCGAGACCAATCCGATGCCCTTGCTGGTCGGGTTGAACGCCGAGCCACGAATCTGGATCGGCAATGCCTCGCGGATCAGCACCCATTTCGACGCATCGGACAATATCGCCTGCGTCGCGGCCGGGCGGCGGCGCTTCACCCTGTTCCCACCCGCGCAGACGCCGAACCTCTATGTCGGGCCGCTCGACCATACGGTGGCGGGTCAGCCGACCAGCATGGTCGATGCCAATCATCCCGACTTCGATCGCTTCCCGCGCTTCCGCGAGGCGCTGGACGCGGCGCTTGTCGCCGAGCTGGAGCCGGGCGACGCGATCTTCATACCCGCGCTCTGGTGGCATCAGGTCGAGGCGCTTTCGCCGTTCAACATATTGGTCAATTACTGGTGGTCCGATGCGCCCGAGCAGGACATGCGCTTCGACGCGATGATGCATGCGGTGCTGGCGATCAGCCACCTGCCCGCCGAGCGTCGTGCCGCCTGGTCGGCATTCTTCGACACCTTCGTGTTCCAGGAACATGGCGATCCGGCGGCGCATATGCCCGACGGGATGCGCGGGGTGCTGGGCGAGCCGACGCCGCAGCTGCGGGGGTATATCCGGCAATATCTGATGCGGGGACTGCAGAAGGGGTAGGCGCTGGTTCCCTCTCCCGCGAAAGCGGGAGAGGGATTTTGGGTTACTGCCCCTGCCCTGGCGCGTAGGGCGTGGTGATCGCCTTGTAATACTCAAGATCATGCGCGGGCGGCTTGTGGCCTGCGGGCAGCGGACGCTTCGCAATCGACTGGAAATAGGCGATCGAGGCGTCGCGCCACCAGGTTGCTTCCTCGTGCTGGATCGCAAGAAAGTCGCGGACCTCGGCCCAGCGGGTGGCATCCACCTTGCCCTTCAATCCCGCCCAATCGGCCTGCATCCGGCCGACATAATCGACGCCGGCGTCGTAGCGAGTGACCAGCTCGTCCCACAGGGTACGGCCGGACCGGGTGCGATAGTCCCAGGGGACGTGGTGGAACCAGAGCAGCAGGTTCTCGGGGATCGTCTTCGGACTGCCCCAGGCCTTCACGACCTCGGGCGCATATTGCGACAGCGCATCGCTGCCGCTCTTCGCCCGGTCGAAGCCGATCCCGGCGGCATCGGCCTTGTGATAATAGACCGGGTTCCATTCGGGCCGGGCCAGATCCGAGACCCAGGGGCCGGGGCCGTAATGGTGGCCGGTCGCCATGAGATGGCCGAGGCCGAGCGGAGTCATGTAATCGACCACCGCCTCGCGCGAGCCCATCATCATGCGGACGACGCCATCGGCGGCATCCCTGCCCCAGGTCATCGCCGCCCAGTCGCGCGCGATCGGCTCGGCTTTGGCATCGGGATCCCAGGCGAAGCGGCCGAAGGCGTACCAGTTGGCCTGATCGAACTGCGAGCCCGACCAGTTGCGGTCGCTGCCGATATTGGCGACGCCGGCCATGCCGGTGGCAGCGCCGGGATCGATCGGCGTCTCGATCACCTTGGCGACAGTGCTGCCCTTGCCCGGCCGATAGGTGTCGGCCTCGAGCGTCTCCTCCCACATCGTGCCGAGATAGGCGAGGTGGGTGGCGAAGCCGAGATATTCCTTGGTGATCTGGAATTCCATCATCAGCTGCGTCTTCGGCATCGCGCCGAACAGCGGATGGAAGGGCTCGCGCGGCTGGAAGTCGATCGCGCCGTTCTTGACCTGGACCAGGACATTGTCGCGGAACTTGCCGTCGAGCGGCTGGAACTCGGTATAAGCCTGTTTGTGCCGGTCCTCGGCATTCTCCGCGGCATAGACGAAGGCGCGCCACATCAGGATGCCGTGATGCGGGGCGAGCGCATCGGCCATCATGTTGGCACCCTCTGCATGGGTGCGGTGATAGTCTGCCGGGCCGGGCTGGCCCTCCGAGTTGGCCTTGACCAGCAGCCCGCCGAAATCGGGGATGACGGTGTAGATCTCGTCGATCTTGGCTTTCCACCAGGCCTTGACCTGGGGATCGAGCGGATCGGCCGTCTTGAGCTTGCCGAGCTCGATCGGGGCGGAGAAGCGCGCGGTGAGATAGACCTTGATCCCGTAGGGCCGGAAGACGGCCGCGAGCGCCTTCACCTTCTGCAGATAGTCGGGGCGCAGGATATCCGCGTTGGCGTTGACGTTGGTCAGCACCGTGCCGTTGATGCCGATCGAGGCATTGGCCCGGGCGTAATCGGTGTAGCGCGGATCGAGATGGAGCGGCAGCTTCTGCCAGTCCCAGAGCGACTGACCGGAATAGCCGCGCTCGACATGCCGGTTGAGATTGTCCCAATGGTTGAGGACGCGGACCTGGAGCTTCGGTGCGTCGACGATATCGAGATTGTCGATGGGTTCGCCGGTCTGGATCAGCTTGAGAAAACGGAAGACGCCGTAAAGCGCGCCGACATCGCTATTGCCGGCAATGAGCGTAACCCGCTTGCCCTGCACCGTGACGGTGCGGATCAGATAGCCCTCGCCGCCCAGCCTCGCGAACGGGAGGCCGAGCCCGGCCAGCAGCGGATCCGTTCTGCGGGCGATCAGGACGGTGCCGTCCTGAACCGATTGCTGCCTGGCAGGCACCTGCCCGACCATGCCCCGGATACCGCGTTGGAGCTCTTCGATGCCAGCATCGATCGTCGCACTTCCACCCGGCGCGACGACGCCCGTAATCCGCGGCGCATACCGTGCCTTCGCACTGGATTCGAGCGGCTGATAGCGCAGCCAGAGGTCATATCCGTCCTCGGCATGGCCTTGATTCGCAAGGCCGAAACACAAAAAAGCAGACAAAATAGCCAGCAATTTCCGAAGCATCGCTCTTCCTACCTCTGCGCGGTCATACGCCGCCGTTGACAAGCTTGTATCAGCGCAACAATGGTAGCGCTACCAAGCACATGAGCACGCGGTGACGACGTGCCGGAACAGGATGGGGAAGCAGGGACGTCATGGCCGAGATCATATCCGCGCGCGTGATCGTCACTTGCCCCGACCGCAACTTCGTGACGCTCAAGATCGAGACCGCCGACGGCACGACCGGCATCGGCGACGCGACGCTGAACGGCCGCGAGATGGCGGTGGTCAGCTATCTGCAGGATCATGTGATCCCCTGCCTGATCGGACGCGACGCGCACCGGATCGAGGACATCTGGCAGTATCTCTACAAGGGCGCCTATTGGCGGCGCGGCCCGGTGACGATGTGCTCGATCGCGGCGGTCGACATGGCGCTGTGGGACATCAAGGCGAAGGTGGCGGGCCTGCCGCTCTACCAGCTGCTCGGCGGCGCGAGCCGCGAGGGCTGCATGGTTTACGGGCACGCGAACGGCGCGACGATCGAGGAGACGATCGCGGAAGCCGTCCGCCATGTCGAGCAGGGCTACAAGGCCGTCCGGCTCCAGGCGGGCGTGCCGGGACTGAAATCGACCTATGGCGTCGCCAAGCCGGGCCAACGCTATGAGCCGGCCGACGGGAGCCTGCCGACCGAGAGCCTGTGGTCGACCGAGAAGTATCTCCGCTCGGTGGCACCATTGTTCGAGAAGGCGCGTGAAGTGCTCGGCTGGGACGTGCACCTGCTCCACGACGTCCACCACCGGCTGACCCCGATCGAGGCGGCGCGGCTTGGCAAGGAGCTGGAGCCGTACCGCCTGTTCTGGCTCGAGGATGCAACCCCGGCCGAGAACCAGGCCGGCTTCCGCCTGATCCGCGAGAAGACCACCACACCGCTGGCGGTGGGCGAGATCTTCAACACGATCTGGGACTGCAAGCAGCTGATCGAGGAACAGCTGATCGACTATGTCCGCGCGACGATGGTGCATGCGGGCGGGATCACGCATATGCGGCGGATCGCCTCGTTCGCGGACTTGTATCAGGTGCGCACCGGCTGCCACGGCGCGACCGACTTGTCGCCGGTGTGCATGGCCGCGGCGCTGCATTTCGGCCTGTCGGTACCCAATTTCGGCATCCAGGAGCTGATGCCGCACACGACGAAGACCGACGCGGTGTTCCCGCATGCCTATTCGTTCAGGGACGGGATGATGCATCCGGGCGACGTGCCCGGGCTGGGGGTAGAGATCGACGAGGCACTGGCGGCGAAATACGAATATAAGCGCGCCTATCTCCCGGTCGCACGACTTGAGGACGGAACGCTGTTCAACTGGTGAGCGGGAGAGGCTTGCGGATGACCGAGATTACGCGTCGTGGATTGCTGGGCGCCGGAGCTGCGCTCGCCCTCCCCTTCCCTGCCTTTGCGCAGGCGGTGGAGGGGATCAACGCAGTGGCGAAGACCAAAGGGATGCGCTTCGGCTCCTGTCTCGCCTGGGGCCCGCCGGGCGCCGATCGCGGCTCGTTCGCGAACCCGAAATATGCCGCGCTGCTCAAGCGCGACTGCGGCATCCTGGTGCCCGAGAACGAGTTCAAGTGGCAGGCGATCCGGCCCGACGCCAAGACCTTCAACCTCGACCATTTCTCCGACATGCTCGATTATGCCGAGGCGAACGGCATGGCGATGCGCGGCCACACGCTGCTGTGGCACAAGACGCAGTATTTCCCGAAATGGCTGAACGACTATGATTTCGGCGCGTCGCCTGTGAAGGAAGCCGAACGCATCCTGGGCACGCATATCCGCACCCTGTGCAAACTCTATGCGGGGCGCATCGCCAGCTTCGACGTGGTCAACGAGACGGTGGAGGAAGGCACGGGCGCCCTGCGCACCTCGTCGCTGTCCAAGGCGTTCGGCGGCACCGAGGCGATGCTCGACTTCGCCTATCGCACCGCTCGCGAACATGCCCCGGGCGTCGAGCTCACCTACAACGACTATATGAGCTGGGAGCCCGGCAACGAGGGGCATCGCACCGGCGTGCTCAAGCTGCTCGAAGGCTTGCGCAAGCGCGGCGTGCCCTGCGACACGCTGGGCGTGCAATCGCATATCGGGCTGACCGATGGCGGCACGGTGGGGGCGCTGGTGAGCAAGCAGGAAAAGCCGTGGCGAGACTTCCTCGATGCCGCCACGCAAATGGGCTACAGGCTGGCGATCACCGAGTTCGACGTGAACGACAAGGTGCTGCCGACCGACGCGAAGCTGCGCGACGGGATCATCGCCAACTATGCAGCAGCCTATCTGGAGATCATGTTCTCCTATCCCCAGCTCAGGGACGTGCTCGCCTGGGGGATGTGCGACCGCTACACCTGGCTTAACGGCTTCACCCCGCGCAAGGACAAGACCCTGCAGCGCGCAACGCCCTATAATGCCGAGTACCAGCCAAAGGCACTCCATGGGGTGATCCGGGATGCCTTTGCGGGTGCTGCGGTGCGATAGGTCGATCTTGTTCAAGATCGTTCGGGAAACTCGTGCTAGGGGCTGATTCGACGGACCTGAAACGGGGATTAAAGTGATGGTGGCGCTGGCTGCTAGCCAGGAACCGGGTTTTGAGGCGCTGCTGAGCGGCGCGCTCGAAACGGGGCAGCTCAATGCCTTGGCCGATCGTATCGCCACGCTCCACGCCACCGCGCCCAAGGGGGATGGCAAGGCCTTTCGCGAGATGCTGGCGCTCGCCGCCACGACCGATGCGCAGCGCGCCGAACTCGCCGCCCAGCGCGACGCCATCGCCCGCCGCATCGCCGCGGGCCGGGTACGGGCGCTGAAGGGCGAGCCGCGCGACCTGCTCTTCGATCTTTCGCGTGCCGTTCTCGAAGTGATGCGAGGCGGCCTGGCCGGCGAGGCGAACACGCTCGCAAATCGATATCTCGACGTGGCGCCGCAGGGCGCGACCGGCTGGGCGCTGCTGCCGCTCTATCTCTCGCTGCGCGCCGGGATGGACGGCGATGCCGAACTGGCCGACAGTCTGCTCGCTCCCGCCCGGCCGCGGCTGGTGGTGATCGGCGGTCTCTCGGGCACCGGCAAGTCGACGCTGGCGCGGCTGCTGGGGAGCCGGATCGGCCGCCTGCCCGGCGCCCGGGTGCTGCGCTCCGACATATTCCGCAAGCGGCTGGCGGGGGTGGGTCCGGAAACCCGGCTGCCGCCGAGGCATTATACCCGGCACAATGACGACGAAACCTATGAAGCGCTGTTCGAATCCGCGGACGATCACCTCGCCTGCGGCAACAGCGTGATCCTCGACGCCGTGTTCATGGCGCGCAGCGAGCGCGACGTGGTGGAGGCGCTGGCCGACCGCTACCGCGCAGGCTTCACCGGCATCTGGCTGGAGGCACCGGAGCGCGACCGGATCGCGCGGGTCAACGCGCGCGAGAACGACGCGTCGGACGCAACCGAGATGGTGGTGCGCGAGCAGTCGCGCCGCTCGGTGGGCGAGATCCACTGGCACCGCATCCGCGCGAACCGGCCGCTGGATACGATCATAGCCGCCGCGCGGGCAGCGCTGGACCGGACGCACTGATCAATGGCGATCGCGACGCTGACGCTCAACCCGGCGCTCGACATCACCACCTGCACCGAGAAAGTTCGCCCCAACCACAAGCTGCGCTGCACGGCCCCGCGCTTCGATCCGGGCGGTGGCGGGATCAACGTGGCGCGGGTGATCACGCATCTGGGTGGCGAGGCAGTCGCGGTTTTCCCGAGCGGCGGCCCGGCCGGCGCCATGATCGTGCAGCTGCTCGAGGATCAGAAGGTCCCGATCCTGCCGGTACCGATACGAGGAGCCACCCGCGAGAGCTTCACTGTCGATGAAGGACGGCCCGGCGACCAGTATCGCTTCGTGCTGCCCGGGCCCGAGCTGACCGCCGGCGAACAGGCCGAATTGCTCGAAGCGCTGTTCGAGCTGGAACAGATCACTCACATCGTGGTGAGCGGCAGCTTGCCGCCGGGCTGCGATCCGGCAATCCTGAAGCGGATCGGGGCGCGCTGCCATGCCGCGGGCATCAAGCTGGTGTTCGATACCTCCGGTGCGGCGCTTGCCGCCTGCGAAGACAGCCGGGCCTGGCTGATCAAGCCGAGCCTGCGCGAGGCCGCCGACCTGCTGGACCGCGAGATCGCGAACGAGGAAGACGAAATGGCAGCGGCACGCGCGCTGCGCGACCGGGGCTTTGCCGAGATCGTGGTGATATCCCTGGCGGAGCGCGGGGCTCTGCTGGTCGGCGAGGGTGAGGAATTTCGGATGGCGGCCATTC
>PJUL01001076.1_pt1 | contig 13545 bp, 10 predicted proteins | sample 1512221 | NCBI WGS metagenome assembly PJUL01 (sample SAMN08177667, study PRJNA422409) | Feces metagenome, whole genome shotgun sequencing project.
CCCATCGAGTTGCCGCGCGTGAAGCTGTCGGCCAACTGGATGGCCGCGTGTGGCGAGCCCGGTGAAGACGCCGCGCTGTACGCCACCGTGAAGGCCGTGGGCATGGAGTTGTGCCCGGCGCTGGGCATCAGTATTCCGGTGGGCAAGGATTCGCTGTCGATGCGCACCCAATGGTCGGACGGTGCAGACAAGAAGAAGGTCACGTCCCCCGTCAGCCTGATCGTCAGCGCCTTCGCTTCGCTGGCCGACGTGCGCGGCACGCTCACGCCCCAGCTCAACGCCACCGAGGCCGACACCACGCTGGTGCTCATCGACCTAGGCAAGGGCCAGAACCGCATGGGCGGCAGCATCCTGGGCCAAACGCTGGACCAAAGCGGTGACGTGGTGCCCGATGTGGACGACCCGCAAGACCTGGTGCACCTCGTCAACGCCGTGAACGCACTGCGCGCCAAGGGCCAGATCCTCGCCTACCACGACCGCAGCGATGGCGGCCTGCTGGCCGCAGCCGCCGAAATGGCCTTTGCAGGCCACGTGGGCGTGTCGCTCAATGTCGATCTGCTGGTCACCGAAGGCGATGGCATCAGCGACAGCCGCATGGAAACCGGCGACGCCAAGAACTGGGCGCAGCAGGTCAGCGCGCGCCGCGAAGAACTCACGCTCAAGGCCCTGTTCAACGAGGAACTGGGCGTGCTGCTGCAGGTGCGCACCGCAGAGCGCAACGACGTGATGCAGGTGCTGCGCGAGCACGGCCTGTCCAAGTTCAGCCACTTCGTCGGTAAGACACGTCCGCAGTCGTCGAGCATCGACGCCGGCAAGGGCGAGCTGCAGGTCTGGCGCGACGCCAAGGCCGTGTTCAGCGCCAAGCTGACCGACCTGCACCAGGTGTGGGACGCCGTGAGCTGGAAGATCTGCCAGCAGCGCGACAACCCCGCCAATGCCGACGCCGAGCACGCTGCAGCGGGCGAGGCGACCGACCCTGGCATGCACGTGCACCTCACGTTCGACGCGGCCGAAAACGTGGCCGCGCCTTACCTGAACCTGGCCCGCCCCAAGGTCGCGATCCTGCGTGAGCAGGGCGTGAACTCGCACATTGAGATGGCCTATGCCTTCACCGAAGCGGGCTTCGAGGCGTACGACGTGCACATGACCGACCTGCAGACCGGCCGCGTCAAGCTCGAAGACTTCAAGGGCGTGGTCGCCTGCAGTGGCTTCAGCTATGGCGACACGCTGGGCGCTGGCATCGGCTGGGCACGTTCCATCACCTTCAACCCCGTGCTGGCCGCGCAGTTCCAGGGCTTCTTTGGTCGCACCGACACGTTCGGTCTGGGTGTTTGCAACGGCTGCCAGATGTTTGCAGAGCTGGCCGACATCATCCCCGGCGCACAAGACTGGCCGCGCTTCACCACCAACCAGAGCGAGCGCTTCGAGGCGCGCCTGTCGATGGTCGAAGTGCTCGAATCCCCCAGCCTGTTCCTGCAAGGCATGGCGGGCAGCCGCCTGCCGATTGCCGTGGCGCACGGCGAGGGTTATGCCAACTTCAAGTACCGGGGCGACGCGGCGAAGGCCATCGCTGCCATGCGCTTCGTGGACAACCACGGCGCAGCGACCGAGCAATACCCGTTCAACCCCAACGGCAGCGCGGGCGGCCTGACCGCGGTGACCACGGCGGATGGCCGTTTCACAGCCATGATGCCGCACCCCGAGCGCGTGTTCCGCAACGTGCAGATGAGCTGGACGAGCGAAGACAAGGCGGCGTACAGCGGCTGGATGCGCATCTGGCGCAACGCCCGCAAGTGGGTGGGTTGATCTCCGTAAGGTGCGCAGTGCTGGGCATGCCAGGCACCGCGCACTGTGTGATCAAGGCAGCTTGACCAATTCCACGCGGCGGTTCTTGGCGCGGCCGTCTTCGCTGCGGTTGTCGGCAACGGGCTTTTCCTGGCCATGGCCGGCGCTGCGCAGGCGGTTGGCAGCGATGCCCTGTGCCACCACGGCCTGCATGACGGCGCGGGCCCGGTTCTCCGACAAGGTCTTGTTGGCCGCAGGTGTGCCCACGTTGTCCGTGTGTCCTTCGATGGAGATGTTGAGCCCGCTTTGCTGCTGCATCAACGCAGTGATCTCCTTGACCACGCCCTGGCTTTCGGGCCGGATGTCCCACTTGCCCGTGTCGAAGTTGATGGATAGCGCAATGAAGCCCGCCTGATTCAGCTCGTCCAGCATCTTGCGCGCCGTCACCACCTGGGCGGCCGCGTCTTCCTGCAGCACGATGAGCTTGTAGCTGCTCCAGTTGCCACCGGCCACGCTGGAGTCACTGGTCAGGTGAACCCATACCATGCGTCCGTCCACCGACACGCGGCCCGTCAGGCGGTCGCCCAGCGAAGACTTGGCCGGGTCCTGCAGCAACTCGCCCCCAATACCCCTGAGGGCATTGGCGTAGTTGGCCACGATGTACTTGGGAGCTGCTCCGTCGGCGGGTTTGGCCACTTTGTAGACGGTCTCGGTGCGCAGCCCCATGGCCTGTTGCTGGCCGCCCGGCCACCGAAAGGTGTCGGCGTCCTGTGCGCTGCGGCAACTGGCAATGGTGAAGTTCGGAATGCGCTGCGGGAACATGGCCGGGTCTTTACAACCCTTGGCATCTTGCGCGGCGGCGGGTGTGGCGGTCAGCGCCAGCACAGCGCCTGCAGCCCAGGCAGCCTTGGTTGCCCATGGAAAACCGCTTTTCGGCGATGTCATGTTTTGAGTCATGCTCTCGGCTCCAGTTGAGATGGTGCGACGCATCCTAGGGCAAGCCGATGTTGTTTTCCACCCGCAATACCGTCCGCTTTGGCTGACCTGTGAAATGCACAACCTCTGGCATGGTCGTCGCCTCACTATGAAAACAATAGCTTTCAGCGCTTGATACATCAGCGCTAGAGGCATTTTTTATTCATAATCCGCTCTTCTTCACTCACGGAGCCCTTCATGGCCGGTGCCAGTTTGTTGACGCTGCTCGACGATATCGCTGCAGTCCTGGATGACGTTGCGCTGATGACCAAGGTCGCGGCCAAGAAGAGCGCCGCCATGGCGGACGATGTGTCCGTCATGACCAAGGTGGCCGCGCAAAAGACGGCGGGGGTGCTGGGGGACGACCTGGCGCTCAACGCGCAGCAGGTCTCGGGTGTGCGGGCAGAGCGTGAGATTCCGGTGGTGTGGGCCGTGTGCAAAGGCTCGTTCGTGAACAAGCTCATTTTGGTGCCTGCAGCGCTCTTGATCGGCAGCTTTGCGCCCTGGGCCGTTACGCCGCTGTTGATGGTGGGTGGCGCCTTCTTGTGTTTCGAAGGCTTTGAAAAGCTGGCGCACAAGTTTCTGCACGCGCCGCACAAGGAAGCAGCCGAGCACGACAGCCACGCTCAGGCCAACGCCAATTCAGCGGTTGACCTGGTGACGTTCGAGAAGGACAAGATCAAGGGCGCCGTGCGCACCGACTTCATCCTGTCGGCCGAAATCATTGCGATCACACTGGGCACGGTGGCTGCGGCGCCGTTTGCGCAGCAGGTGGCCGTGTTGTCGGGCATTGCCGTGATCATGACCGTGGGCGTGTATGGCCTGGTGGCGGGCATCGTGAAGCTCGATGACCTGGGCCTGTGGCTCAGCCACAAAACCAGCAGCGCCGCAAAGGCCGTGGGCACAGGCATTCTGCGTGCGGCACCGTGGCTGATGAAAGGCCTGTCGGTGGCCGGCACGGCGGCCATGTTCCTGGTGGGGGGCGGCATTCTGGTGCACGGCGTGCCGGTGCTGCACCACGCGGTGGAAGGCTTTGGCGCAGCGGCTGCGCAGTGGCCCGTGGGCGGGCTGTGGGCGGTGTTGGTGCCCAACCTGGCCAATGCCGTGATAGGCATTGTGGCCGGTGGGCTGGTGCTGGCCGCGGTCACGCTGGTGCAGCGCCTGCGCGGCAAAAAAGCGGCGCATTGATCCAGGTCTAAGTCTGGCCGCCAGGGTCTTGAGGCAGAGCAAGGCCCGCGGTGGCGCGCAGCGGTTCAATACATGCACGGGGGTCGTCCCCGTCCAACCGATGCGAAGAAATCACCATGAAAAAGAATCTGCTGGCTGTCGCCGTACTCTGCGCCCTGTCGTCGGGCGCTGCCCTGGCGCAACAGGCCGAAGGCCCCTGGATGCTGCGTGCACGCGTGGTGCACCTCGATAGCGCCAACAAGGACAGCACGCCCCTGGGCCTTTCGGTCAACAACAAGGTGATTCCAGAAGTGGACGTGAGCTACTTCTTCACCAAGAACGTCGCGGCCGAGTTGATCCTCACCGTGCCGCAGAAGCACACCCTGCGTGCGGGCGGTGTGCCCATCGGTTCGCTCAAGCACCTGCCGCCCACGCTGCTGCTGCAGTACCACTTTGATTCGCCTGGCTTCAAGCCTTATGTGGGCGCGGGCCTGAACTACACGCGCTTCTCCAGCGTGAACCTGCCCGCTGGTGTGGACATCGACCGCAACAGCGTCGGCGCTGCACTGCAGGTGGGTGTGGACATTCCGCTGCAGAAGAACCTGTACCTGAACTTTGACGTGAAGAAGGTTTTCATCAAGACCGACGTGAAGGCCGGTGGTGCCAAGCTGGGTACATTCAAGGTGGACCCCGTTCTGGTGGGTGTGGGTCTGGGCTGGCGTTTCTAACGCGCAGCGCGTTGCGATAAAGGGGTTTTCCAAGGGGAAGGGCCGGTGCCTGCCAAGGCACCGGCCTTTTTTTGCGAATGAGCGCTGCGCGCCCTCGTGTCAATGCAGGCTCACATCGGCCCCCCACATGCGCTGCCACAGCCAGGGCAGGGCGGTGGCCAGGTCAGGGCGCTGCCACTGTTGTGTGGTGATGTGCCGGCCCTCGGCGATTTGCTGCGCCGGCCCCAGATTGAAGTGAAAGGTGTAGGTGGGTTCGTTGCCCATGCGCAGGTCGGTGATGAACACATTGCCGCCCGCCTCGCTCATCTTGAAGAACCCGTGGCTGAACTGCGCCACGCGCGAGACCAGCGGGCTCGCACCGTGCTGCGCATACAGATCAGCACCGCGCAGGTGCTGGGTCCAGCGCACGGGGCGGCCGCCGTCCAGCAGCGAGGTGTAGCCCTCGTAATAGTGCGTGGGGGTGACCACCACCGCGCGCCACAGCAGCGTGTTGAATGGCGCTGGTGTGACGAGAACCTGCCGCGATGCCAGCTGAGGCACCGGCGGTGCAGACAGCACCTGCTGCGTCGCCAGGTGCTGGGCCAGCACGCTCCAGGCGAGGTAGGCGGTGCTCACCATCAGCCCGCCACGCGCCCAGGCCAGCCCGCGTGCGGGGTGCATCGACAGGGCCGCCACCACACCGACCAGCAGGGGCAGGGTGTACAGCGGGTCGATGATGAACATGCTGCCCACGGCATAAGGGAAGTGGGTGAACGGCAGCAACAGCTGGGTGCCATACACCGTGAACCAGTCGAGCAAAGGGTGGGTGATGAGGGCCAGCCACAGCGCCAGCCACCAGCGCCTGAACAGCGTGGGCTCCCCATGCAGCCGCGACACCGCCCAGGCCAGGGGCAGCGAGAGGACGGTCAGGTAGAAAAGCGAATGGCTCTCTGTGCGGTGCAACACCATGTTGAGGATGGCGTCCCCGTGGTCGATGAGGGCGTCCAGGTCGGGCAGGGTGCCGGCAATGCCACCCCACAGTGCGGCTTTCCAGGCTGCGGTGCGGCGGCCCATGGTGGACAGGGTGACGGCGGCGCCCAGAACAATTTGGCTGACGGAATCCATGGGTTTGGCAACGGGGTGAGGTGCGGAGCGCGCAACTGTACCGGGTGGCGCAATGGCCTGCAGGCGCTGGGGCACCGCAGGCGGTGCGTTACCTGGGCGCTCTTCCCTGCGGCGTGCCGCCCTGGGTCAGGCAGGCAGCGTTGGCCGTGGCCGCGTCAGGCCTGCACCACCAGACCAAACTCCGCGCGCGGCCCTTCGCTGGATGGCGCGAATGGCACCGTGAGCGCTGCACGACCCGCCTCACTGAGGTTGTTCCACAAGAAATCGCTCGCATTGCCGGGGTCGCCCGCCACATACATCTGGGTGGTGAGCAGCTCGCGCTGCGCCAGGCGCACCTTGAAATGGATGTGCGGCGTGCGGCCGGAGTACGGAGCAGGGCGGATGGTGCGAAAGCGGTAGCGGCCATCGCGTCCCAGCGTCACGCGGCCAAAGCCCTGAAACCCCGGCGCTGCCCGCCCGCCGTCGCCCGGGTGGTGGTAGTGGCCCGCAGCGTCGCATTGCCAGATCTCCACCACACCGCCCGCCAGCGGCGTGCCCAGGGTGTCGGTCACGCGGCCCTCCACCCACACGGGCTGGCCTTCGCTGTACTGCTGCAGGGTGCCGTTGCGCAGCAGGTCGGCATCGCTGTCGGCTGGCAGGGCCACGGGGTAGAAAGGGCCCTCCGTTTGGCGGGGTGTGGGCTGCAGGCGCTGCCCTTGCGCCCAGGCGGTCTGCACCAGGGCAGGTGCTGCCACGCACGCTACGCCCAGACCCAACCCCAGTGCACTGCGTTGCAGCAGGGCGCGCCGGGCACTGTGGTGGTTTGCAATGGCCGGGGCCAAGGGGAATCGCTGGGGCAAGGGCATGTTTCACTCCTGGAAAGGGCATTTGGAGCGCTGCTCGCGGCAAAAGTGCCGTGTCGGTGGCGCCCTCAGGGCGAGCCCAGTTGCACCGATGGGGTGGCGCCGACAAGCCCGCCGGCATGATCATCCAAATTCCCTGAAGCGCCTTGGCCTACATACAGTGGCGCGCGATGTGCTCAGAATGGGCAGCTTCATGGCGGCGGGAACCACTCCAAAAGAACCTGCCGTGCCCGCGCCCGCCGCGCCCCATCAAGCAGCACCCATGCCACGGACCCGCGACATCGAAGACATCACGCAAGGGCTCAGCCAGCGCCCCGCCCGCATCTCTCCCAAGTACTTCTACGACCAGCACGGGTCGCGCCTCTTCGAGGCCATCACCCAGTTGCCCGAGTACTACCCCACACGCACCGAGAACGCGATCATGCAACAGCATGCTGCGGACATTGCCCGGGCGGTGGGCACTGGCCGCACGCTCATTGAGTTGGGGGCGGGCAATTGCGAGAAAGCGCGCGCGCTCTGCCAACGGGTGCGGCCCGCGGTTTTTGTGGGGGTGGACATTTCGGCCGACTATCTGCGTGAGGCGATGGCCGGGCTGCAGAGCGACTTCCCCTGGCTGGACGCGCGTGCGCTGGGTGGCGACATGACACGCGGCGTAGAACTGCCCGATGACATCCCGCGCGCGGGGCGGCTGGTGTTTTACCCGGGCTCATCCATTGGCAACTTCGACCCCCCGCATGCACTGGAGCTGCTGGGCCACATGCGCGAGATGGTGGACGACGACGGCGGCCTGCTCATCGGCATTGACCTGCCCAAGGACGTGGATGTGCTGGAAGCCGCCTACGACGACGCGGCGGGCGTGACGGCCGAATTCAACCGCAATGTGCTGCGCCACGTGAACCGCCTGATCGGCAGCGACTTTGACCTCTCGCAGTGGCAGCACCGTGCCTTCTTCAACCAGGACGAGTCGCGCATCGAAATGCACCTGGAGGCACTTGCGAATCTGCAGGTGCGATGGCCCGGAGGTGGGCGCCCCTTCGAGCAGGGCGAGCGCATCCACACCGAAAACAGCTACAAATACCCCTTGCCCGTATTCACCGCGATGCTGGAGCGCGCCGGTTTTGCGCGTGCTGAGGCTTGGACCGACGACAGCGGCTGGTTCGCGGTGGTGCACGCGCGCCCATGACCACATGACCACATGACCATCTGAGCACGACCGCACGACAACCGCCCACCCTGATTACCCACCGCAGGAATGCCATGACCACCAACCCTGTCGACCTGCATGCGCGCTACACCGCTGTGCGCAACCGCTCGTGTGCGCTGGCCGCGCCGTTGTCGGCCGAGGACTGCGCCGCACAGTCCATGCCCGACGCCAGCCCCACCAAATGGCACCTAGCCCATACCACCTGGTTCTTTGAAACCTTTGTGCTGGAGCCCAACGAGCCCGGCTTTGCGCCGTTCCACCCCGCGTTTCGGGTGCTGTTCAACTCCTACTACAACGGCGTGGGCGCCAAGCACCCGCGTCCTCAGCGCGGCTTGTTGACGCGGCCTGCGCTGAGCGAAGTTTTGGCCTACCGTGCCGATGTGGATGCCCGCATGGCGCAACTGCTGCCCAAGGTGCTGCACGACGCTGCCGTGTGCGCGCTCATCGAGCTGGGCCTGCAGCACGAGCAGCAGCATCAGGAACTCATGCTGACGGACATCCTGCACCTGCTGTCCTGCAACCCCACGTGGCCTGCTTATGCCGCTGGCGCGCCTGCTGAGGCCTTGGCGAAACCGGTTGGCTCCGATCTGGGCTGGCATGTTTTTGACGAGGGGCTAGCCGACATTGGCCACGCAGGGCATGGTTTTGCCTTCGACAACGAAGGCCCGCGCCACCGGGTGTATCTGCAGCCCTATGCCATCGCCTCCCGCCTGGTCAGCCAAGCCGAGTTCGCCGCATTTGTGGAGGGGGGCGGCTACGCCAATCCCGCACTGTGGCTGGCCGAGGGTTGGGACTGGCGCACCGCGCAAGGGTTGGAGCACCCGCTGTACTGGCACCGGCTAGACGGCGCCTGGCACACCTTCACATTGGCGGGCTTGCAGCCCCTGCAGGGGGCTCTGCCTGTGGTGCACCTCTCATACTACGAAGCCGACGCCTACGCCCGCTGGGTGGGGGTCCGCCTGCCCACTGAGGCGGAATGGGAGCACGCCGCACAGTGCGTGCTGGCAATCGAGGCCGATGCGCGCTCCGGCGCAGTTGGCGGGCGGGCATCGCAATGGTTTGGCGCGGCCTGGCAGTGGACGCAATCGAGCTACGCGGCCTACCCGGGCTTTCGCGTGGCCGAGGGGGCGGTGGGCGAATACAACGGCAAGTTCATGGTCAACCAGTACGTGTTGCGCGGCAGCTCGGCGGCCACGCCGCCAGGGCATGAGCGGTTGACCTACCGCAATTTTTTTCCCGCCACCGCGCGCTGGCAGTTCACGGGGCTGCGGCTGGCACGAGACGGGGTGCGGCGGGCGCCAGCTGAAACTTGAACGGCTGCTCAAACCACTGCGCCACCGGCACGCCATGGCGCGACATGGGGGCAAACCGCCACTGGCGAAGGCTCTCCAGCGCTAAGTTTGCCAGGGCAGGGGGCGGCTCGCCCTGCACCATGGCCGGGCCCACCGTGCCATCGGGCAGCACCTGAAACCGCACCCGCACCTCGCCCTCCACCTTGGCGCGGCGCAGCGCGGGCGGGTAAGGCGGCAGCGGCGCTTCGAGCAGGCGGATGGGGCCGTCCAGCGGCGGGTTGACCTGGCGCTCCAGCACCTGCTGCAACAGTGAGTGCTGCGCAGCGGCTTCGGGCCGCTCGGTGCGGTCATGGCCCACCTTGTAGCGCGCGGGCTGGGGTGTGGTGCAGGCGGTCACCAGAGTGCACAGCGCAATCCATACAGGCAAAAGTGTCGCAGCGCTCCACCGCCGGGCTCTCGGCCGCGCAGGCGATGGGGTCGATGGGGACGACAGGTTCGTTAGGCTCAACGCAGGGGAGGCAGGCGATGCGGGCATGGCAGAGATGGTATAGCCCACTGAAAATATAAAAATGATAGCTGCCAGCGCTTGATGGATAAGCGCTAGAGGCCAAAAACACCCAAAATTAAGGAGTGCGTCCGCTGCAGCCCCTGCGCAAACCAGGTGTCATGCGCCTGCGGTGCGGCCCGTTTACGATCGCCGACTTCCCATCCCCTGCCATGTTTTTGGCGCGGCTCCCATTCACGCATCGGCGCCCTGTGCATGACCCATCCCCCATCCACTCCACCGGATCGCTCCACCCATCCCGCTCATGCATTCGGGGTGGAAAGCGATGGAGCGCCACCGGTGCCTGCCCCTGAGGGGGGCTCCGCGTGGGAGGTGCTGTGGGTGTTTCTCAAATTGGGCCTCACCTCGTTCGGCGGGCCGGTGGCGCACCTGGGCTACTTTCGCGCCGAACTGGTGGAGCGGCGGCGCTGGCTGAGTGATCGCGACTACAGCGATCTGGTGGCCCTGTGCCAGTTTTTGCCAGGCCCTGCCAGCAGCCAGGTGGGCGCAGCTTTGGGTTTGGGGCGCGCCGGCTGGGGCGGTGCGCTGGCCGCGTGGGCGGGGTTCACGCTGCCATCGGCGGCGTTGCTGGTGTTGTTTGCACTGGGCATAGCGCAGTGGCAGGCGCTGGCGGATTCGGGCGCCGTGCACGGCCTCAAGGTGGCCGCTGTGGCGGTGGTGGCGCAGGCAGTGTGGGGCATGTCGCGCTCGCTGTGCCCCGACCGGCTGCGCGCCGGCGTGGCCATGGCGGCGGCGCTCGTTGTGCTGGCCGCGCCACAGGGCGCGTGGGGCCAACTGGCCGCCATCGTGGCCGGTGGGCTGGTGGGCTGGCGCTGGGTGGCATCGCCTGCGCTGCCGCCCGCTCCGCACCGGGGCTATCGCGTGGGGCGCCGCACAGGTGCGGTGCTGCTGGGCGTGTTCGGGGCCCTGCTGGTGCTGCTGCCGTTGTGGGCCTCGGTGGCTGACTCGCTGGTGGCGCGCGCGGTGGCTGTGTTTTACCAGGCGGGCGCGCTGGTGTTTGGCGGCGGGCACGTGGTGCTGCCGTTGCTGCAGGCCGGTGTGGTGCCGCCCGGCTGGGTGGGCAACGATGCGTTTTTGGCGGGCTACGGCGCAGCCCAGGCGGTGCCGGGCCCGCTGTTCACTTACGCGGCTTATCTGGGCGCCGTGATGCCGCACCCGCTGGGCGGGTGGGGCGGCGCTGCTCTGATGCTGGTGGCGATCTTCACACCCGCGTTGCTGCTGGTGTTTGGCGCGTTGCCATTCTGGGAGCTTCTGCGCCAGCGCCCCGCCGTGCAGCGGGCCGTGGCCGGCATCAACGCTGCAGTGGTGGGGGTGCTGGGCGCCGCGTTGTACGACCCCGTCTGGACCAGCGCCATCCACTCGCGCGCCGACTTTGCTCTGGCGCTGGCAGCGTTTGGCCTGCTGGTGGTGGGGCGGGTCTCGCCCGTGTGGGTGGTCGGGCTGGCGGCGTTGGCCGGGTGGTGGCTGGGGCGTTAGGCCCCTGGCAGCCCGCAGCCCATATGGGCTTGGGGCTTGGCGCGCTTACACCTTCTCCAGCGCCTGCACCAAATCGGCCTGCAGGTCGTCGATGTGCTCGATGCCCACCGACAGGCGCACCATGCTTTCGCTCACGCCGGCCTTGGCCAGCTCCTCGGGGTTGAGCTGGCGGTGGGTGGTGGACGCCGGGTGCGTCGCCAGCGACTTCGCATCGCCGATGTTCACCAGGCGCGTGAAGAGCTGCAGCGCGTCCAGGAAACGCGCCCCCGCCGCACGCGGGTCCGCATCGCTGCTTTTGAGGCCAAAGCTCAGGATGCCCGATGCCTTGCCGCCCGATTGCCGCTGCACCAGCGCGTGGTCAGGATGGTCGGGCAGGCCTGCATAACGCACCCATTCCACCTTGGGATGGCTCTGCAGATACTTGGCCAGCGCCAGCGTGTTGTCGCAGATGCGGTCCATGCGCAGGGCCAGGGTCTCGATGCCCTGCAGGATCTGGAAGGCGTTCTGTGGCGAGATGGCGGCGCCCATGTTGCGCAGCGGCACCACGCGCGCGCGGCCGATGAAGGCCGCTGGGCCCAAGGCTTCGGTGTAGACCACGCCGTGGTAGCTCACGTCAGGCTCGTTCAGGCGCTTGAAGCGCTCCTTGTGCTCGGCCCACGGGAACTTGCCGCTGTCCACAATGGCGCCGCCCACGCTGGTGCCATGGCCGCCCAGGTATTTGGTCAGCGAGTGCACAACGATGTCGGCGCCGAACTCGAAGGGGCGCAGCAGGTAGGGGCTGGGCACGGTGTTGTCCACGATCAGCGGCACACCATGCGCGTGGGCGATGTCGGCCAGCGCGCGGATGTCCGTCACGTTGCCCAGCGGGTTGCCGATGGATTCGATGAACACCGCCTTGGTCCGCGCGTCGATCAGGGGGGCAAAGCTGGCGGGGTCGCGCGGGTCGGCAAAGCGCACCTCAATGCCCTGCTGCGGGAAGGTGTGCGCAAACAGGTTGTACGTGCCTCCGTAGAGCGTGCTGGCGCTGATGATGTTGTCGCCCGCTTCCGCCAGCGTCTGGATGGCCGCCGTGATGGCTGCCATGCCCGAGGCCACGGCCAATGCCGCGATGCCGCCTTCGAGCGCCGCGACGCGCTTTTCCAGCACGTCGGTCGTGGGGTTCATGATGCGGGTGTAGATGTTGCCCGGCACCTTCAGGTCGAACAAATCCGCGCCGTGCTGGGCGCTGTCGAAGGCGTAGGCCACCGTCTGGTAGATGGGCACGGCCACGGCCTTGGTGGTGGGGTCGGGGGTGTAGCCGGCGTGGACGGCCAGGGTTTCGATCTTCATGCGGACGTTTCTCCTGATGGCAAGAATGGTGGACAGCGGACGCTGTGCTGATGCGCCTGCAGGGCAGGCGCGGCGCTGGTCATTCTTGCACCACAAAGGTGCGCATGGGTCGAATCGTTGGCTATGAGCTTATGCGAAAGCCGTAGGCAAGAGTTTTGGCTTTTTTGGCATCTAGCGCTTATCCAGCAAGCGCTGGCAGCTATTGTTTTGATACTGCTTTCGCGCCAGGCCGCGCGCGGTAGAACTGCAGCGGCACGGCCAGCGCCTCGGTCTCCTTGGCGTGCTGGTTGAGCACCGACTTCTTCATCTTGCCCACCACGTGCATCTCGCACGGCTTGCAGTCAAAGCGCAGGGTGAGCTTTTCCTTGCCGTTGATCAGCATCAAGGGCTCGGCCTTGATGGTGCCCTGCACGCCCGTCACGCCCTTGGCCTGCTTGGGGCACAGGCTCATCGAGAAGCGCACGCAGTGCTTGGTGATCATGAGGCTGACTTCGCCTTCCTCCTCGTGCGCCTCGTAGGCCGCATCGATCACCTTCACACCGTGGCGCACGTAGAAGTCGTGCGCCTTCTGGTTGAACACGTTGCCCAGGAACGAGAGCGTGTCTTCGGGGTAGGGCACGGGTGGGTCGACCGGAACCGCACGCTGCAGGCGCGCAAAGTTGCGGGCGCGGCAGTCTTCCAGGTCGGCCAGCGCGTCGCGGCGCAGCGCGTTGAGCACCGAGGCCGGCACGAACCAGGGCTCGGACAGCTGCAGTGCAATGTCATGCACCGCGAAGATGGTGGCGCCGAAGCGGCCCAGCTGCTCGCGCAGGCTGGCCTCGGCCTTCGCGGCGTCGGTGGCGCTCTGATGGGGTTGCGCCACGTCGGCACAGCCCACGTTGCCGTCTTCGTCGGTCAGCATCAGGCTGAAGCCCGAAGGCGTCTCGCTCAGGTGCGCCCACAGGCCGATGCGGCGGACGCTGGATTTTTTCTCGCGCGTGCGCACTCGGTCCATGTCGCGGTTGAGGTTGACTTCGGTGCCCTTGCGCAGGTCCTTGAAGCCTTCCATCGCGTCCTTGGGGACCACCCGCCACTGGAC
>PJUL01001080.1_pt1 | contig 13485 bp, 10 predicted proteins | sample 1512221 | NCBI WGS metagenome assembly PJUL01 (sample SAMN08177667, study PRJNA422409) | Feces metagenome, whole genome shotgun sequencing project.
AGTCGGTGCCGACATCGTGATCGAATCCACGGGCCTGTTCCTCGACAAGGTCACGGCGCAAAAGCACATCGACGCAGGCGCCAAGAAGGTCGTGCTCTCGGCCCCGTCGAAGGACGACACCCCCATGTTCGTGTTCGGCGTGAACCACGACACCTACGCGGGCCAGGCCATCATCTCCAACGCCTCGTGCACCACCAACTGCCTGGCCCCCGTGGCCAAGGTCCTGAATGACAAATGGGGCATCAAGCGCGGCCTGATGACCACCGTGCACGCTGCCACCGCCACGCAAAAGACCGTGGATGGCCCGTCCAACAAGGACTGGCGCGGCGGCCGTGGCATCCTGGAGAACATCATCCCTTCGAGCACCGGCGCTGCCAAGGCCGTGGGCGTGGTGATCCCCGCGCTGAACAAGAAGCTGACCGGCATGTCCTTCCGCGTGCCCACCTCCGACGTGTCGGTGGTGGACCTGACGGTGGAACTCGACAAAGCCGCCACCTACGAAGAAATCAAGGCCGAGATGAAGGCCCAGTCCGAAGGCGCGCTGAAGGGCGTGCTGGGCTACACCGAAGACAAGGTGGTGGCCACCGACTTCCGCGGTGACACCCGCACCTCCATCTTCGACGCCGATGCTGGCATCGCGCTGGACGGTACCTTCGTGAAGATCGTGAGCTGGTACGACAACGAATGGGGATATTCGAACAAGTGCCTGGAAATGGTGCGCGTGGTGGCCAAGTAAACAGGCCCCTCGTCACGCGCGCCGAGACAGAAGAAGTGAACAACAGCGTTAGCTGACAAAGACTGCAACTACCGTTGTGGCCGGTCTCTCCGAAAGGAGTGGCCGGCTTTTTTTTGGCCGCCTCGGCGTGGACTACCGCCGCAGCCGCCCGTTTCCTACACCGCTGGCCGGCCATTGCAACCTAGCATGGTCACAGCGCGCTTAACACGAGGCCGCGACCTTGGTTGCGTCGCTTCGTGGCCTGACATGGCGTTCGCTCCTGGCCACGGCCCGGCCACTGGCAAAAAAGCGTCGCACAGGCGCACATCCGCAGCAACTGGTCCCCCCGTGGGCCGCCAACGTGAAAGGGGGACATCCATGCCGCACATTCCACACCCCACGAAAGCAACGCGCTTCGTTGCCTGGCTTTTGCTTCTGGCCGGGCTGGCCGTTGCCATGGGCGGCATTTGGCTCGCCACGCTGGGGGGATCCTGGTACTACCTCGCGGCTGGCATTGCGTGGCTGACTACCGGTGGCTTGCTGCTGCGCAGGCACAGGATGTCACTGTGGGTCTTTGCCACGTATTTCCTGGCCACTCTGGCCTGGGGCCTGTGGGAAGTGGGGCTGGACTGGTGGCCACTGGCGGCCCGGCTGGGTGTGCCGTTCCTCATGGGGGCACTGCTGCTCACGCCGTGGGTGCGCAATGGCCTGCTGCTTTCCAGTTCCGCTGCCAAGTTGCCGGACAACATGCGCCCAGCCGTGGACGATCCCGCAGCCCCAACGAGCGCCACCCAGGCCTCTACAACAAGCGACACGTCTGCCCACAGAGGGGCCGCAAACACACCGAAGAAAGCGCGTCAACCATTGGAATCCGGCGGTATGGGACTTGCTCTGTCGCTGGCGCTGTTCGCAGCCGTCGCCGTGGCATCCTGGCTGCACGATCCACACCGCATCCAGGGCACGCTGCCGGATGTGACGCGCGCCTCGCCCCCCCCTGCGGTGCAGGACCCTTTGCCCAACGGGGAATGGCATGCCTATGGCCGCACCCCCTTTGGGCAACGCTATTCCCCACTGGATCAAATCCACGCGGGCAACGTGTCTGGGCTGAAAGTGGCGTGGCAATACCGCACAGGCGATGTGCGTGGCCAGCCGGGCGATCCGGAGGAGACGACGTTCCAGGTTACGCCATTGAAGATCGGCAACCGGCTGTTCCTCTGCACGCCGCACCAGTCCGTGATAGCGCTGGACGCCACCACCGGCACCGAGCTGTGGCGCTACGACCCCAAAATTCAAAGCGAACTGGCTTTACAGCACCTGACCTGCCGCGGTCTCTCCTACCGCCCGGCGGAGGCTGCGCAAGACAACGCCAACGCCTCCGCCCCGGCCGCCTCTGCTGCCGCCTCCGCGGGCCCAGGCACAACCCCCATCGCTGGCCAGCCGGTGGCAGCACAAACGGCGCCCGCCACCCGCGCCGACTGCACTGCGAAGCTGTACATGCCCACTGCCGACGGCCGCGTGCTGGCGCTGGACCCCGATTCCGGCGCCGTGTGCACGAACTTCGGCAATGGCACAGGCCAGATCGACCTGTGGGACCGCATGCCCAATGTCAAACCCGGCTCGTACTACTCCACCTCGCCGGTGGTTGCCACACGGAACCTGCTGATCGTCGCTGGGACGGTGCTCGACAACGTCTCGACGCAAGAGGCCTCGGGCGTGATCCGCGCGTTCGATGCAGACAGCGGCGCATTGGTGTGGAACTGGGATTCGGGCAATCCGGACAACACGGCGCCCCTGCCTGCGGGCCAGCAGTACACGCCAAACTCTCCCAACAGCTGGTCGATTGCCAGTGCCGACGAACGCCTGGGCATGGTCTACATCCCGATGGGCAACCAGCCGCCCGACCAATGGGGCGGCAACCGCAGCGAGGCCGCCGAGCGCTTCTCGTCGTCCGTGGTGGCGCTGGACCTGGCCACGGGCCAGGTGCGCTGGGTCTACCAGACTGTGCGCCACGACCTGTGGGACTACGATGTCCCGTCGCAGCCCAGCCTGGTGGACCTGACTGTGAATGGTGAGACAGTGCCTGCCCTGGTGCAGCCCACCAAGCAAGGCGACCTGTATGTGCTGGACCGGCGCACCGGCCAACCGATCCTGCCCGTGCGTGAAGTCCCGGCACCGCAGGGTGCGGCCGAGGGTGACTACACGGCTCTCACCCAACCCAAGTCGGCCTTGTCGTTCGACCCACCGCCCCTGACTGAACGCGACATGTGGGGCGCCACGCTGTTCGACCAACTGGCCTGCCGGATCGCCTTCCGACAACTGCGGTACGAAGGCCGCTACACGCCGCCCTCAGAGCGCGGCAGTTTGGTCTACCCCGGCAACTTCGGCGTGTTCAACTGGGGCGGCATCTCGGTCGACCCTGAACGCCAGATCGCCTTCACCACGCCCACCTACCTGGCCTTCACATCGCAGCTGGTGCGCCGCAAGGACGACACGTCGCACTATGTGCAAGACAAAGGTTCGCCGCAAGGCAGCCTGCCGCCCCTGAACGAAAACCTGGGTGCGCCGTTTGCCGTCAAGCTGGCCCCGTTCACCTCGCCCCTGGGCCTACCATGCCAGCAACCACCGTGGGGCTACGTGGCCGCGGCAGACCTCACCACGGGCAAGGTCGTCTGGATGCACCGCAACGGCACGGTGCGGGACCGCGCTCCGGTGCCGCTGCCGTTCCGCATGGGCGTGCCCAACCTGGGCGGCCCCATCATGACTGCGGGTGGCGTGGCTTTCCTTTCGGGCACGCTGGACTACTACGTTCGCGGGTACGACGTGCGCAATGGGGATGAAATCTGGCGCAGCCGCCTGCCCGCGGGTGGCCAGGCTACCCCCATGACCTACCTGGGCGAAGATGGTCGCCAGTACCTGCTGGTGGTGGCAGGCGGGCATGGTTCTCTGGGCACGAAAGCGGGGGACCATGTCATTGCTTATGCGCTGCCTGGGCAATAGTGCAGCTCGAACTCCCAGACGCGAAGAGCGCGAATCATGCTCCACACAGTTGTGCGTAAGCCTCTGGACATCAGAGGCATGCCCCGCAACCCATTTGCAATGCCACCGCTATGAGCGCCAAAGGCGCAGCCACCTGATGCAGTGCAAGCATTCGTAAGACTTGCCCCACAGCAATACAGAAGTGGTGCCTACGCCCCCGGCGCGGCTCACGCACAAGAATCAAGCCACGCCAGTTCACCCCCTGGCCGCACGCACCACCCCGTTGGCGCGGCGCATCAACCCTTGCATTGCAACCCTCAGAGGAGTCCAACAAACCATGTACTCATCCACATTGATTCGAACCACCGCCGCGCTCGCACTGCTGGGCACGCTGGCTGCCTGCTCGTCGACGCCAGCGCCCACCGAACAGATGGCCGTGACGCGCACCACCGTTGACCGAGTGGCAGCAGCGCCCACCGTGGCTGCCAATGCACCAGTGGAACTGCAGCAGGCCCGCGAGAAGCTGATGCAGGCCGAGCGCGCCATGGCCACAGAGGACTACACCGCCGCACGCCGCCTCGCCGCTGAAGCCGAGGTGGACGCCCGCGTGGCCGAAACCCGCGCTGACGCAGCGCGCAACGCCACCAATCTGGCGCAAGTGCAGGACAGCATCCGTGCACTGCAAGAAGAGATTCAGCGACGCTCCCCCCGCTGAACACCTTCGCTGACCTAACCCCGCTCTGCCTGCTCCGCACACAGCGCAGCGACCTCATCCAACACGGTCTTGCCACCACGCCAGCCACACGCAGCTGTGCCGGGTAAAGAACCCTCTACAGGAACACAAACACCATGCCAAATTTTCTTCACCGAACCACCGCCCTGTGCACCAGCCTGATCGCTGTGGGCCTTCTCGCCGCCTGCGCCAGCACTACGCCACCACCAGCGCTGGAGCAAGCGCGCGCGGCAGTCAGCAGCGCAGCGGGCGACCCTGCCGTCAACCAATACGCACAGTTGGAGCTCAAGCAGGCCACCGAAGCCATGGCTCGCGCTGACCGTGGCTGGGCCGATGACCGTGACACCTCCGAAACGAATCACCTGGCTTATTTGGCCCGCCAGCGGGCCGAGATCGCCGTGAACGCCGCCCGCGCCCGCCAACTGGATGCCAACATCCAGCAGGCGGGCAGCGAGGCCGACCGCATTCGCTTGCAGGCCCGCACGCAGGAGGCCGATGCAGCGCGCATGCGTGCCGACGCACAAGCCCGCAATGCGCAAATGGCCCAGCAACAGGCCATGAGCGCAGAGCAGCGTGCCGCGCAGCAGCAGGCACAGGCCGCAGCTGCCATGGCCCAGGCCAACGCAGCGCAAGACCGCGTGCGTGCACTGGAAGCCCAGCTGCGTGACATGGAAGCCCAGCAAACCGAACGCGGCTTGCTGGTGACGCTGGGTGATGTGCTGTTTGCCTTCAACAAAGCCGAGCTTTCGGCACAGGCTGCGCCGCGCCTTGACAAGCTGGCCAACTTCCTCAAGCAGTTCCCAGACCGCAAGCTGCTGATCGAAGGCTATACCGACAGCGTCGGCGGTGACAGCTACAACCAGGAACTGTCAGAGCGCCGCGCCCAGGCCGTGCGCGACGCGCTGGTGCAGCGTGGCGTGGACACCAGCCGCATCACCGCGCGCGGCTACGGCAAGGCACACCCGGTGGCCGACAACGCATCGCCAGAAGGCCGTGCGATGAACCGACGCGTCGAGATCGTGATCGCCGACGACAAGGGCAATCTGCGCGGCCGTTGATGGCCAGGGCCCTGGCAAGGGCCTGCCCCATTGCCCCATCGCCTCCATCAACAACTGGCGCTAACCCTGGACCAGTTGTTGATCGGGGCACCAAAAGACCGCGCCGCTTATGCCGCGCGGTCTTCGAACGTTTCGGTGTCCACTTCGCGTGCGCTTTGTGCGGCGTAACGCGGGCCCACCACGGTCTGCTGGTTGATCAGGGCATCCAGGCGCTGCATCGTGGCTGCGTCCAGCGTGACGTCGGCAGCCCCCAGGTCATCGTGCAAATGTTCAACGCTGGTCGTGCCCGGAATGGGGATAATGTGCTCGCCCTTGTGCAGCAACCAAGCCAACGCGAGTTGTGCGGGCGTGCAGCCTAGGCCGCGTGCCACCTCCAGGTAGCCGTCCAGAAGTTTCAGATTCGCAGCATAGGCATCGGGTGCAAACCGCGGCATGGCACGGCGAATGTCTTTGGCGTCCAGCGTGCCAACGTCACGCAGCTCACCACACAGAAACCCGCGCGCCACAGGGCTGAAGGCCACAAAGGCCGCGCCCAGCTCGCGGCAGGTGTCGAGCACGGCAATCTCGGGGTTGCGCGTCCACAGCGAGTATTCGGTCTGCACCGCCGCAATGGGGTGCACCGCATGCGCGCGGCGCAGCGTGGCGGCAGACACTTCCGACAAGCCAATGCTGCGGATCTTGCCTGCGCGCACCAGGTCGGCCAGTGCGCCCACGCTGTCTTCAATCGGCACGGCTTTGTCCCAGCGATGCAGGTAATACAGATCGATTACATCGGTCTGCAAGCGGCGGAGGCTGTCTTCGCAGGTCTGGCGCAATGTGGCGGGGCGGCCATCGATCACGCGCACCAGCTTGCCGTCACCGTTCACATCCACGCCCTGCATGCCGCATTTGCTCGCCAGGGTAAAGCGGTTGCGGTGGGGCTTCATCACACGGCCTACCAGGGTCTCGTTGGCGCCAAAGCCATACAGCGTGGCGGTGTCAAACAGGGTCACGCCGGCATCGAGCGCGGCCAGCAGCACGCGTTCGCCCTGCTCGGCAGACACCGGTGCGCCATAGGCATGTGAAAGGTTCATGCAGCCCAGCCCGATGGCCGAGACGGAGAAAGGTCCAAGGGTTCGTTGTTGCATGGGGCCAAGCTTACGCCATGCGCTTCCTGGCAGGCGTGCTGCTTTTGCGTTGGCGCGCAGCGGCTGCAACTGCATCCACAGCCACCACATCCACCATGCGGCGCAGCAGCGCATCGCGCAGAAAAGACGCCGCCGCTCGCAGCGGCTGGTCGGTGCGGCGCGCCAGGTAAGTGGCCGTGTGCGCCACACCACCCTGTCCCAGACCACTGACTGCCAGGGGCACCAGCTGCTTGTCGGCCAGCTCGCGCGCCACCGCCCACTGGGGCAGGCGGCCCCAACCCACGCCCGCCAGAATCAAGGCACGCTTGGCATCCTGCGAGCCCACCCGCAATGTCTCGGGCGACAACACACCGAAGTCGCGGCCGCGGGACAGCGTGGTGGGGTCTTCCAGAACGATCTGCAAATGGTCAGCCAAGTCCATGGTCGAGAGCGCCCTGCGCCGCCGTGCCAGCGGATGCCCGGCGGCCACCACAGCGATGATGGGCACGGGCTGCAACGCCTCGGTCTCGATGTGCGGGTCCAGAAAGTCGTCGCCCGCCAGAATCGCCAGGTCGCAACGCTTGTCACGCAGCGCCTGCAGCGGCCCGCCGAGTGGCTCGGTCGCCAGCCGCAGGCGCACTGCAGGCAACGCTTCCCGCAGGTCCTTCAGCGCTGCAGCCACCACCGGCAGCGGGTAAAGCGTGTCCGCCACCAACGCAAGCTCGGTCTCCACGCCCTGGCCGAGCCCACGCGCTCGGGACTTCATGAAATCGACCTTGAGCAACACCGCGCGTGCGTCTTCCAGCAACGCCGTGCCTTCCACCGTCAGCACCGGGCGGTGGCCGCTGCGGTCGAACAAGGCCACACCCAGCTGATTTTCCAGATTGGCAATGGCGTGGCTGACCGCAGACTGCGCACGCAGCAACCTGCTGGCGCCCGAGCGAAAACTGCCCGCGTCCGCCACCGTGACGAACATGCGAATCTGATCAAGGGTGAGAGCGTCCAGCATATTCAGTGATCGATTCCATGGATCAAGATCGGCAAAATTTTAGGCCTTACGTCGATCACTTCATCTGGCCATACTCAAGCTCAGACATCAATCAACGAAGGCAGGCACATGGCAAAGGTTCTGGTTCTTTACTACTCTTCATATGGGCACATCGCCACCATGGCATCCGCCGTGGCGGAGGGGGTGCGCCGCGCTGGCTCGCAGGCCACCATCAAGCGGGTTCCCGAACTGGTGCCACAGCATGTAGCGCGCGGCGCGGGCTACCACCTCACGCCCGATGTGCCAGAGGCCTCGGTGGCTGAGCTGGCCGACTACGACGCCATCGTGATTGGCACGCCCACCCGCTTTGGCAACATGGCTGCCCAGATGAAAAATTTTCTCGACCAGGCCGGCAGCCTGTGGGCGCGCGACGCGCTGGTGGGCAAGGTTGGCAGCGTGTTCACCTCCACAGGCAGCCAGCATGGCGGGCAAGAGTCCACCTTGCTGTCCACGCACACGGTGCTTTTGCACTTGGGCTTGGTGGTGGTCGGGTTGCCCTACACCTTCAAAGGCCAGCTGCGCATGGACGAGATCACCGGTGGCTCACCCTATGGCGCATCCACCCTGGCCGATGATGGCCATGGCGGCGACCGCCAGCCCAGTGCCAACGAGTTGGACGCAGCACGCTTTCAAGGCAGCCACGTAGCCCGCATCGCCAGCGCGCTGGCGGCCGCAGCGGCGCAAGAGCAGGTGGCGGCGTGAGGAGGATCGACGGACACAACACACCATCAGCACAGCCCACCCCGTGGCGCTCGGTAGCGGTGGTGGTGGCTGCCGGCGTGGCGTCGGCCTACCACCTTGGCAAGGTTCCCATCGCTGCGTCGCAGTTGCAATCGGGCCTGGGGCTGAGCCTGGGCATGCTGGGTGCGCTGGGCGCCACGTTTGCCCTGCTGGGAGCCCTGGGTGGCGTGCTGGCTGGCGCCTGGGTGGCGCGTGCGGGTGATCGGCGGATTCTGGTGGCTGGCCTATTGGCTACGCTGCTGGGCACCGCTTTTGCGTTGGCGCAGCCGCAGGCCAGCTTTGCCGCATTGCTGGCATCGCGCGTGCTCGAAGGGCTGGGCTTTCTGCTCATCACCGTGGCGGGCCCTACGGTGATAGCGCGCTTGGCCCGCCCCACAGACCGCCCCCGCGCGATGGCGATGTGGAGCTGCTTCATGCCCGGCGGCATCGCCCTGGCCATGTTCACCGGCCCATGGCTGGGGGGCTGGCAGGGCCTGTGGGCCACAGCGGCCGGTGCCTCGGGCGTGATCGCCGCCTTGGTGCTGTGGCAGGTTCCTGCCAGTCGCCACGCCACACCAAGCCCTGCGGGCGATACCTCGGCGCCAGCGACCTCGCTGCGCACCCGCTTGATGGACGTGGTGCGAACCGAACCCTTGGCTCTGGCCGCCACCTTTCTGCTCTACGCATTGATGTTTTTCGCGCTGTTCAGCTTTCTGCCCGTGTTGCTGCAGCAACGTTTGCAGGTGGGCATCACCACCGTGGGGCTGCTGACGGGCATCGCCTGCGTGGCCAACATCGGCGGCAATCTGGCCGCTGGCGTTTGGCTGAAGAAGGCGGGGCGCACGGTGCTCATTCGGCTTGCGGCCGCGGTGATGGGCATTTGCGCGCTCGGCATCTTCCTGCCGGGCATGGACCCCCGGCTATCCTTTGCGCTGTGCCTGTTGTTTTCTGCCGCCGGCGGGATGGTGCCGGCCAGCCTGTTGTCTTCGGTGCCGCAGGTCACCGCCACGCCGGCCCACGCCACACTGGCCGTGGGGCTGCTCATGCAAGGCAGCAACCTGGGCCAGGCGCTGGGGCCTGTTCTGGTGGGCAGCGCGGTAGACCGACACGGCTGGTCTGCCGCAGCCGCTTGGGTGGTGGCAGCGGCGGTAGGGATGGCCTGGGCGGCTCAATGGCGTACTCGGCGCCACGGGCCATAGCGCCGCTGAGAGGCCACGCGGCATAGCCGACGCCCCATCACCTGCCTGACGCAAGGGCATCGTGCAAGAGCGCGCTGCGACACCCTCGGTGTGGCTACTTGCCGCCGGTGGGTTTGGTCACGGGCCGCTTGGCCCACAGCTCAATGCGCTCGCCCGCAGCACAGGCAGCCACCAGCTCTGCACACCGCGCTTCGCGGGTCGCATCACGTTTAGCGGACGTTACCCAGTGCAGCATGCTTTTGCGGTAGCTGGGTGGCGTGGACTCCTGAAAGTATCGCCACGCCGCCTTGTTGCGCTGAAAGGTGCGCTGCAGTGCAGCGGGCAACTCGGCCACCGCCGCCTGCTCGTGAGAATAGATGGCCGACTTGTCTGCCTTGCGGTGCGCAAACGCCGCCAGCCCCGCAGGCCTCATGCGGCCCGCTGCCTGCAACTGCTCCACTTTGGCGATGTTCACAGCGCTCCAGATCGATGAAGGCTTGCGCGGCGTGAAGCGAATCGAATAAGCGTGTTCGTCAATGCGCCGCCGCACCCCATCGATCCAGCCGAAACACAGGGCCTCGTCCACCGACTCGGACCAGCCCATGCTGGGGCGGCCCGAGCCCACCTTGTAAAAACCCACCAGCAACTCCGACGCGCTGTCGGCATGGCGCTCCAGCCAGTCGCGAAACGCTTGCGGGGTGGCGAAGAAGGTGGGTATTGCCTGCTGAGTCATGACACCACGAACCTGCTTATGCTCTACCTTCTTTGTAGCGATTGCGAATGCGTGCGCGTGGGCTACGCCACTACGGCTTCTTGCGCCTGTTCGGAGACAGGACCCAGGGGCACCACGCACAGCGTCACACCATCCAACGTGAGCACCAGCCCCAGTTGCCCGCCCACCTGCACTACGCCACTCACTGTGGCAGGCGCCAGCTGTGCAGCCGCCGGAGCCGACAACATTGGCTGCAATGCCTGCCCAGCACCAGGCATGCCAAACGCGCTGACGGGCGGCTGGCGCAGCAAGGCCCACAGCGTCTGCGGGTCTCGCGATTGCAGCGACTGCAGGTACATCCGCAGCACCGCAGCAGCGGCTCCGTTGGGTTCATCGCGCTCCTCGCCACGGTGTGCAGCATCACCTTCCCGAGCCAGCCGCAAACGCAACAATGCGCGCCGCAGCTGCTGGCGGCTGGCCGCTTCCGTCCGTCCAGTGGCCTGCGCCAGTTCGGCATGGCTGACCTCGAACACCGCATGCAACAGCACCGCAGCGCCCTCACACGGCGACACACAAGCCGCCAGCCGCCGCAGCGCCAAAGTGGCATGCTGCGCAAGGGCGGCATCGGCCTCCGCCGAGGGTGCTACGTTGGCTGTGGAATCACCCTCAGCCATCTGCACCGCGTCGGCCAACCACTGCGCCATCCACTGGCGGCGGCGCAAGCGGTCGACGGCCAGATTGCGCACCACCGTCAGCAACCAGGCCTGGGCGGCATTGAGCGCAGGGGCGTTGGCCTCAAGCGCACGCACATAGGCGTCTTGCACTGCGTCTTCGGCATCGGCGGGGCCCAGCAGGCGCGTGGCAGCGCGCACCAGGTCGCGGCGGCTGGCGCCTACGAGCGCCACGATGTGTTCGTCTTCATCCATCGGCGCATGGTGCCACACACAATGATGGAGGACGGGGGTCGGCTGCGCGAATTAGCTCTTCAGCATGTTGCTGACCCACGCCCCGGACCACAACTGTCACTAATCGGCAAAATCGGCTAAGGGTCTACGATGAGGAAGCGACCATGAGCAACAGCGAGCAAGATGAAGTCCCAGCCAAGTTCTACAAATACCGGTCCATGGCCGCCCCCGGCGTTATCAAATGGGTTGAGCGCATTGTTTTGCACAACGAACTGTACTTTGCCGCAGCCAAGACCTTCAACGATCCGTTTGACTTGCGTCCAGCCTTCTCGCTGGCAGCACCGAAGGCTCAGCAGGTCAAGGAATTCGAGCGGTTGTCCAAAAAATTCGAGCCCGATCTAAATCGCGAGCAGCGACGAGCCCAGGCCAAGGACGCAGTCAAACAATCGCTTAGCCGGAAGAACATCAGGAAGACGGAAGAGGTGATTCAAGCCGAGCATGCACGAACGATTACAGAGGACGTTGGCGTGTACTGCGTGTCCGCCAAACGCAATGACATCCTGATGTGGTCACACTATGCGGACTATCACAGGGGAATTTGCCTAGAGTTCGACGGGACGGCCCGCCTGATGGCACACGCTCAAAAGGTGCACTATTCGCAGAAGCGAGTACCCATCATGACCTACTACGACGACAAGGAAACGTCGATGACGAAAGCACTGCTTACCAAGTCGCTCCAGTGGGCATACGAAGAGGAGTGGCGCCTGATTAACTTTAAGCAAGGACCGGGGACAGTCGAGTTCAGACCCGAGCACCTAACAGGGATCGTCCTAGGCGCGCTTGCTTCAGCGGAAACCGTGGCGGTGGTGAAGCAGTGGGTCGAGGCAAGACCCCAAACACTGGAAATTTACCAAGCCTCATTGAGCAGTTTGGACTACTCGTTGGACATCAGAAAGTGCAGTGTATAGGGCGGCAGCGGGTATATGAGTCGCATCCATCAGATGGAGAGAAATTTGACTTTTACGACCCTTGTACTTCCATCAAATAGGCGCTGAACTGGCTTGTCCAATTCCCAAATTTCTTGTCTGTTCTGCCAACACCATTGCCATCGGCAGTGGGAAGCGCCAAGTCAACTTTCCCCGCGCCTTACCGATAGCCAAAGATGCAAGTTAGCAGCACATCTGCGTCATCCATCAAGGCGTCTTCAACCGCCGATGGCGGCGACATTTCCAAGCGCATAGCAATTGCGCGAGTCGACCGAACATCTTCCCGACGTGGCAACCTCCGACATGGATACAAAAGCGAAGCAGGAGCGAGCGAAGTTGCAGCGCCAGATGGTCCTGCGCAGATTGCGGTAATACATCGCACGCAGCAGAAACAACAAGAGCAGCAACAGGCCCAAGAGGCGTAGACCGAAGGCGCAGCGACCAGTAGAGCGCGGAACCAGAACGGCCTATCGACCAAAGATCGCGCTTCTGGCCTGAGTAGCACCGTCGATACCTACGCCTGAAAAGCCCAGCGGAACGGACGCAGCCCACGGCGCCAAGCCCCATGCCATCCGCCGCACACCCCTGCGGCATCCGCGACAAGCCCCACCCGCTATTGCATGGACAATCCCGGCATGTCTGGCGCACCTACAACTTCTTCACACACCTCTTCGCCCCGCCCCGTGCTGATCGCCGGCGGCGGCATCGGTGGCATGGCCACCGCCCTCACCCTGCACCAGATCGGCGTGCCCTGCATCGTCTTTGAATCGGTGCCCGAACTGCAGCCGCTGGGCGTGGGCATCAACCTGCAGCCCAACGCCGTGCGCGAGCTGCACGACCTGGGGTTTGGCAACGACGTGCTGGACACCATTGGCCTGCAGGCGCGCGAATGGGCGCTGGTGGGCCGCAACGGCAACGAGGTGTATGCCGAGCCGCGCGGGCTGGAGGCGGGTTACCACTGGCCGCAATATTCGGTGCACCGGGGGCAGTTGCAGATGATGCTGTACCGCGCCGTCAAAGCCCGCCTGGGTGACGATGCCGTGCAACTGGGTCAGCGCGTGGTGGGCTACCGGCAGGATGCAGATGGTGTGACCGCCATTGTCGAGATGCGTGACGGCACGAGGCGCGAAGTGGCGGGTTCGCTGCTGATAGCGGCAGATGGACTGCACTCGGCGGTGCGGGCGCAGATGCACCCCACGCAGCCGCCCATTCAGTGGGGTGGCGCCATCATGTGGCGAGGCACCACGCCGGGGGTGCCGGTGCGCACGGGTGCGTCGTTTGTGGGCGTGGGCTCGCTGCGGCACCGGGTGGTGTTCTACCCCATCACGCCGCCGGACCCGGCCACAGG
>PJUL01001081.1_pt1 | contig 13484 bp, 9 predicted proteins | sample 1512221 | NCBI WGS metagenome assembly PJUL01 (sample SAMN08177667, study PRJNA422409) | Feces metagenome, whole genome shotgun sequencing project.
AATCTACAGGCCGACGAAGCCCTGCGCCGCCTGCTCGGCGAGGTGCTCTCTGCCCGCGCCAAGGCCAGGACCCGCGTGCCGGTCCTGCTCAAGATCGCCCCCGATCTGGACGAGGCGGGCATGGACGCCGTAGCGCGGGTCATTCTCGATACCGATCTCGATGGTCTCATCGTGTCCAACACCACGATCAGCCGCGATGCGGTCATGGGGCTGGAAAACGCCAGTGAAACCGGTGGTCTCTCGGGCAAACCATTGTTCGATCTGTCCACCCAGCGCCTCGCCCAGATGCGCCAGCGCGTCGGCGCTTTGCCGCTTGTCGGGGTAGGGGGCATTCACTCGCCCCAGAGCGCGCTCGCCAAATTCGAAGCCGGCGCCAATGCCATCCAGCTTTATTCGGCACTGGTCTTCGGCGGCCTCGACCTGCTCGACCGCATCAAACGCGGCCTGCTTGCCGGCGTCCGCGCTGCCGGCAAGCAGAATATTTCCGAACTGGTTGGCACCAAGGCGGATGCCTGGGCGCGCGGCGAAGGGCAGGACGCCTAGGCTCCTTCTTCCCCTCTCCCCTTGCGGGAGAGGGTGGATCGCGCACAGCGCGAGACGGGTGAGGGGCTTCGAGCCGAGCCGCAGGCAAATTCGCTCCGGTGGAGCGAATTTAGGCGAGAAGGCCATGAGCGCTATGCGCGAATGGCTCCCACGTTCATTGCCCGCCAAAGATCGCAGCCCTCGCATCCTTAACGGGTGAGGGGTTCCAGCCCTGGGAGCTACCCCGCCACATCCATTTCGAACACCACATCGGCCCGCTCCCGCGAGCCTTCCACCAGATCGTAGTTCGGCAAATCATTGCGCGCGATATGGGCCTTGTTCCGTTCCTCGGAAAACAACCCCTCCTCGCCATGTCGCTTCATCAGCCGCGCCTGCACAATCTCGCGGGGCACATGCACGAAGACGGCATAGTCGAGCAATGCTTTTACCCCAGCCCATGGCCCCTCGGTCAGCAGCAGATAATTGCCCTCCACCACCAGCACCCGGACATCGGGCTGAATCGTGAATGCATCATCGACCGTGTCTTCGATCTTGCGGCTATAGCCCGGCCCGCTGACCGCTTCTGTGGCATGCTTCAAATGGTGCAGGAAGCTGACAAAGGCAGCACCCTCGAATGTATGCGGCGCGCCCTTGCGATCCGTTGCGCCCATGGCCTCGATCTTGGCATGCTTCATATGAAAGCCATCCATCGGTACCAGAGCCGCGCTGCCCGGCTTGACTGCGTTGAGTATGGTCACCAGTTCCGCCGCCAGCGTGGATTTGCCGGTGCCCGGCCCGCCCGCCATGCCAATGGCGATGCGCTTGCCGTCCGCCTTGCTCTCCATGTCAAGAATATGCGGCACCAGACGGGATAGAGCGTCCTGTGGTGTCAGTCGGATCGTCTCACCCATCTCAGCGCCCCCGTGTCAGTCGCAGCAACAGCCAGATCGGCACGACGATTGCCGCCCCCGCGATGACATATGTGCCCAATTGCCGGAACACGCCCGCGCCATCCTTGATCGCGTCCTGCACCATCTCCACGGCGCCGCGCACCAGATCGGCGGCATTGAAGCCGAATACCGACATCACAAAGCCCACCAGCAGCGAAATCAGCACCAGCTTGATGATCACCGAAGCGGGCCGCCCGCCAATCAACCGTTCAAGGCCGGAACGCGATTGCGGTCGAGTATCTTCTGTCATGACAGGGCTCCATTTGGCAGCGTCAGCCCCATCATATAGGCTTGTTGGTGATTTGTATTAGGTGCTCGGTGTCAAATTGCTCGTCACAAACGCCGACCCTCCCTTCTTCCCTTGCGGGAGATGGTGCCCCGCAGAGGCGGATGAGGGGTGCTGACCTATCATCCAGTCATGAGTTTTTGCAGACGTCCCAACCCCTCACCCGTCTCGGCCTTTGGCCGATCCACCCTCTCCCACAAGGGGAGAGGGGTGAGCCGGGCTATGTAAAAACGCGGTGCCCCCTTCTCCCCTTGTGGGAGAAGGTGCCCGAAGGGCGGATGAGGGGTGCTTCCATCTCAGGATTACATCTCGGCCATGCGGCAAGCCCGCAGAGCATCCACAGCCATCGCAGCGGCACCTCCCCCTTGACGGGGGAGGATGGGAGGGGGTGCCAACGCACTCAAATCCACTTGGTGACCACCCCTCCCCAGCCCTACCCGTCAAGGGGAGGGTGCCGCATCGAGCGTATTGGGCATCCAGGCGTTCATCTTCGTAACCGCGCGCCTGGTGATGGCTGAAATGGCCGCGCCCTCCCTCCCCCCCATCATCGCCAACTGGTTCTCAGCCCGGTCATGGTCCCCCCGCCAGCACCAGCTCGATGTGCTCGCCTCCTACCAGTCCGGCGCCAGCCAGCTCCTCATCGCCCCCACCGGCGCGGGCAAGACGCTGGCCGGTTTTCTCCCCACGCTGGCCGATCTGGTCGACGGTCGCTTCGATGGTCTCCATACGCTCTACATTTCCCCGCTCAAGGCATTGGCGGTGGACGTACAACGCAACCTGTCCACTCCCATCATGGAAATGGGCCTGCCCATTCGCGTTGAGGCGCGCACGGGCGATACCTCCGCCGCCAAGCGCGCCCGCCAGCGCATCAAGCCGCCGCAGGTGCTGCTCACCACGCCCGAGCAATTGGCGCTGCTGATTTCCCACCCGCATGCCGAGCTGATGTTTGGCTCCCTGCGCCGCGTCGTGCTCGACGAGCTGCATGCGCTGGTCACCTCCAAGCGCGGCGAATTGCTCTCGCTGGGCCTCGCCCGCCTCGCCAGCCTCGCGCCCGATATGCGGATCACCGCGCTCAGCGCCACGGTGGCGCGGCCTGATCTGCTGCGCGACTGGATCGCCCAGCCCCATCCGGATCGCCCGACCGATCTGTTACGCATGGTGGGCGGCGCGCCGCCCGAGCTGTCCATTCTTCAAACCGAAGAGCGCCTGCCATGGGCGGGTCATTCGGGGCGCTATGCCCATCGTGAGCTCTACGACATCATCCAGCAGCACAAGACCACGCTGCTTTTCGTCAACACCCGTTCTCAGGCCGAAATGCTGTTTCAGGGCCTCTGGGACATTAACGAGGACATGCTGCCCATCGCCCTCCACCATGGCTCGCTCTCGGTCGAACAGCGGCGCAAGGTCGAAGCGGCCATGGCTTCGGGGAAATTGAAGGCCGTGGTCTGCACCTCCACCCTCGATCTGGGCATCGACTGGGGCGATGTCGATCTGGTCGTACAGGTCGGCGCGCCCAAGGGCTCGTCGCGTATGCTGCAACGCATCGGCCGCGCCAATCACCGGCTCGATGATCCCTCCAAAGCCCTGCTGGTGCCCTCCAATCGCTTTGAGGTGCTCGAATGCGAAGCGGCCGTTGAGGCCGTGTCCGAAGGCCATCAGGATAGCGAAGATCCTCATCCCGGCGGTTATGACGTTCTTGCCCAGCATGTGCTCGGCATGGCCTGCGCCGATGCTTTCCATGCCGATGATCTCTTTGCCGAAGTCACCCGCGCCTGGCCCTATCGGGAGCTGCCGCGCGCCCAGTTCGATCGTATTCTCGATTTCGTCGCCACCGGCGGTTATGCGCTCAGGGCCTATGAACGCTATGCCCGCCTGCGCCTCACCGAAGATGGCAAATGGCGCATCGCCAATCCGCAGGTCGCCCAGCAATATCGGCTCAATATCGGCACCATCATCGAAGAGCCCATGGTCCGCGTCCGGCTGGTGCGCAGCCGGGGCCAGAAACAGGGCAAGACCACCGGGCCTATCGGCGCGGGCGGACGCGTACTCGGCGAAATGGAGGAATATTTCTTCGGCACGCTATCGCTGGGCGATACCTTCATGTTCGGCGGTGAAGTGGTCGCCTTCGAGGGCATGAAGGACAATGAGGCCTTCGTTTCCCGCGCCGTCTCGAAAAACCCCAAAATCCCCTCTTACATGGGCGGCAAATTCCCGCTCTCCACCTATCTGGCCGAGCGCGTCCGCCGCATCATGGATAGCCCCGGCGACTGGCACAAATTGCCCGATCAGGTCAGCGACTGGCTCTGCCTGCAACGCGATCTTTCGGTGCTGCCCGCCCGCGATAGTCTTCTGGTGGAGACCTTTCCACGCGGCGCACATAATTTCCTCGTCTGCTACCCCTTCGAGGGGCGCCTCGCGCACCAGACCCTCGGCATGCTGCTCACCCGCCGCCTTGAGCGCATGCGGGCCCGCCCCCTCGGCTTCGTCGCTTCCGAATATGCTCTGGCCATCTGGGGGCTGGGCGATCTCTCCGCCCTGATCCGCACCAACCGCCTGTCGCTGGACGAGCTGTTTTCCGAAGATATGCTCGGCGATGATCTGGAAGCCTGGCTCGATGAATCCGCCCTGATGAAGCGCACCTTTCGCAATTGCGCGATTATTGCGGGGCTGATCGAGCGCCGCCACCCCGGCAAGGAAAAGACCGGGCGGCAGATCACCATGTCGTCGGACCTGATCTATGATGTGCTCTATCAGCACGAGCCCGACCACATCCTCATTCAGGCCACACGCCGGGACGCCGCCCGTGGCCTGCTCGATATCGAACGGCTCGGCCACATGCTGGCCCGCATCCGCTCCCATATCGTCCACAAACCCCTGCCGCAGATTTCCCCGCTTGCCGTTCCGGTCATGCTCGATATCGGCAAGGAGCCCATCTTCGGCGAAGGCCGGGAATCAGCTATGGCTGAAGCTGCCGATGAACTCTTGCGCGAAGCGATGGGCGAGCGCTGACCTCTTTCCTTCTGCCCTCGTGGGAGAAGGTGCCCGAAGGGCGGATGAGGTGGCCTTCCCTAAGCCGACAAAAAGACCATATGAACAACGCCGCCCTCGCTGACCCCATTCCGGAAAATCCCGTGCTGCGTTTCGCCGGTCACAATTTCGAGCCGCTCCCCTCTGGCGCCCTGTTTTGGCGCGCCCGCCAGACGCTGCTCGTCGCTGATCTGCATTTTGAAAAAATGGCCAGCTTTGCCCGTCGCGGCCAGATGCTGCCCCCCTATGATACAGCCATGACGCTCACCCGGCTCGAAGCCGATTTGCGTCGCACCGGGGCCATGACGCTGCTTTCCCTCGGAGACACTTTTCATCGTGCCGACGCTAGCAGTCTGCTAACCAATTCCGATCGAATGCGACTGGATGGTATCGTCGAGGCGACCCAATGCATCTGGCTGTCCGGCAATCACGATCCGGTCCCGCATGCCATCGGCGGCACCTGCCTGCCCGAACTCGAAATCGACGGACTGACTTTCGCTCACGAACCGCATAAGGGCAAAACCGGCTTGATTTCCGGGCATTTGCACCCCGCCGCCCGCGTCGCCATCAATGGCCGCTCGTCCCGTAAACCCTGTTTCGTCCACGATAATCGCCTGATGATCCTGCCTGCCTATGGCAGCTCGACCGGCGCCATCAATATCCTCGGCCCCGCCTTTTTCGGCCTCTTCCACATGCCCTCGCTCGAAGTCACCATGCTCGGCCGCGACCGCACCTATCCGGTGCCGGTTCAGCGGCTTGTTGGTGGCTAAGTGATTTTTATCGTTTGAAAATAATGCCGCCCAGCCAACCGGTGAACAGGGCCAGGATCACGCAGGCAAGGCCATAAAGCAGCGGAAACTGCGTCGCCGACTGGGCCAGAAACCGCTCGAAACCGATCTTGCGCACCGCAAAACCTTCCGACTTGCGGGCAATGACCTGACCATCTTTGAATAGATAGGTCTGGGCGATATAGGGCCCCGGCGGCGCGCTGCTCGGCAGGGTCAATTGTGCCGAATAGAATGTGTCCGACAGAAAGTGCACCCCGCTTTCCTGCACGCCGAACAGGCCTTCCTCCGACATCAGCCTTATCAGTTCGCGGCCGAAATTCAGCGTCCGCAGAAACCCGGCGGGATTGGGCACCATGGCGTGGGATTCGGGTAGGATATAATTGGCGTTGAGCAGGGCAATATCGGCAATGTCGAGCAGGCGGCGGCTGGACAGAACGTGGAAATAACTTGGAAAGCGCTTGAACTCGACCTGTTCGGTATTGAGCCAGATGCCGAAATTATTGGTCATGCGCCGGGCCACACGGTCCTGTGTGGGGCCAAGAATGACGATGACCACCTGAAATGGTCCCTCGACGGTCTTCTGTCCGGCCCCCGCCTCCGGGGCGATGGTGCCGTAAAAGGTCAGGCGCTCGCCGTCAAAGCTGGACGTGATCTCGACACTATCGTTGGACACGCCCGAAATCAGCCGTTCCGCCTGCGCGGGCAGCATCAGCGTGGCCAGAATGAACAGGAGCGCGAACAGCCGGGTCATCGCACGATACTCGTCACGGCCATGGAATAGATGTCGCTCGGCGTCAGCACCAGCGACAGGCCGAAGCGGATGGCCACGGCCAGAACCAGCAAGGCCAGCAGCCCGCGCAATTGCTCGCCGCGCAGATGCTTGCCCGCCGCTGCACCGAACTGAGCCCCGGCCACTCCGCCCACCATCAGGCAGAAGGCGAGCAGGATATCGACGCTCTGGCTCTCCACGGCATGCAAAACCGTCGTCGCTGCCATCATTGCCACCACCTGCGCCAATGAGGTGCCAATGACGACATTGCCGGGCACCCGCAGCAGATAGACCAGCGCTGGCACCATGATGAAGCCGCCGCCAATGCCCAGCAACGAGCCGACAAAGCCGATGAACAGGCCGATGACCAGCACCGGCAGGACGCTGATATAGAGGCGGCTTTTCTTGAAGCGGACGCGCCACGGCAGGCCATGCATCCAGGTATGCTGATGCGGCAGACGCTCGCGGACCACAATACCCTGCCGCCGTTTGAGCAATGCCCGCGCGGATTCCTGCAGCATCATCACGCCGACAAATCCGAGCAGAATCAAAAAGCCCAGCGCGATGATCAGATCGAGCTGACCGGCATTGCGCAGCAGCGAGAAGGTCGCAACGCCTCCAAAAGCGCCCAATACGCCGGATAGCACCAGATAGAGCGCCAGATGGAAATCAATGCCGCCACGCCGGTAATGGCCCAGCGCGCCCGAGGTGGATGCAGCCACCACCTGCCCGGTGACGGACGCAACGGCCACGGCAGTGGGCACGCCCGAAAAAATCAGCAATGGGGTAAGTAGAAAGCCGCCGCCAACGCCGAACAGGCCGGACAAAAAGCCAACGGCCCCTCCGATCCCCACGAGAAAGAAGAGGTTCACGGAAAGCTCGGCGATCGGCAGATAGATCTGCAAGATCTTTGTCCCGTAAATTTGGTTCGCCAACCATCCTAGAGGACGGTCCGTCAACAAGAGGTCAAGGCCGCGCCAATTATGGCAAAACTTATGGCCCAAACCGAGGTCTGGGCCATGATGCTATCAAATCGGGGCGAGGATCAAACCGGCTGGCTGCCCAGAACGGCCAGAAGTCGTGGATTGATCTGCCCGATTGCCGTCATGCCCGTGTCCCGCTCAAAAGCCTTGATGGCCTCGCTGGTTCTGGGCCCGACGACGCCATCCGGCGTGCCGACATCGAAGCCAAGCTTGGCCAGGCTCTGCTGAACCTTGAGAATAATATCGCGGCCGGTAATGGTCTCGCCCGGATCAAAACCGCTCGACCAGGTGCCGATTGGTGCAAAATTGGCGGCCAGATCGACCGGTGTCATCTTCCAGCTTGCCAGTTCCTGGGTGAGGCGGCTGACGGCATCGGCGGAAAGCGATTTGGCAATATCGTCGCGGGCCCGCGCGGCATCCTTGTCGCCATTGCGGGCAGCAAGCGAGAACCACTTGAAGCTCTGCTCGAAACTCTGCTCAACCCCAAGGCCGCGCGCGTAAAGCATGCCCAGATTGAACTGGCTGTCTGTCATGCCGAACGCAGCGGCCTGCTCGAACCATTGGGCGGCAAGCTCGAATTGCTGATCGCCCAATTGCCCGCCGGCATAGAGCGCGGCAAGGTTGTGCATGGCCATGCGGTTTCCGGCCTCAGCGCCGCGCTGATACCAGAGCCGGGCCTGTTCCATGTCCTTTTCGACGCCGGAGCCGACCTCATAAAGATTGCCCAGCCGGTATTGTGCGGGCGCAAAGCCCTGCGCGGCGGCGCGCTCATACCAGATGGCGGCTTCTGCGAGGTCTTTTTCGGCCTGCCGGCCTTCGCTGAAAATGGCGGCAATCTCGAACTGAGCCTGCGCATTGCCTTTGGCCGCAGCCTCGCGCAGTTCGAGCGGTCCGATATTATCCGGTGGCAACTCGAACGTTTCGACCGCGCTTGCCCCGGCCGCAATGGACCCGGTGATTTCCGGCGCGGCTTCAAGGCTGATTCTGCCCATCTCACCGATGACGCTGGGCGGCTGCGGCGTGGATATCGTCGCCGCGCCGGTGCGCGCAAAACTCATTGGCTCGCCCGGATTGATCGAGCCGGTCGCCGTCGTGTCGATCAGATCGATAATGCGCGGCGGAACCACGGCGGACTGATCTTCCGATGGCGCAGGATTGGCGGCGCTGGGTTGCGCCTGATTGCTTGCTTCTGTCGGCACGGACGCGCTTGGCGAGTTTGTCCGCTGCATGACCAGATTAAGCGCCAGCATGGAAACGGCCACCAGCGTTGCCGCCAGCAGGAGCGGGCGGCGATGGCGGGTCAGGAAGCTGACCTTCTCGGCCTCTACTTCAGGGACGTCGGGCAGCGGTGCGACGGCCGCGCGCGCCTTCTTAACGCGCTTTTTGGGTTCCGGCTTTGGCTCGACGGCAATAACGGGCGCGTCGGGCGCCTCTTCAACCGGCTTCTTGGCTGCGCTCTCGTCCTTTTTGGGGCGAACGCGGGCCATGGCGCGGCTGATGATGGAGGTGTTGACCGGCTCGGTCTCGACCTGTTCCTGCTTGAGCCGCTGGGCGCGGCGGGCGGCAGCCACAAAGGTGCTCGTGCTGGTGCTGGCGGCAACTGCTGCTACCGGTTCGGCAGGGGAAATGGGCTCTGCAAACGGATCGGCATCCTGCGGCGCGAGACTGGACTGCGGACGAGGGGGCTTTTGCGCCTGGCTTGGGTCAAAGCGATGCTGCACAGGTGCCTGTGCGGCGCTGGTATCCACTTTCGGCTGCGGCGGCACGGGCTTGCGCGCCGCAACCGGTTCTGCGGCTTTGAAGCCCGGATCGATCAGCGGCGCGTCGTCAGCCGGATTGGCTGGCATGGCATCGCTCTTCTCGCGTGTCAGGTTCGCCAGGATCGAATCGAGCTTGTCATTGCTGTCCCGGCGCGGCTTGCTGGCCTCGCTGAATGCATCGGGCTCCGGCGCTTTTGCAGCAGGCTGCGGCGCGGCTTCGGCCTTGCGCATGGGCGCAGCTTCGGCGCGCGGGGAGAGCATGGCCTCAAGCCGGGCCAGCCTTTCCGCAGTCTCTCGACCGGCGGTATTGAGCAGCGCCGACATGCGCTGCTCCATGGCCCGCATATCTTCATTTTCGCCGCCCGGTGCGCTGGTTTTGGCGACCGCTTCGGAGGTGCGCGTTGCAATCAGATCGGCAAGACTGTCGTAATCGGGCGTCTTGCCCGCCGATTTGATCAGCCCGGTGAGCCGATCTTCGATGCTTTTGAGGCTCTCCGGCCCGAACACTGCCACCGGCGCCGGGGCCTTGCGGCTCATGGCTTCCCCGGTCCGTTCGGCAACCATATTGGCCAGCGACTCGAAATCGGGCCGGTCGTCGCCGCTGCCATAAAGCCGGGCAAGTCCGTCAAGCTGGGAGCCTGCATCATCCATGCGGGCCATCAGCGCCTTGAGCTGGTTTTCCACCGCCCCGCTATCGATCTTGCCGTTCAGCGCCTCGATCTGGCTTTCGAGCCGGGAGAAGCGCGGCTCCATCCCCTTGAGCACGGCGTCACGCAGCGCGCCGATATCGGATTTGAGCGCGGCGACATCGCCATTGCCGGGGTCGAGATTTTCCAGCCGATCAGCCAGCGCCTCGACGCGCACGACTAGCGCGTCGGGGGCGCCCGATTTATCCTTCATCGCCTTGGTAAAGGCCGCCAGCTCGCCCGTCAGCTTTTCGAAATCGCCTGATGACACCGCCACATTGCGCTCGATGGCGTCGATCCGGTCATAGACATTGCGCACGCTCTGCTCGATGGCCTGCATGGCCGGGGCGAGGGCAGCAGTGGGTTCGGTCTTGGGGCTGGCATTGCGCTTCTGCTCGCGCGCCACTTCGCGTTCGAGTTGCTCGGCCTGCAATTCGGCCAGTTTGCTGACCGTGCCAGAAACATCGTCCAGCCGCGCATTGATGGCGTTGAGATCGACCCGCGGCGCGGCTTCGATCATCCTGGCGAGGGCGGCAATCTGGTTTTCGAGGCGCTTGACCTGACCGGTCTCACCAATGGCCCCGGCCAGCAATTCAACCACCTGGGTCAATTGCTCCACCTGCCCGGCAACATCGCGCACATGCCCATTATTGCTGCGCTGGGTCTTGAGTTCGCCTTCCAGCCGCTCAAGCCGCTGGCTCATGCCACCGACGAGATTACCCAATTCATGGATTTCGGGCACATCCAGCCGCCGCGCCTGCGTAACCTGCGCGCCCTGCCGGCCACGAATTTCGGCAATGGCCATGGCAAGCGCGTCGGTATCTTCCGAATAGGCGCTGCGCTCGCTGAACCGGTCGACAGTGCGCTTGACGGTGCGCAGGGCTTCCTGCCGCCGCGAAGCGCTCTCGCTGCTGCTCATCTGATCGCGCAGGCTGCGCACGCGCTGCGCCAGACCGCTGGCAGCGGGTTCGTCAAAGCCTTCTTCAGGCTGGGTATAGCGATTTTCGACCTTGTCGAGCAGGGCGACAAGTTCGCCACGCAAAGCCTGCCACTGGCCGGCATCACGTTCCGGCTCGGCAAATTGCGTTTGGGAATAGGCGCGCGGCATCTCGGGACCCTGTCACAAATACGCGGACCCCTCGCGATTCAACACGAAGGTATGACGGTCACTCTTGAGAAAACATGGTAAAGAAGCCGTTAAGCATGGCTGCATTATGCAAATTTGATATGCACAATGGCCGATAAATACCGGCTATTACGGACGAAAAGGACAGGTAGAGCTTCATGACGCGTCGGCGCATCATCATCGTAGACGATCACCCGCTTTTCCGCGCTGCCCTGCGTCAGACCCTGGCCGGAGGCGATGCGACTGTCAGCGTCGAGGAGGCGGGAGACCTCAATGGGTTGAGCGCGGCACTCGATACCGACCGCGATTGCGATCTTGTGCTGCTCGATCTCAACATGCCGGGCGTTCGCGGCTTTTCGGGCCTTTTGCTGCTGCGCGCTCAATATCCCGATATTCCGGTGATGATCATTTCGGCGGTGGAAGACGGTACCGTCATTCGCCGGGCCTTTGAGCTGGGCGCGGCTGGTTATCTGCACAAATCGGTGGGGCCAACCGAAATCCGCCGGGCGATCGAAACCGTGCTTTCCGGTGAAGTCTTCGTGCCCGCAGGCATGACGCTGGGCGGCGAGGATGATCATAGCGCGCTGATGAAGCGGCTTGCGACCCTGACGCCGCAGCAGGTGCGGGTGCTGATGATGCTCAGCGACGGGTTGATGAACAAGCAGATCGCCTATGAGCTGTCCATTTCCGAAGCCACGGTCAAGGCGCATGTGTCGGCCATCCTGCAAAAGCTCGACGTCGATAGCCGCACCCAGGCGGTGATCGCTGCGGCGCGCATCGAGGATGGCCAGTTCGAGGCGCTGTTCTCGACCGGCGCCGAGAAAGCCTCCTCATGATGCCAGAAATTTCCATCATCACCATTGGCGTGGACGATCTCGAACGCGCCTTCGGCTTTTACCGGGCCCTGTTTGACATCGCCGACGAACAGATCGGCGCCGGTGAAGATCACGTCGCCTTCTTTTTCGACGACAAATTCAGCTTCGTGCTGTTTCCGCGCGCCGATATCGCCCAGACGGCTGGCAAGCCCGAAGCCATCGCGGGAACACCCGGTTTCGTCCTCAGCCACCGCGCCGCCAGCGCCGAAGAGGTGGATGCCATCCTCGACAAGGTTCTGGTTGCCGGTGGCTCGGTGATTACCCCGGGCACCGAATCCGAATGGGGCTATTCGGCCTATTTCGAGGACAGTGAAGGCAATGTCTGGGAATTGATGGCCACGCCAAAGGCCAATTGAGGGGGCTATCAGCCCCACAGCCACAACGCGTCACCATGGGGTCAGGCCCGAGGGTTGGGACATCAGAGGCCTGCAAAACCACCCCCACCTAACCTCCCCCTGAAGAAGGGGGAGGGACAGATCGGGTTTGCCGAGGAGGTTTGGATAAGCACCTCTTCTCCTCCCCCTTCTTCAGGGGGAGGCCGGGTGGGGGTGCTCCGTCCGAACCGAACAACCTACAGCCATGCGCTCAAATACGGCGCCCTAAAACCCGCCGCCGGTCTTGAACCCGCCGCTCTTGCGGCTGCCTGATGATCCTGTGCGAGGCCGGGAAAATCCCCCGCCGGACGATGAGCCGCCGCCCCAGCCGCCACCAAAGCCACCGGATGGCTTGCTGGACTTGCTGCTCGAACCGCCTCCGCCAAAGCTGCCATCGGGCCAGTTGAACCCGCCGCTCTTGGGCCAGGGATTGGTGCTGCTGGTGGTATTGGTATTGCGCGTCTGGCGGGTGCTTTTATAGCCCGCGCCCCACTCGCTGCCCGCCGCCCAGTTCTGGCTGCGTCGCCATTGGTCCCAATAGCTTGCCGCCGAAATGCCGCCACGCAGGAATTGGTCGAGCAGGTCGCCGACCAGCCTGTCTTCCTTGAAGCTGGAGGTGGGATCATCGAAGCGCTGCTTCTTGAATTCCCACTGAATATCTTCCAGCTCGCGCCGTCGCGCCGCGAGCACCTTGAGGCGTTCACGCTGCTCGCGGCTTTCTTCTTCCTCTTCGCGTAGCCGCGTGCGGGCCTCATCGATCTGGGCGACGATCGTGTCGTCCTGTCCGGTGCGCGTCTGCCGCGCCGCAGCGAGCAGGGTCTGGATGTCTTCCCGGCCCAGGGCGGCGGCAAGTTCGGCTCGCGCCGTCTCGAAAGCCGGGTCTTTGCCCTCGGCCAGTGTTTGCAGGGTTGACGCCGCACTGTCGCGCTGATCCTCGGCTTCAAGGATTGCTGCGTCGAGCGTCTCGATTTCGCCCTGCATCTTCTCGATGGCCTGACGGATGGGCTTGCCCCCCGCCTTGTCCACGGCGGCGATCTGCATGGCTGCCAGTTCGGCCTCGGCCTCTTGCACCAGCGCTTCCTGCCGCTCGGCATGCTCGCGCAGGCGCATCGGAATTTCGTTCAGCATGGCATAATTGGGCCGTGCCTTCTGGAAACCGACCATATTGGCGATCATGCCATCAAAATAGCGCGCCAGATTGCCGGCCTTGTAGGCGCTGGTGCCATAACCGGCATCCCACAGATACATGAACAGCGGATCGTCCCTATAGGGGCGCCCCTTCTCTTCACGATCGGCTTCGGCCAGCTCGGTCTTGCGCATCGATTGCTCGGCGACGCG
>PJUL01001083.1_pt1 | contig 13447 bp, 13 predicted proteins | sample 1512221 | NCBI WGS metagenome assembly PJUL01 (sample SAMN08177667, study PRJNA422409) | Feces metagenome, whole genome shotgun sequencing project.
CGAAGGCAGGACCAGCGTGGCGACCGGCAGAACCACCAGCCCGGCCAGACCGAGATGCGCGATCAGCGAGCGCTCGGCGGCCGAGCGGCCACGGGTGAGGCGCAGGAGGAGCAGGGTGATGCCGGCAATCACCAGCGACTTGAGCACGAGGCCGAGCAGTGCGGTCATCGATCAGGCTCCCTTCTTGGCGCGCGCTGCGGCAATCATCGCCTCGAGCTCGTCGAGATCATTGTCGTCCAGCTTCTCGCTCATGCCGAGCAGCGCGCTGGCGGCATGGGTAGTCGAGCCGTTGAAGAAGGTCCGCACGACATGGCCGAGCGCGTTCACGCTCGCCTTGCTCTCCGCCACGGTTGGAGAGAACAGATAGCCACGATCGCTATGTTCGCGCTGGACCACGCCCTTTTGTTCTAGCCGGGTCAGCATCGCGCGGACGGCCGAGGCCGAGAGCTTGTCGGGCAGGGCGTCGCAGACATCGGACACGGCCATCGCGCCCCGCTCGTAAAGCAGGTCAACGATCTGGCGTTCGCGGGGCGGCAAAGTGTTCAGCATGACGAATCTTTCCAAACTACATTTGTAGCTCTACGCTACATTTGTAGTTCCTGCAAGCGTCATGTGCAGGTGGAAGCTAGCGGCTGGCTGCTACCATCGGCAATGCTGCCAGGTCGGCGGCGATGGCCTGCTCCCAGGTGAGGGCTCCTTGTTCCCGGGCGAGGGTGAGAGCCTCTTCGAGCAGTATGCGGCTGGCATCGGTTCCCGTGGCAAGGAGACGCGTAATTTCCGCCTGAAGGCGCAGCATCTCGGGGACGGCAAAGCGCTCGCCATTGGCGTTGCAGCGGGCAATGGCCGTATCGATCAGGTCGCGCGCTTCGCCAAGGCGGGACTCAAGAAGGAGGCCGCGTGCCAGGGCGATCGAGAAAGGCGTGGTGAGCAATTCGTACCGGGCCGTGCGAAGGCGGGAAAGGCTCTCCTCGACTGCGATCAACGCGCCGTTCGTCTGGCCCCGCTGGATCGCAAGCTCGCCGCGGAACCCGGCAGCGGCTGCGACATAGGGGCCGAGCGCGTTGGTTTCGGCACATTCGCTGAATGCGGCCAGATCCTTTTCCGCCGCTTCGAGATCGCCCATCCAGAGATGGACCGACAGCGACCAGATCAGGGCAATGCAATAAGTGACTGAGTGGTTGAGCCGTGCGGATTCTTCCACTGCCTGGCGGGCCAGCCGGTTCGCCTGATCGGTCTCGCCGAAGAGCCACAGGGTGCGCGCCAGCGTGATGATCGAGCGGTTGCGATGGTCGAAGCCGTAATGGATGGTCCGGCTGCGCGTCGATGGCGGGCTTTGGCGCAGGGACAGTTCCAGCTCGCGACGGGCGCGGGTCTGTTCCCCGTGCAGATGGTGCGAGATCCCGGATAGCGAATAGGCGATGCCGATCGCCTCGGGCGCGCCGATCGCCTCCGCGACTTCGACGGCCTGCTTCGCGTGCTGCATGGCGATCGAATATTCGCCGATCCGCTCATGGAAGATGTGCAGGCGGCCGCGCATCCGCAGCTGGTTCCAGCGATCGTCCAGCGCCGTGGCGATCTCGAGCGCACGCGTGAGCGCGCTGCCCGCGGCCTCGCTGTTGCCGCGGGTGAACATCAGCGTGATGCCGAGCGCCGCCTGAAGTTCCAGCTCCAGTGCCGTTCCGCGCTGGGCCTCGTCGATCTCTGCCAGCGCCCGGGCTGACCAGGTGCGGCACTCGATCAGGTGGGAAAGGTTCAGGAATACCGGCGCACTCGCGGCAGCGAGGCGAAACGCGATCCTGGCGTCGCCGTCCGGGCCGAAGCTCCATTCCAGCGCACTGCGGATATTGCCGAGCTGCTGGCGCAGCGGCTTGGCATCCTGCAGCACGCCTTCGTCCTGCTCCGACACCGCTTCGAGCTCGGCGAGGAAAAAGGCCGCATGGCGCCGGGCGACCGCCGCATAGAGCGAGGCGCCCCGCGCGCGCAGTTTCTCGCGCGCATAGGCGCGGGTCATTTCGAGCAGCCGGTAGGTTCCGGTGCTGCGCGAGCGATCGGGCGCGATCAGCGATTTGGAGACGAGCTCGTCCAGCGCGACCGCGGCCTCGTCCGATCCCATCCCGGTATCGGCCGCGACTTCGAGCGCGGCATCGATCGAGAACGGGCCAACGAATACCGAAAGCCGCTCCAGTACGGTCCGCTCGGTTTCGGACAGCAGATCGTAGCTCCAGTCGAGCGTGGCCTGCAGCGTCTGCTGGCGCGGGCGCGCGGTGCGCCTGCCGGACCAGCCGAGGCTGAAGCGCTCGCCCAGTTGCCGGGCGGTGGCCGTAAGGCCATGCGTCGCGACGCGTACGGCCGCGAGTTCGATCGGCAGCGCCATGCCATCAAGGCGCTGGCACATTTCCGCGACCAGCCGGACCGCCTCGTCATCGATGACGAGCGCGCTGTCGGCTGCGACTGCACGTTCGCAGAAGAGTTCGACCGCAGGATAGGCCAGCAGTTCCTCGCGGCTCAGGCCGGCAATATCCTCGGGATAGGGCAGGGCTTCGAGGCGCAGGATATGCTCGCCGCGCACGCGAAGCGGTTCGCGCGACGTAGCCAATATACGGACGCCGGGTGCTTCCTCGATGATCCGTTCGACGATGTCGGCGATCGGCGTGATGACGTGCTCGCAATTGTCGAGCATCAGCAGATAGGATTGCTCGCGGATATGGCCGAGGATCACGGCGAGCGGATCGCCGCTCTGCACCGAGATGCCCATCGCGCCGGCGATCATCGATGCGACGACCGACGCGTTCTCCAGCATGCTGAAGTCGACAAAGGCGACGCGGTCCTCGAACGTGGGCGCCAGTCGGTGGCCGATCTCGATCGCAAGCGACGTCTTGCCCACGCCCGCGGCGCCGACGATGTTGAACAGCGGCGTGCTGACGATACGCTCTTCCAGGAAGGCGAGATCTTCCTCGCGCCCGATCAGATGGGGCAGACGTGCGGGCAGGTTGAGCTGGCTTCCGGCGGATCGCGCCGGCGCTTCTTCCGGAATCCGCAGGGTGGCTGCGCCGCTTACGCCATGCCGCTCGATCGGTGCGACAAAGGCATAGCCGACCCCGACCTGGGTGGCGATGTAGCGGGCGCCGTCGATCCCGTCACCCAGCAGCTTGCGCAGGCCGGCCATGTGGAAACGGAGGCTGCCGTCTTCGACGACGACGTCGGACCAGACCCGCTTGAGCAATTCCCGCTTGGAAAAAACGCGGCCGGGCTGTTCGGTCAGTACGACGAGCAGGTCGAACGAGCGCCCGCCGATCTCCACGGGCGCGCCATCGCGCGTGAGCAATCGCTCAATGGGAGACAGGCAGAACGGTCCGAAGCACATCCGTTCGCCATTCTGGTTTGCTAATTCCGCCACGCCGCAATCCATGCCGCCAAAGGCGGCGGCTCTCAATGGTACCAAAGCATAATGGTTCCCGGTTTATACACGGGCTAGCTTGCACCCGTAGCCGGGAAATCGGTCGAGCTGCTCAGCGCGCGCCAACGCTCCAGTTCGACGAGCCGGTCGCGGTCGCTGTGCTCGATCGCGGTTACGGCGTCCCTGCCGAGCGGCAACCGCAGGGGCGGGGCTTCCGTGCCGACGATTTCCAGGATCGCGCGCGCCCCGCGGCGGGGATCGCCCGGCTGCTTGCCGTTGATTGCGGCCTGCATCCGCGCGGCATGGCCGACCACGGAGTCATATTCCGCCCGTCCCGGCTCCAGCCTGGTCGAGGCGCCGGCGAAATCGGTGCGGAACGCGCCGGGTTCGACGATCGTGACGTGCACGCCGATCAGCTTCATTTCCTGGGCCAGCACTTCGGAAAAGCCTTCCACGCCCCATTTTGCCGCCGAATAGGCTGCCCGCCCGGGCGCGCCGAGCCGGCCGCCCACCGAGGAGAACTGGATGATGTGGCCGCGGCGGCGGCTGCGCATGTGCGGGATCACCGCCTTGGTCATGATGATCGTGCCGAAGAGATTGGCCGCGATCTGGCGGCGGAAGGAGTGGAGCGAACTGTCCTCTACCGAGCCGACATCGCCATAGCCGGCATTGTTGACCAGCACATCGAGCGCGCCGAAGCGGGCGATCGCTTCGGCCACGGCCGCGCTGGCGTCTTCCTCGCAGGTAACGTCGAGCTGCGCGGTGGCGAAGCCGCCCGGGCGCCCGTCGCCGAGCCCGGCGAGATGATCCGGATCGCGGGCGGTCGCCAGCACATTGTCGCCGGAATCGAGAATGGCCTCGCAGAGCGCGCGCCCGAAGCCGCGCGAACTGCCGGTCACCAGCCAGGTCCGTGGCATCGGCGTGTCTCCGTCAGCCGAAGGTGAAGACATAGGCGCGGACGCCGGGCCGGGTGAACTCGATCGTGATCGTGCGATCGCCGATCGGCTTCTGCTGGCGGACGAGCTGGTACAGCCGGTCCTCGCGCACTTCGCCCCAGCCGTTCGCATCGACATCGACGCCGTGGTTCGCCCCGGGGTTGCGCCCGTCGATCGTCACGCGGAACCGGACGGGCTGGCCGTCCTTCGGCGCGCCCAGCACCAGATGTGCGTCCCGGGCGTGGAAGCGGAAACGGATCGTGCCGGGGCCGTCCTCGAGCGTGGCGAACTCGCCGCCGACATTCCAGCGGCCGGCAAGGTCCCACTGGTTGAGCGACAGGCCGGTGGCGGAGGAATAGCTGTGCGCGGAATCTCCGCGCAGGCCGCCCGGCGAAACGAAGTTCGTGGCCTTGTCATAGCCGATATAGGCTTCGGGCGAGCGCAGGTCGGCCCAGTCGGCCTGCGCCTCGATCCCGTGTGCATCGACCGGGGCGATGGGTATGTCGGAGGGGTCGTGGCCGGCCTCGGCAAGCAGCTTGCGGATCAGGCGTTCGCCGGCGTCGTAATCGCCTTCGCCGAGCCGGTAGCCGCGGATCTTGCCCTTGGCGTCGATGAAATAGATGCCGGGCCAGCCCTGGTTGGCATAGTCGCGCCACACCGCATAGGCATTGTCCTGCAGGTTCGGCCAGGCGACCTTGAGCTGCTGCGTGGCCAGGCGGACGTTGGCGGGATCCTTCTCGAAGCCGAATTCGGGCGCATGGACGCCGACCACTTCAAGTCCCTTGCCAGCATAACGCTCGCTCCAGGCGCGCAGATAGGGAAGGGCACGCAGCGAGTTGATGCACGAATAGGTCCAGAAATTGACGACCACGACCTTGCCCTGCAGCGCCTGGGGACTGCCGGGCACCGGGGTGAGCCATGGGGAGCCGTCTCGCAGCACCCTGATCGGGTGCGACGTGGCGCCGAAGGGGGCCGTGCTGATGGTTTCCGCGTTGGCGGGCGAGCGGACCAGCCCGAGCGCGTCGCCGAAACAGATGGCGGTGGTGGCGCCGGCCGCCATGATCGCGGCGACGGCAAAGCCAAAGGTACGTTTCGGTGTCATGGTGGCTGCCTCAATTCTGGGGATAACCACTCCCTAGCCCCTCTGCCCGGCGATCGGCGTTAGGGCTCGCCGGGCGCCCGTTAGTTGCTGAATGGGTGGAGCCTGCCTCAGGCCACCTGTCGCGGGCTAACACCGTTTAACGGGCGCCTTTCCGTCGTTTCTCTAAACTCTGCGGCAACGAGAACAGGAGAACGAAACCAATGTCCGCAGACAAACCTTCGCGCCGCGAATTCGTGGTGGGAGCAGGCGTGGCGGGGGCGCTCAGCGCGATGCCTACAGCCGCGTTCGCTCACAGCAATGCCGCGATACGGCCGTTCAAGGCCGCGATCCCGGCTAGCCAGATTCAGGCGATGCAGCGCCGGATCGCGGAGACGCGCTGGGCCGACGCCCAGCCGGCACCGGATGACAGCCAGGGCGTGCGCCGCCAGTCGCTCGAGCCGCTGATGCGCTACTGGGCGCAGGGCTATGACTGGCGCAAATTCGAGTCGCGGCTCAACGCGCTGCCGATGTTCCTGACCGAGATCGACGGCCTCGACATCCATTTCATCCATGTCCGCTCGCGGCACGACAATGCCATGCCGATGATCCTGACTCACGGCTGGCCGGGTTCGATCATCGAGTTTCTGGGCGTTATCGACCTGCTCACCAACCCGACCGCGCATGGCGGGAAGGCGGAGGACGCGTTCCATGTCGTGATCCCCTCGATCCCGGGTTTCGGCTTCTCGGCGCGGCCGACGGTGCTTGGCTGGGGCTCGGACCATATCGGTCGCGCCTGGAGTGTGCTGATGCGCCGGCTCGGCTATGACCGGTTCGTCAGCCAGGGCGGCGATTGCGGTTCGGTGATCTCGCAGCGCATGGCGCTCCAGCACGTGCCGGGACTGATCGGCATTCACCTGAACATGCCGGCAGTGGTGCCGGCCGAGATCGCCCATATCCTCGCTGCCGGCGATCCCGCCCCTGCGAACCTAACCCCCAAGGAAAGCTTCGCATTCGACCAGCTAGTGGCGTTCTATCGCGACAACTCGGCCTATGCCGCGATGATGAATACCCGGCCGCAGACCATCGGCTATTCGCTGGTGGACTCCCCCGTGGGCATGGCCGCCTGGATGTACGAGAAGATCGGCCAGTGGACCTATCCCGCAGGCAATCCCGAGGCGGTGCTCGGTCGCGATGCGATCCTCGACGACATTTCGCTCTACTGGCTGACCCAGACCGGTGCCTCGGCCGCGCGGATCTATTGGGAAGACCACACCAACAACTTCAACGCGCGGGGCATCATCGACATCCCGGTCGCGGTGAGCGTGTTCCCCGGCGAGATCTTCCGCGCGCCCAAGAGCTGGGCCGAGCGCTGCTACACCAAGCTCTATTATTTCCACGAGGCCAGTGACGGCGGCCATTTCGCCGCCTGGGAGAAGCCGGCGATCTTCGTCGAGGAAGTGCGCGCCGCCTTCCGTCCGCTGCGCTGAACCACACGATTCAAAGGAGAAGACCCATGTCCGATACCAAGACCCTCTACACCGCGAAGGTTCATGTCACCGGCGGCCGCGAAGGTGCTGCGCGCAGCTCCGACGGGCGCCTGGACATCAAGCTTGGCGTACCCGGTGGCGCCGGTGCGGGAACGAACCCCGAGCAACTGTTCGGCGCCGGCTGGTCTGCCTGTTTCGAAGGCGCGATGGGCATCGCGGCCAAAGCCAAGGGCATCACGCTTCCGGTCGATCTTGCGATCGACGCGGAAATCGATCTGCGCCACGGCGATGAAGGCTATTCGCTTGCCGCGCGCCTGAACGTGAGCGTCCCGGGCCTCGAGCCGGAGGTCGCCCGCCAGCTGATCGAGGCCGCCCACCGCACCTGCCCGTATTCGAAGGCGATCAAGGGCAACATCGACGCGACCGTCGCGCTCGTCTGATCCCGATCCGGAGGATATGAAATGAAGAAGCTGATCGTCGGCGGGCTGCTGCTCGCCGCCAGCGCCCTCCCGCTCGCGGCGCAGGCGCAACAGACCAAGCCCACCGTGGTTCTGGTCCATGGCGCCTTTGCCGATTCGTCGAGCTGGAACGGCGTAATCCCGATCCTCGAGCGTGACGGCTACACTGTCATCGCCGCACCCAACGCATTGCGCAGCGTGCGTACCGATGCCGATGAAGTGCGCGACCTGCTCAAGACCATCCCCGGTCCGGTCATCCTGGTTGGCCACAGCTATGGCGGCTCGGTGATCACCGAGGCGGCAGAGGGCGCGCCGAACGTGAAGGCGCTGGTGTATGTCTCGGCCTTTGCCCCCGAGGAAGGCGAGACCGCGCTTGGCCTCACCGGCAAGTTTCCGGGCAGCACGTTGCCGCCCACGCTCGCTCCGCCGGTGCCGCTGACGAGTGGTGGCAACGACCTCTACATCCTCCAGGCACGTTTCCACGACCAGTTCGCGGCGGACGTGCCGGCGGCACAGGCCCGGCTGATGGCAGTAGGCCAGCGCCCGATTGCCGACGCCGCGCTGGGCGAGGCCACGACCACGCCGGCGTGGAAGCACGTCCCGTCCTGGTTCATCTATGGCGACAAGGACAAGAATATCCCGCCGGTTGCGATGGCGTTCATGGCCGAGCGCGCCAAGTCGCGCGGCACCGTGGTGGTGAAGGGTGCTTCGCACGTCGTGATGGTGTCGCATGCCCCGGCCGTGGCCGGTCTGATCGAGAAGGCGGCAACGGCGCAATGAGTTGAGGTGCCGGCGGTCCCCCAGCGCCCCCTGAACGCCGGCGCCCCGCCCACGGTTGGCTCGTCTCCAGCGTCGCCGACCGTGGGCGTCCCTTTATCCGGCAGCAGAAATGCACCGGACAACAAAAAGCCCGCGACAGCGATCCTGCCGCGGGCTTTCTTGTACACTTCGTGTGGGACTAGGGCGAATAGTGGGTGAAGACCATGTCGGCGCGCTTGTCGAGCGGGTTAAGCTTCACGTGGCAGGCGAAGCAGGCCTTGTTGAGCGCGATGTCCTGGTTCGCCTTGCCGTTGTCGAACTGGGCATAGCCCCAGCCTTCGGTCTTGGGGAACCGCTTCCAGTCCTTGACGCTGACCTGCACGTTGGTGGGCGGACCGGCGACGAAGGATTGCGGCGCGGGGAAGAAGGCGTCGTTGCGCGGCGAGCGCTCATATTGATAGGCCAGTCGCACGATGATCGCGCCGTCGGGGAAGGGGCGGATGTTCTTGCGATAGGCGTTCACCGCAATGTCGTTGCCCAGGATCGCGCGGATGTCGTTGTTCGCGCCTGCTTCATGCGCGACGCTGATCAGCTTCCAGTTGCGATAGCCCTCGGGCAGCGCGACGCCATAGATCGGCGACACGTTCTTGGGGGCGGCCTTCTGCTCGGGACGCTGTGCAGCGGTCACGGCCGATACGCCGAACAACAGGCTCGCCGCGGCGAGCCCGATGGTGGGAAGATATTTCATCATGAACCCTTTCGATCGCGGCCGGGCGCACACCTGGGCGCACCCGGCCGTTCGTCCTGATTTCAGCCGCCCATCTTGGCGACGTCGAGCACTGCCTTGGCGAAGGCGGCGGGCGCTTCCTGCGGAAGATTATGGCCGATTCCGCCGGTGATCAGCCGGAACTCATAGGGGCCCGAGAACTTGGAGCGATACTGGGCCGGTGCAGGATGCGGTGCGCCGTTGGCATCGCCTTCCATCGTGATCGTCGGCACGGTCACTACCGGGCCGGTGGCGAGCTTCGCCTCGATCGCATCATATTTGGGCTCGCCCTGAACGAGATCCATGCGCCAGCGATAATTGTTGATGACGATATCGACGTGATCGGGATTGGCGAAGGACTCAGCGGTGCGCTCGAAGGTCGTGTCGCTGAAATTCCATTTCGGTGAGGCGAGCTGCCAGATCAGCTTGTTGAATTCATTGGTGTATTTTGCATATCCCTGCTTGCCCCGGTCAGTCGCGAAATAGAATTGGTACCACCACTGATATTCTGCGGACGGCGGTAGAGGCGCCTTGTTGGCCAGCTGGCCGCCGACCAGATAGCCGCTGACCGAAACCAGCGCAGTGCAGCGCTCGGGCCATAGCAGCGCCATGATGTCTGCCGTGCGGCCGCCCCAGTCGAAGCCGGCGACGATCGCCTTCTGGATCCCCAGCGCGTCCATCAGCGCGAGCCCGTCCGCCGCCACGGCGGCCTGCTGGGCGTTGCGCGGCGTTTCCGCCGACAGGAACACGGTCGAGCCATAGCCGCGCAGATAGGGCACGATCACCCGGTAGCCGCGGGCTGCCAGCAGCGGGGCAACCTCGGCAAAGGCATGAATATCGTACGGCCAGCCATGGAAGAGCAGCACGGCCGGGCCATTGGCCGGCCCCATTTCGACATAGCCGATGCTGAGCACGCCGGCGTTGATCTGCTTGACCGGCCCGAAGGACGGGGCGGCTGCAAGTGGCTTGCGCGGCGCGGCCGAGGCAGCAGCGGCGGTGGCTCCGCCGCCGAACATGGCGGCCATTGCCGCGGCGCCGTGGACGAAGCCGCGGCGATCGGATTGAAGGGTGATTGGCTTCGACATTACTCGTCCTTTCGGGCTGGTTGCGAACATGTCGGAAATAAGGGGCCCATCTGATGTGCGCTCGTTAATCGCTATGATCTGCTGTGAGCGGCGACACAGGATTTCGGAAAACTAACGCTGCCTAACTGGCGCCCTCGGCCGATGTTGCTGCATTCCGCGATCAGATTGAACAGGCGCCGTCGCCAGATCGGCAAGCAGCGCGCAGGAGATCCCATGACGATCGAAAATTCGCGTCTTTGTCGCTGAACATTGCGCCATTTCCGTGGTATGTATTGCGCGGCGTTCGCAATATGCGACGGGCCGCCGCGGCGGAGCGACCATCACCCGCGGCCAAACCTTCGCATTTGCGAACCGTATCGTAGAGTACGCCCGCGGAGCGGGGATTGGGTCGATGAACAGACAGCACGACTATTATCAGGCCCGTGCCGCTCGTCAGCGGGAGATGGCTGCGGAACTGAGCGGTGCCGCGCGTGAGCAGCATCTTACGCTTGCCGCGATGTACGATGCATTGGCGACGGAGCCGCGCAGACCTTCGCTTGTGAGCACGCGTGAGGCTGCTGCGCCCGAACCTGTGGAGGAAGACGAGCGCGCCTATCTGCAGCGCCGTTCGCGGGAAGAACGTGCCCGTGCCGCCGATAGCGACGATCCCGGGGTGCGGCGTATCCGCTTCGAGATGGCGGACGAGTATTTGCGACGGGCCGACGCGCTGAAACTCAGCTGAGCGAATTCAGGGACGTTGGCATCGGCCGGCCCGGTTCCCATGTTCCGGCCGAAGCTGAAACAAGGATCGCCAATGCCCCGTCCCCTGAAAATCGATTTCGTTTCCGACGTTTCCTGCCCGTGGTGCATCATCGGCCTGAGGGGCCTTGAGGAAGCGCTCGAGCGTACCGCGGACGTGGTCGACGCGCAGATCCATTTCCAGCCCTTCGAACTCAATTCGCAGATGGCGCCCGAGGGCGAGAATATTGGCGAGCACATCGCGCGGAAATATGGTTCGACCCCGGAACAGTCCGCTGCCAATCGCCAGATGATCCGCGATCGTGCGGGCGCGCTGGGCTTCACGATGAACATGTCGGCCGACAGCCGCATCTACAACACGTTCGATGCGCACCGGCTGCTCCACTGGGCGGAGATTGAGGGTAAGCAGGCCGCGCTCAAGCATGCGTTATTTACGGCCTATTTCACGGAACAGCAGGATCCGTCCGATCCGGCGGTGCTGGTAGCGGCTGCCGAGAAGGCCGGGCTGGACGGTGCGGCAGCGCGTGAAGTGCTGACTTCGGGCCGCTATGCCGATGAAGTGCGCGCGGCGGAGCAGCTGTGGCAGAGCCGGGGGATCAACTCGGTGCCGGCGATCGTGATCGAGGACAAATGGCTGATTTCCGGCGGCCAGCCTCCTGAGGCGTTTGAGAATGCGCTGCGGGATATTGCGGGGCAGTTGGGATGAGCGGCTGATTTCATTCCGTCACCCCGGCTCAAGACCGGGGTGACGGGTATGGCAATTGCTACCTTACCCCGAACGTCCAGCCTTCGGTTCTGGCCAATTCGGGCGTCAGACCTTCGGGCGCCCAGAGATTTGGATCGTCTGCCACGGTGCGGAGCCAAGCGGCGGTTAGGATCGCGTCGGTGGCATGGTCGTCGTAGCGGGGCAGGGGCGCATGCGGGCCTGAGCCGAGCGCAGCCAGCATCGCATCCAGCGTCGCGCCGTCGCGGATCTTGGAGATGCCCTTGCGCATGCCCGCCGTGCGCGCGGCGAGAGCGGTGTAGATCTCGACCAGCACCGGGCCGGTTTCCGGCAGCGGATCGAAGGGCCAGATCGGTACCTTGCCGCGAAGGCGATGTAGCACCCGCATGCCGGTGAGGCTCGACTTGCCGACCTGGCTGGCGCCGACCAGGTTGAAGCAGCTGTAGGGCGACAGGTGCATCGCTTCCTGACCATGCTCGCATACCCGGAAGCGCCCGCGCCCGGGCGGAAACAGGTCGCCGCAATCGCCCATCTGGCGGAAATGGCGGCGTGCCTCGGCATGCCGGACGAAGCCGGTGGCGGCGAGATGCGAGTCTTCTGCGGAGAGGGTTTCCACCAGCTCCCACAGCGCGGGGCCGTCGGGCGGGGACAAGTCCCAGCCGGGGAAATAGGCGCCTTCGTCGACGAGCGGGAAGGCGGGGGACAGGTCGAGCCCGATCAGCGCGCGCACACCTTTGTCCGCCAACTCGCCTAGCCAGTCGGCAATGTCCTGGCGCGACCAGTTGCGGTCCACCAGCACGGGTGCGGTGGTGCCTGCCTCGGCGCAGGCGACAGCGAGGCCCTTGGGCCGCTCGACCGCCTGGCCGGACCAGTCGATCGCGATGAAATTGGTGAAGTTCAGGGGCGTTCTTCCATGCCCGCGGCGAGGCGCTGGGGCTTTTTTGCGCGATCCCACCAGGCACGCTGGATGTAGAGTTCGACCCGCTCGCGGCTCTCGGTACCGAAGCGGACGAGGATCATCGGATAGTTGGCATAGTGCGCTGTCTGCCAGAAGGTGTCCGGATCGGTCTCCAGCAGCATTTCCTTCTCGGGGAGCGTGACCACCAGCCCGAAGCTGCCCTTCTCACGGCCGGGGGACATCAGGCCCTTGCCGTTGATCTTGGGGCAGGGCGTGCCCCACCAGCTCTCCATCACCACGTCGGGCAGAGTGCGGGCGTAACGGCAGGCGTCTTCCCAATCATCCATCCCGCTTCCGTTCCCGCATCTCGTTCCACCATGCCAGCCGCTCGGCGATGCGCTTCTCGTGGCCGCGGTCGGTGGGGGTGTAGAAGGTCTGGGGGGCCATTTCCTCGGGCCAGTAATTGTCACCCGAGAAGCCGCCCTCGGCGTCATGGTCATAGGTGTAGCCCGTGCCATAGCCGATCTGCTTCATCAGCTTGGTCGGGGCGTTGAGGATGTTCTGCGGCGGCATCAGCGAGCCGGTTTCTTTGGCGCTTCGCCACGCCGCTTTCTGCGCCATATAGGCCGCGTTCGATTTGGGCGCGGTGGCGACATAGAGACAGGCTTGGGCGATCGCCAGCTCGCCTTCGGGACTGCCGAGGAACTCATAGGTGTCCTTGGCCGCGAGACACTGCACCAGCGCGTTGGGATCCGCCAGGCCGATGTCCTCCACTGCCATGCGCACTAGCCGGCGCAGCACGTAGAGCGGCTCCTCTCCCGCGGTGAGCATGCGCGCGAGATAGTAGAGTGCCGCCTGGGGATCGCTGCCACGCACCGATTTGTGGAGTGCGGAGATCAGGTTGTAATGCCCCTCGCGATCCTTGTCGTAGACCGCGACGCGGCGCTGGAGGAAATCGCCGAGCGCGGCGGGGGTGAGCGGCGCCTCGAAATGCACCGAGAAGAGCGTCTCGGCCTGGTTGAGCAGGAAACGGCCATCGCCGTCCGCGCTTGCCACCAGCGCGTCGCGCGCCTCGGGCGTGAGGGGCAGGGGGCGCTCTTCGGCGGCCTCGGCACGGTC
>PJUL01001084.1_pt1 | contig 13437 bp, 15 predicted proteins | sample 1512221 | NCBI WGS metagenome assembly PJUL01 (sample SAMN08177667, study PRJNA422409) | Feces metagenome, whole genome shotgun sequencing project.
ATGCTGGCCCGCTCCTACAAGAACGAGACCCTCGTCCTGCCCGCCTACGACATGGTCCTCAAGGCCAGCCACCTCTTCAACCTGATGAACGCCCGCGGCGCGATCGCCGTCGCCGAGCGCGCCTCCTACATCGGCCGCATCCGCGACCTTTGTAAGATGTGCGCCCAGAAGTGGGTCGAGCTGCAGGAAGCCGCGTAACTCCGATGCCCCAACTGCTTCTCGAACTGTTCTCCGAAGAGATTCCCGCCCGCATGCAGGGCCAGGCCGCCAAGGACCTGGAACGCATGGCGCGCGACCACCTGGCCGCCGCCGGCTTCCTGCCCGAGGCGCTGAAGACCTTCGCCGGCCCGCGTCGTCTGACCCTGGTGGCCGAAGGCCTGCCGCTGGCCCAGGCCGACCGCAAGGAAGAGCTCAAGGGTCCCCGCGTCGGCGCTCCGCAGCAGGCCATGGACGGCTTCCTGCGCAAGGCCGGCCTGACGCAGGACCAGCTGGTCGAGCAGAACGGCGTGTGGATGGCCTTCGTCGAAAAGAAGGGCCGCCCGACCGCCGAAATCGTCGCCGAGATGGTGGAAGCCATCGTCCGCGGCTTCCCCTGGCCGAAATCGATGACCTGGGGCACAGGCAAGCTGCGCTGGGTGCGGCCGCTCAAGCGCATCCTCTGCGTGCTCGACCGTGAGGTCGTGCCGTTCTCGATCGACGGCATCGCCAGCGGCGACGTCACCGAGGGTCACCGCTTCATGGGCGCGGCCAAGCCGTTCGTCGCCAAGGACTTCGACGAGTACGTCGCGGGCCTGGAGGCGCACTACGTCGTGCTCGACGTCGAGGAGCGCAAGGAGCGCATCCTCGAGGGCTGCAGGACCCTGTGCTTCGCCCGTCACCTGGAGCTGGTCGAGGATATCGGCCTGCTCGAGGAGGTCGCGGGGCTGGCCGAATGGCCGACGCCGGTGCTGGGCGACATGGACCCGTCGTTCCTCGACCTGCCGCCCGAGGTGATCCGCACCTCGATGCGCACCCACCAGAAGTACTTCGCCGTGCGCAAGCCGGGTGAAGCCGGCCTGGCGCCGCACTTCATCACCGTGGCCAATATCGAGGCCAAGGACGGCGGCAAGGTGATCGCGGCCGGCAACGCCAAGGTGCTGTCGGCGCGTCTGGCTGACGCCCGCTTCTTCTGGGACGAAGACCGCAAGGCCGGCAACTTCGACGCCTGGCTGGGCAAGCTGGACGGCGTGACCTTCCACGCCAAGCTCGGCACCATGGCCCAGCGCGTCGAGCGCATCGTCGCCCTGGCCGGCGAGATCGCGCCGCTGGTCGGCGCCGATGTCGAAAAAGCCAAGGAAGCCGCGCGCCTGGCCAAGGCGGACCTCGCGTCGGGCATGGTCGGCGAGTTCCCCGAACTGCAGGGCCTGATGGGCGGCTACTACGCCCGCGAGGCCGGCATCGACGGCGAGATCGCCGCCGCCATCCAGGACCACTACAAGCCGCAAGGCCCGTCCGACGCGGTTCCGACCGCGCCGGTCAGCGTGGCCGTAGCCCTGGCCGACAAGCTCGACACCCTGGTCGGCTTCTTCGCCATCGACGAGAAGCCGACGGGTTCGAAGGATCCCTATGCGCTGCGGCGCGCGGCGCTGGGCGTGATCCGGATCATCCTCGACAACGGCCTGCGCCTGCCGCTGGCCAAGTTCGGCAAGGACGACCTGCTGGCCTTCTTCGCCGACCGCCTGAAGGTGACGCTGAAGGACCAGGGCAAGCGCCACGACCTGGTCGACGCCGTGTTCGCCCTGGGCGACGACGACCTCGCGCGCATCGTCGCGCGGGTCGAGGCCCTGGACGGCTTCCTCAAGACCGACGACGGCAAGAACCTGCTGGCCGGCTACAAGCGCGCCTCCAACATCCTCAAGGCCGAGGAGAAGAAGGGCCCGCTGCCGGAAGGCCAGGCCGAAGAGCCGGCCGCCGACAGCGCCGCCGAGGTTGGGCTCTATCAGGCCCTGCGCCTGCTGGACCGTCCGTTGAAGGACGCCCTGGCCAAGGAAGACTTCACCGGCGCCATGGCCCAGCTGGCCGAGTTGCGCGGCCCGGTGGACGCCTATCTCGACGGCGTCTTCGTCAACGACCCCGAGCACCGCGACAACCGCCTCAAGACCCTGGCCGCCGTCCGCGCGGCGATGGGGCAGGTGGCGGACTTCGGGCTGGTGGCGGGCTGATCGGCGCTGAGGAACCTCCCCCTGTGGGGGAGGTGATCGCGAAGCGATCGGTGGGGCGAGTGGTTGCTGAACCGGCCACGCGCCGCGGAGGCTGAAAACGTCCCCCCACCGGCCTTCGGCCGCCTCCCCCACAGGGGGAGGTTCTCTCTACTCACACACGTCCGCCCACTTGGCGTTGACCGCATCCGTGCCGTCGGCCTCCTCGACCACCAGCGCGCCGTCCGACCAGACGAAGCGTTCGGGGCCGTCGAAGCTGTCCTGCGGCTGCTGCACGTCCACGTCGCCGCAGACCGAGACGACCTCGCCGTCCTGGTGGGTGAAGACCTTGCCGAAGTTGACAGCCGTCGCCTCGGGAAAGCGGTTCTGCACGGCGATCTTGGCGCCGGCGATCGCCAGCTGGTCGTCGGCGCTGTCCTGGGTCGCTTCGGCCTGGGTGTCGCGCAGCACGTAGGCGGCAAGTCCTCCGCCGACGGCGAGCAGGAGGACGGCGGCGGTCGCGCCGATGGCGACGGGCTTGTCGAGTTTCATGGCGCCAGTCGGCCGCAGGTTGCGGCGAGCGTCAACCGGCCTTCACTTCGTCCCCTCAGTCCCGCAGCAGCGGCAGCGACAGCCCGCCGGCCTGCCTGGCGCCGAGGATCTCGCGGCGGAAGCGGAACAGTTCGGCCGGGCGGCCGCCGGTTTCGCTGTCGAGGCGGCCCAGGCCCTCGACCAGGTCCTCGCGCTCGACCACGCGGCGGAAGTTCTGCTTGTGCAGCGGCACGCCGGCGATGGCCTCGACCGTGCGCTGCAGGGCCGAAAGGGTGAACTCGGCGGGCATCAGCTCGAAGGCGACTGGGCGGTACTTGATCTTGCCGCGCAGCCGGGAAAGGCCCGTGGCCAGGATCCGCCGGTGGTCAGAGATCATCGGCTCGCCCAGCGCGGCCGACAGGGCGACCGGTTCGGCCGGGTCGTGGCCGTCGGCGCGGGCGCGGTCGCGGGCGGCTTCGGGCGCCAGGCCCGCCTCGTAGAGCAGCTCGTAGCGCTCCAGCACCCGTTCCTCGTTCCAGGGCGCGCCGTCGAGGGCGAAGGCCAGGCGCGCGCGCGACAAGCGGTCGGCGTCGTCGCCGGCCCAGCGGCGCAGGGCCGGTGCGATGGCCTCGTCCAGCAGGGCCGGGCGGCCGGCGCGCCAGTCCTCCCAGGGAAAGAACCGGGTCCACGGCGCCCAGGCGGTGTCGGGCGCTTGCGTGTCGGTGGCCTTGGGCGTCAGGCCCAGATAGCCGATCGACACGACGCGCGCCGCGCCGGCGCCGACCTCGGCTCGTGGGGCGTCGCGGCCCTTGTCGCCGAAGGTGTAGAGCTGTTCGACATAACCCAGCTGGAACCGCGTCTGCTCGGTCACGAAGGCGCGCAGGGCCAGCTCGAACGTGCGGTGGCCCTCGGGGTCGAACGGACCGAACGGCAGGCCGGGCAGGGGCGAGGCGATGTCGGTGACGGCGTCGTGCGGACGCACGGTCAGCACCACCACCTCGCCGTCGCGCACGGCGACGACCACGGCCGACAGGCCGATGACGATGCCGGAAGAGGCTGCCGACGGAGCCGTCATTCGGTCTCGAACGCTTCGCCCGGGGCCGACTCGTAGCCGGCCGCCTTCGACAGCACGTGGAAGCGCTGGACGTAGCGGGCTTGAGCCTCGAACGGGGGCAGGGGCGTGATCTTCAGGTCGTAGCCGGCCGGCGGGGCGCCGAAGATCGACAGGGATTCGCCGTGCTCGAAGCCCGCCAGCTGGGTGGCCTCGAAGAAGGCGCAGGCGCGGTCGGCCTGCTTGATCAGCTTCTTGACCGGGGCCGGGGTCTTCACCGGCAGGCCGAAGCGGATGTGGATGGCGTCTTCCAGCCGGGCCTCGAAGTCCTTGTACGACACGCCCAGCGCCGCCTTGAACGGGCTGATCATGTCGCCGATCACGTATTCGGAGGCGTCGTGCAGCAGCGCCGCCAGCCGCCAGCGGGGCTCGAGGTCGGGCTTGATGTGGGCGGCGATCTCCTCGACCACCAAGCTGTGCTGGGCCACCGAGAAGCCGTGCTCGCCGATCGTCTGGCCGTTCCAGCGGGCCACGCGGGCCAGGCCGTGGGCGATGTCCTCGATCTCGATGTCCATGGGCGAGGGGTCCAGCAGGTCCAGCCTGCGTCCCGACAGCATCCGCTGCCATGCCCTCGGAGGGCCCTTATGCAGCCCTTTGGCCACGAGATCGTTCCTTACGGTGAAGGTGGTTTGAGTGCCGCATCGCTTGATGAAGATCAATGATGGCCCGGCCCGACGCCTGTGGAAATGCGTTTGTTGGAAATGCGTACCGAGGAGCGTGACAGTCGAAAGTGGATACCGGTTTCGACGACCGTCACGCGTCAAGGAAATGGAGGACCGATCATGAGCTGGGCAAGGATCATGGCGCCGCTGGCGGGAGCCAGGCCTGACGAGGGCGTGCTGCGCGCGGCGGCCGAACTGGCGGGCGCCTTCGACGCCGAACTGGCCGCCGTCCACGCCCCGGCCGACGTGGCCGACCTGATGCCGTGGATGGGCGAGGGCTTCATGGGCGGCGTGCAGGTCACGGCGCTGGAGAGCCTGAAGGAAGCCGCCGTCGAGGGCGCACACGCCGTCGAGGCGATGGTCGCGGCCGTCGGCTATCCGAAATCGCGCGTGACGACGCTGGAATCGCCGGTGTGGGCGGGCCTGGCCATGGAGTGCCGCCTGTCGGACGTCATCGTGTTCGACAGCGCCGCCGCGCGCGGCAAGGGCCCGTTGGCCGAGGCCTTCCAGCAGATGATCGCCGACGAGCAGCGGCCCGTGGTCGTGGCGCGCGAGGGCCTGAAGGTCGGCGGGACGGCGCTGGTCGCCTGGGACGGCGGCAAGGAGGCCAGCCGGGCCCTGCGCACGGCCCTGCCTCTGCTGCAGAAGGCTTCGCGGGTGGTGGTGGCCGGCGCGCCGGCGGCCTCGTCGCGCAGCTTCGAGCTGGCGCGGATGGTCGATTTCCTGGCCGCCCGGGGCGTCTCCGCCCAGGTGCGGGTGCTGGAAGGCTCGCACGACGCGGCCAAGCTGCTGCTGGAGGCGGCGAAGGCCGAGGGCGCTGATTTCCTGGTCGCGGGCGCCTTCGGCCACCCGCGCCTGCAGGAGTTCATCTTCGGCGGCACGACGCGCAGCCTGCTGAACGCCGATGGCCCGTCGCTCTTCCTGTCGCACTGAACCGTTCAACCAAGAAGAAGGAGGCAGTCCATGTCCCTATCGCGCATCGTCATGCGTCTGGCCCGCAATCCGGGCACCGAATTCGCCGGCGGCGACGATCATCGCGGCTACGCCCTGACCGCGCCGCTGACGGACGACGGTCATCTGGACGAGGCCGAGTACGCCAAGGCGAAGAAGGACTGCGCGGTGCGCCGTTTCGCCCCCGACGAGGATCCGGCCGACGGCCGCCTGGCCCGCCGCGGCGAGCGCTGGTTCTTCGACTATGACGAAGAAGACCAGATCGACGACGAGCCGGTCCACCGCCTGGGCCAGCACCGCTTCGCCATCGGCGAATACGTCACCGTCACCGACGAGGACGGTCGCCCGCTGACCTACAAGGTGATGGAAGTCACGCCGATCTGAGGGGAGCTGACTGAGAACCTCCCCCTGTGGGGGAGGTGATCGCGAAGCGATCGGTGGGGGGCGTGATCGCGAGATCGGCCAACGCCTGGAAAGCTGAAAACTTCCCCCCACCGGCCTTCGGCCGCCTCCCCCACAGGGGGAGGTTCTTTGGTGTCTCACCCACCCACGTTGCGGCGGATCAGGGCCTTCATGTCCTTGAACAGGTCGCCGTCCTCGGAATTGCGGTCCTTGGCCTTGACGATGGCCACGGCCAGGGGGCCGCCCTTGGGGCCGCGCGCCTCGTAGCCGGCCAGGTGATAGCCGGTCGGGGCCTTGTCGCTGGCCAGCACCAGCGTGGCGCGCACGCCGTCGCTCTCCTTCTGACGATGGCGCACGACTGCGCCGTGATCGTCGGCGCGGATGTCGACCTCGCCGTCCTTGTCGTCGGAACTGCTGACCCGCACCGTGCGGCTCTCGCGGCCCCCATCCTTGCGCTCTTCGATCGAGGTGGTGCGCTCGCCGTCCTTGCTGGTGACGTTCTTGGTGATGCGCACCTGGGCCTCGCCGTCGTTGGCGTTGATGGTCATGTCGCCGATGCGGATGTCGGCGCCCTGGTCGCGGGCGTCGATGCTGACGCCGGGCAGCTTGATGTGGGCCGTCTCCTTGCCCTTCGGTGCGCCGGGGGCGTTCGGCGCCTTCAGGTGCGGCATCAGCGCCTTCAGGTCGGTCTCGATCGGGGCGAGGGCGGCCTCGGCGTCGTCGCCCGTGAGCGCCACCAGGCGCAGCGTGACCTCGGCCTGGTCGCCCGCATAGCCGCACGACTTGCCGTCGGGGGCGATGCTGACGCGGGTCAGCTTGCCCTGGTGCTCGGGGCAGTCCAGGCGTTCGATGGCGCGCAGGGGCTGGCGCTTGTAGGTCACGCGCTCGTGCCGCTCGGTCTTCACCGAGGCCGGCGGCGAGCAGGCGGCGAGGGCGGCGGCGCCGGCGGCCAGGACAAGGATCAGGCGCATCGAGGAATATCCTTCACGTTCGGCGCGAAGGTGTGCGGCTCGGTGACCGGCGTCCAATGAAATCGCGGTAACAGCCCCAGGCGCGGCGAAGATCACTGATCCTTGTAGGCGTCGGGCTGGATGTTGATGCTGAGGTTCTTGCCGCGCCCGCTGCGGCTGGCCAGCGGAGGCAGGCGTCCCTGAAGGGCCGCCTGCGCGTCTTCGCGCACCATCGCCGCGTCCGGCTGGCCGGCATAGAGCCGCAGGACCGTCCCGCCGGTCTTGGTGGCCACGCCCAGCAGGTGCGTGGCGGGCGGGATCGCGTCTTGCTTGCCGTCGAGAGCGGGCATCACCAGGGCGGTCAGGTCCATGAAGGACGCGACGAAGAAGATCGGCGTGTCGGGGGCGGCGCTGCGCACAACCACGACGGGCGATTCTTCACTGGTTTCGAAAACGGCGTAGGACACGCCGCCGGCGTCCAGGCCCTCCAGATCGCACTTGGCCTGAGCCTTCAGCAGCGCCTTGTACTGAAGGCCCTTTTCCGAGAGCGTCGGCCCCGCCGAGGTCAGGGTGATCATGTCGCGCGACATGCTGGTCGAGGGCAGGGCGACGCGCGCGGCCGCGGGGCGCGCCTCGCACGCCTCCCTCGCCAGGGCCGGCGACGCCAGCACGCTGAGACCAAGAACGGTCCAGACCAGGGACTTCATGCACGCCTCCCGACAACGGCCAAGCTTTGGCTGACGGGAGAGCGCGCGTCCAGGCTCAATCTCTCGACGAGCCGGACGCCGGGCCTACTGGCCCGGGCGGGCGCTGCCTTCGCGGCGGGCCAGGAAGGCCAGGCGCTCGAAGAGGTGGACGTCCTGCTCGTTCTTCAGCAGGGCGCCGTGCAGCGGCGGGATCAGCTTGGTCGGATCCTTCTCGCGCAGCACGGTCTCGTCGATGTCCTCGACCAGCAGCAGCTTGAGCCAGTCGAGAAGCTCCGAGGTCGACGGCTTCTTCTTCAGGCCGGGAACCTTGCGCATGTCGTAGAAGATGCGCAGCGCCTCGGCGACCAGCTTCTGCTTGATGCCCGGGAAGTGCACGTCGACGATGGCCTGCATCGTCTGCTCTTCGGGGAAGCGGATGTAGTGGAAGAAGCAGCGGCGCAGGAAAGCGTCCGGCAGTTCCTTCTCGTTGTTGGAGGTGATGATCATCACCGGCCGCACCTTGGCCTTGATGGTCTCGCCGGTCTCGTAGACGAAGAATTCCATCCGATCGAGCTCCTGCAGGAGGTCGTTGGGGAACTCGATGTCGGCCTTGTCGATCTCGTCGATCAGCAGCACGGGCCGGACGGGCGACTCGAACGCCTCCCAGAGCTTGCCCTTCTTGATGTAGTTCTTCACGTCCTTGACGCGCTCGTCGCCCAGCTGGCTGTCGCGCAGGCGGGTGACGGCGTCGTACTCGTAGAGACCCTGCTGGGCCTTGGTCGTCGACTTGATGTGCCAGGTCAGCAGAGGCGCGTTCATCGCCTTGGCGACCTCGTAGGCCAGCACCGTCTTGCCGGTGCCCGGCTCGCCCTTGATCAGCAGGGGACGTTCCAGGGCCACGGCCGCGTTGACGGCGACCTTCAGGTCCTCGGTGGCGACGTAGTCGGCGGTGCCTTCGAAGCGCGAGCTCATGCGGTGTCCCTGGACGGCGGCCCCGGATGGAGCGCGCCTCGAACAAGTGTTCAAATCTTCAGGGCTAACCTACAGAGCCGCGCCGCGCGATCAAGACGGGTTCTGCGGGGGCTGGCGATGACGGCGGGCCACCGACGGCGGATCGCTGGCCGGGAAGCTCTCTTCCAGGCCTTCCTCCAGCTGGTCTTCCAGGTATTCCGGCTGGTCGGCGTCGGTTTCGGGGGGCTTTTCGGGCTTCGGATCGGACATGCGTGATCTCCTTGTCGGGCCGCCTGGCAGCCTGACGCGAGGGGGCGTACTGCGCAACTATGGACGCAGGCGAGGGGCGGCTAGAACGGATCTGGCGCGGCTTTGACGGATCAGGCCTAGCGGCGGCGTTCGTAGCCGAGGGCCTCGATGTCGTCGTCGGCCAGCCGGGTCGACTCGTAGTCGGACGGCTCTTCGTCGTCGGTCGAGACCAGGTCCTCGTCGGACAGGCCGCCGCCGACCGGGTCCAGGGGCTCGCGTTCGACGTCCAGGCCTTCGTCGTCGCGGCCGCCTTCCAGCTCGTCGTCGACATCGTCGAGTTCGGAATCGTCGATGATGTCATAGTCGTCGTCTTCGTCCTCGGCGGCGTCGTCCTCGGCCTGGGTGGCGTCGTAGACGTCGTCGATATCGTCGAAGTTGGCGATGTCCTGGCCGTCCTCGGTCAGGTTGGTCTCGTCCAGGACCTCGGCGACATCCTGCGGGTCGTAGTCGGCTTCCGGCGGCATGGCGGGTCTCCCTGATGGGGCGACGATCGCCGCCCGTTCAGGGAATCAAACCCGCCCCCGCGCCCGATGTTCCTGTCCGATTACTTCGCGAAGTCGGCCAGGGCGCCGGCGACGTCGGCCATGATCGGACGCCAGTCGTCGTAGTCCGGGGCGATGAAGCAGCGGCACTGCGGATACCAGGGCGAATGGTCGGAACCCAGGCGCGTCCACGAGGCTGCGCCGGTCAGCATCCAGATCGGCGCGCCGCAGGCGCCGGCCAGGTTGATGGTGGCGTTGGAGAAGCCGATGACCAGGTCCAGCGCGCAGGAGAGGGCGGCTACGTCGTCGAGATCCTGCTTCAGGTCGATGCCCGGCGGGGTCCAGATCTCGACGCCCAGCTGGTCGCGGGCGTAGGCGATCTCCTCGTCGCAGTCGCCGTACTGCAGGTTGATGAACGAGACGCCCGGGGTCTTCAGCACCGGCTCCCACAGCTCGAACGGCGAGAACAGGCGGGCGCGCTCGGCGTTAAGCTTCAGGCTCTTCCAGAGCAGGCCGACCTTGGGTCCGGCCGGGGCGTCCTCCAGCACCTTCTTCCAGTGGGCGACGCGCTCGGGATCGGGGGTGAGGAAGCGCTCGCGCTTGGGGAAGGCCTCGACCGAAGGACGCAGGGTCTCCAGCAGCGAGCCCATCGGGACCCAGTTGTCGATCTTGGACCAGTCCTCGATGAACGGGGCGTCGCGATAAATGTGGCCCTGATAGGAGACGGTGCGGTGCACGGCGACCTTGGCCTGCGGGTAGCTGCGCTCGAACAGCGGCACCAGGCGGCGTTCGACCAGGATCGACAGCTCGCCGTCAGGGCCCAGGGCCTCGACCACGTCGGGCAGGGTGTTGGCGAACATCACCTCGTCGCCGAGGCCCTGTTCGGCCACGACCAGCAGGCGCTTGCCGGCCAGATCCTCGCCCGGCTTCCAGGTCTTGACCGGGAACTGGTAGTTGGGGACCCCGCCCAGTTCGGTCGACAGGCGCGCGCTGTAGGCGGCCCAGCCCTCGGTCACGCGACCTAGCGCCAGCAGGATGGTCGAGCGCGCGAAGCTCATGGCCGCCAGATCTTCGGAAGAATCGGCGACCAGGATGCCGGCGTCGCAATCGGCCAGCGCGCCTTCGACGTCGCCCAGGTCGAGGCGGGCGAAGGCGCGGTTGTGCAGGCCCTTGCCGAACAGAGGGGCCAGGCGCAGCGCCTCGTCGAAGAAGGTGACGGCCGTGCGGCCCTCGCCGAGGCTGCACATCACCGTGCCAAGGGTGTTCCACAGCACCGGCTGGGTGGGATTGGCCTGGATGGCGGGCTTGAGAATGTCGATCGCCGCCGATTCCTGGTTCAGGTCGCGCAGGGCGCAGGCCAGGTTGTTGGTCGCTTCCAGGCTGGCGGGGTTGGCGTTCAGGAAGTGCATGAACAGCTTGGCGGCGATGTCCGGCATTTCCATGCGGAAGGCCAGGCGGCCCAGGTCGCCGGCCACGGCGGCCTCGTCGGGCAGGAGCTTCAGCGCCGCGTCGTAGCAGTGCATCGACGAGGCGAAATCGCCCAGCTTCTCGCGCGCCACGGCCAGCACGTGCCATGCCGGACCGGCGCGCTCGTTCTTCTTGAGCGCCTTCAGGGCGGTCTTCTCGGCCAGGGCGTACTCGCCGCGCTGCACGGCGATGATCGCCTTGTTCAGCAGCTTGATGGTGGCCGGATCCTGGACCGTGGTGGCCTCGCGATTGAGGCGGGCGATCGAATCGGCCGAGGCGGAATCGCCCAGTTGCGACGCGCGCAGGCCCGGAAGGACCCCTTGACCGGCCGCCTCCTGGGCGGTTGCGAGGGCGGCGGCCGAGATTCCGGAGCCGAGATTGCGGGACATGCGTACACCTTGGCGATTGGGTGGCTTCATCCTCTGGGCGAGTATGCTTAATTGTGTCCTAAGCTGCGACTTACGGTCGCGTGGCCGGCAATAGGGCGTTAACCCGCTGCCCTCTAGGTTCCGGTCGAACGCCATACCGGCGAACCGCCATCGAGGCGGACGGGCGCAGCGATGGAAAGGAACGGCTAGAAGTGCCTTTGAAGCTGTCGCTGAAGCCCGGCGAGAAATTCGTGCTCAACGGGGCGGTCGTCCAGAACGGCGATCGTCGCGGGGTGCTGGTCCTGCAGAACAAGGCCTCGGTGCTGCGTGAAAAGGACATCATGCAGCCCGACCAGGTGACCACGCCATCGCGTCACATCTACTTCCCGGTCATGATGATGTACCTGGAAGAGAGCGGCGCGGAGAAATACTACGACGAGTTCGCCACGCGCCTGACCGAGTTCATGGGCGTGGTGCGTAACCCTGGCGTCCTGGCCGATTGCATCGCGATCTCCAAGCACGTCATGGCCCGCGAGTACTACAAGGCGCTCATGCTGAGCCGTAAGTTGATCGATTACGAAGACGAGAGGTTGGGGAATGTCTCTTCGGGCCTACCAGCAGGCGGCGACCAGGACTGAGAATCCGCGCGAGGTCGAGTATCGCCTGTTCGGACAGGTGACTCGCGCCCTCATGGAAGCTTCGCAGGCCGACGTGAACGACATCCAGACGCGCATCCATGCGCTGGACTGGAATCGTCGCGTCTGGTCGGCGCTGGCGACCGATTGCGCCCTGCCCGAGAACACCATGACCAAGGAACTGCGCGCGAGCATCATCTCGCTGAGCATCTGGGTCGGTCGTCACTCGAGCCTGGTCATGCGCAAGGAAGAGGACTTCGAGCCGCTGATCGAGATCAACCGCATGATCATGCAGGGCCTGGCCGCCCGCGCCGAAGCGGCCTGATCCCCTAAGGTCCAGCTCGGCGCCGATTGCCGCCCCTCTTCGGAAAAACCTGCCGCCCGGCGAATGTTGCATTCGCCGGGCGGTTTCGTTTCCGGCCTGCGTTTCGAAATTTCCGTTTTATTTCAGTGGATTGCGATTTGGCCTGAACTGGCCCGCCGCTTGCGATGGTTCCCGCGGGCAAAACGCCCGACCGGCAAAACGCCGGGGCTCTCCACCAAAACGGTAGGTTCCTATGATCGCCAACTCCATCAACACCAATGCCGGCGCGATGATCGCGCTGCAAAACCTGAACGCCACCAACTCGGAGCTGACCACCACCCAGCAACGCATCAACACCGGCAAGAAGATCTCGAACGCCAAGGATAACGGCGCGATCTGGTCGATGGCGGAGATGCAGAGCGCGACCTCGAGCTCGTTGAATGCCGTGAAGGACTCGCTCCAGCGCGGTCAGTCGACCATCGACGTTGCGTTGGCGGCCGGCGACACGGTCACCGACCTGCTCGGCAAGATGAAGGAAAAGGCCCTGGCCGCTTCCGACACCTCGCTCAACACCGCTTCCTTCAAGGCGCTGCAGGCCGACTTCACGTCGCTGCGCGACCAGATCACCAAGGCCGTGACCAACGCCAAGTTCAACGGCGCCAGCGTGGTGGACGGTTCGACCACCAAGCTCGCGTTCCTGGCGAACGAAACCGGCGCGGCGTTCACCGTCACCTCGCGGACCCTGTCCCTCACGGGCATCGGTCTGACGACGACGACGACCTTCACGACGGCCGCTTCTGCGAAGACGATGATCGCCACGATCGATACGGCTCTGCAGACCGCGACCAACAAGCTGGCCTCGCTCGGCACCAACTCGGTGGGCCTGGACATGCACTTGACCTTCATGGGCAAGCTGCAGGACAGCCTCGACGCCGGTGTCGGCAACCTGGTCGATGCGGACATGGCCAAGGAAAGCGCCAAGCTGCAGTCGCTGCAAACCAAGCAGCAACTGGGCGTGCAGGCACTGTCCATCGCCAACCAGGCGCCCCAATCGATCATGTCGCTCTTCCGCGGCTGATCGAAGAAGCGCCGAACCTGGCGACCAAGCGCCGGGCGATCGAAAGATCGCCCGGCGTTTTCTTTTGTTCCGAGGGCTGATTTTCGGCGATCGATGGTCGGTTTGCGGGTGGGCAATTCGGTCGCATCTGCCGAAACCTGCCCGGCAATTTCTGCCGATGGCGTGCCGAGCTCGGCAGAAATTGCCGGGATCGAACGTTCTAAACGAACCTATAACGCCGTAGTTTCAATGACTTAGAATTTTTCGGCGAGTGGGCAGGATTGGCCCGGTAGTTGCTTCCTAGTTCAGCGAGCAAAACGCTCCCGGCAGTCAAAATGACGTCGGACAACCTGAAATAGGAACATATTCGTTATGGCGCTGAACAGCATCAACA
>PJUL01001086.1_pt1 | contig 13411 bp, 11 predicted proteins | sample 1512221 | NCBI WGS metagenome assembly PJUL01 (sample SAMN08177667, study PRJNA422409) | Feces metagenome, whole genome shotgun sequencing project.
GGGGCTTGGGGAGATCGGGCCTCAAGTCCGTACAAAGCGGTTTCCCCGTCTGTAACTAGTATTTGGCCGACGGGGCATTGCCAGCAAAGCCGGAGATTATAGCCTTTTGTGATCGCAGCCGGTCAAGCGCTCTGCGGCAAGCGGCTTGAGGAAAGGATGTTGCCCCACGGTGGTGCATGTGGCGTGGAAATTGCTTCGGCGTGTAACAAGACTACAACCCGCAATTCTGGCGCGTGGGACGGGGCCGGCTGACCGGCGCACTGGGTTTCGCGCTCCGCACACACCATGGCATTCATGCACCGCGTATCGGGCTGGCTGGGCCGGCTCAGTGTGGGCCGCAAGCTCATGCTCATCTATCTGCTGGACCTGACGGCAGTGATCTATGTCTCCAGCATCCTGATTCACGAGAAGTACCTGGCCATTGATTTCACGCGCAAGGAGAGTGTGGGCACCACCTACGCCGCCGTGGTGCGCGATGGCTTGCTGGGGCAGTTTCTGGACGCATCCCAGCAACCACCGGAGGCGGCCCTCATGCTGGAACGCCTCGCCCAGGTGCGTGCGGCGTACGACGCGCAGTTGCGCACGGCCGATGTGGCGCAGCGCTTTGCCGACGCGCTGGCGCAACTGCCGGAGCGCGCGCCGGATGCTCATGGGGCCAGTTCCCCAAGCGCCACGGGCACGACCGCAATGTCGCTCACCCGCCAGCGCAGCCAACTGCTGCGCGAAGGGCGTGAGCTGCTCACCACGGTGGGCAACCAGTCCAACCTCATCCTCGACCCCGACCTGGACAGCTACTACGTGATGTCGCTGGTGGTGCTGCGGTTTCCCGAACTGCTGCAGGCGGTGCACGACACGGTGGTGTTTCTGGAGGCATCACCCGCCGCGCGTGGGGCGCAATGGTCGTCCGAGCTGCTGACCCTGGCGGGGCGGCTGGACGCCGTGGCCCTGGGCATCGAGTCGGACTACAACCAGGCCTTCATTGCCGGCTCCGCCGAAATGCGCACGGCACTCTCTGGCCAGCGCGCGGCGCTCAAGACCGCGCTGGAGGCGTTTCAGTCGCTGCTGCAGGGCATTGCGGGGGGCGAGTCGCGCCTGACGATGGCGCAGGTGGGCGCTCAGCAGTCGCAGGTGCTGGGCGCCCTGCGCGATGCGTGGACCGTGGGCGTGGTGGACCTGGAACGGCTGCTCAGCCAGCGCGTGGACAGCCTGTTTGCCCGCATGTGGCTGCACCTGGGCACGGCGCTGGTGCTGCTGGGCTGCATTCTGAGCCTGGTGACGCTGGTGGCGCGCCAGATCGCCAAGCCGCTGCAACAGCTGGCCCGTGTGGCCGACGAGGTGCGCAAGAGCGGCGACCGAACGCTGCGCGCCCATTGGAACAGCCGCGACGAAATCGGCCGCCTGGTGACCGCGTTCAACGAGATGCTCTCGCAGCTGGACCGCGACCGCCTGCTGCAGCAGGAGCTGGCCGCCAGCGCCCGCGCGGCCGAGGCGCAGCGCGAGCTGGTGGAGGCCTTCCCCATCCCCATGGTCGTCACCTCCATTCCCGAGCACGAGGTGCTGCATTCGAATGCGCCGGCCGCCCACTGGCTGGGCGGCCGCAAGACCGACCCCTGGGGCGTGGGCCTGGAACCCGGCGTGCGCGCCCGGTTCTTCCAGCGCCTGGCGGACCAGGGCCTGGTGGACGAGTTCGAGGTGCGCTGGAAGGGGGGTGCCGATGCCTCGTGGGCCGTGCTGTCGGCGCGACGGCTGCAGTTTCAGGGGCGCGACGCGGTGCTCACCGCCTTCACGCCCATCAACGTGCTCAAGGTGATGGAGCAGCGGCTGGAGCTGTGGGCCAAGGTGTTCGAGGCTTCGTCGGAAGGCATCATCATCATGAACGCCGAACAGCAGATCATCAGCGTGAACAAGGCGTTCTGCCGCAGCACGCACTACGACTTCTACGAGGTCATCGGCGAAGACCTGGCCGTGCTGCTGGAAGAGTCGGGCGGCGAGCCGCTGTCGGTGCAGATCGGCCGCACCATGCAGGACAAGGAATCGTGGCAGGGCGAAGTGCGGTTTCGCCGCCGCTCGGGCGAGACGTATCCGGCGTGGCTCATGGTGTCGGCCGTGCGCGAGGGCAAGGGCGGGGCTGTCACCAACCACATCGGCATTGCCATCGACATCACCGACCGCAAACGGAGCGAGGAACGCATTCAGTTTCTGGCCCACCACGACGTGTTGACCGAGCTGCCCAACCGCTCGCTGTGCGTGCAGCGCTTGCAGCTGGCTTTGGCCCAGGCGCCCATCACCGGCGAAAAAGTGGCTGTGCTGTTCATCGACCTGGACCGCTTCAAGTCCATCAACGACACGCTGGGCCACCACATCGGCGATGCCCTGCTGCGCTCGGTGGCCGCACGCCTCACGCAGGCCGTGCGCAGCCGCGACACGGTGAGCCGCCTGGGGGGCGACGAGTTTGTGGTCATCATGCGCGACGTGGCCGGGCGCGAGGATGTGCAGCAACTGGTGGAGCGCCGCCTGATCCCGCTCATCCGCCAGAGCCACCCCGTGGAAGGGCACGAGCTGAACGTCTCGTGCAGCGTGGGCATCGCCGTCTACCCCGAGGACGGCAGCGACATCGACGAGCTCATGCGCCGCGCCGATGCAGCCATGTACGAAGCCAAGACCACCGGCCGCGACATGGCGCGCTTTTATTCCATCGAGACCGACCGGCGTGCGCTGGCGCGCCAGACGGTGGAGCAGCACCTGCGCCGCGCGCTGGAGCGCAACGAATTCAGCCTGCACTACCAGCCCCGCTTGGCAGCCAAGAGCGGCCAACTGCTGGGTGTGGAGGCGCTGCTGCGCTGGAACAACCCCACGCTGGGCCAGATCCCGCCCAGCGAGTTCATCCCCATCGCCGAAGAGACCGGCATGATCCGCGCCATCGGCCACTGGGTGCTGCACCAGGCCTGCGAGCAATGGGTGCAGTGGCAGGCACCCACCCACCGCGCAGCGCTGGGCGATGTGTTCGTGTCGGTCAACCTCTCGGCGACGCAACTGGCCGACCCGCAGCTGGTGCCCGACATCGAGGCGCTGCTGGCGCGTACCGGCATGCCCGCGCACCGGCTGGAGCTGGAGATCACCGAATCCCAGCTCATGGACAACGCCCATGCGGCCGAGCAGCAACTGGCCGCATTGAAGGCGCTGGGGGTGCTGCTGTCCATCGACGACTTCGGCACCGGCTATTCCAGCCTGGCCTACCTCAAGCGCTTTGACATTGACCGGCTCAAGGTCGACCAGTCCTTCGTGCACGACATGCTGAGCAACCCCGCCGACATGGCCATCACGCGCGCCATCATCGCGCTGGGCCACACGCTGGGCCTGCGCATCGTGGCCGAAGGGGTGGAAGACCTGGCCACAGCCCAGGTGCTGAGCGCGCTGGATTGCGAGGAACTGCAGGGCTACCACTTCAGCCGCCCACTGCCTCCGGCCGCGCTGCTGGCGTGGGCGGCAGAGCACCGCAGGCTGCACGGTGCCACGCCACGCGGGGCGGATGCGTTGGGCACGCAGCCCGCGCCATTGGTGGGGTGAATGGGGCGCCAGCCCGCGTGAGGGGCACGCGTTGGCGTGCCTGCTGCGGTGGTGGGGGGTGAGCTTGGGGCTGCTGATTGCCGGGCCGATGGCGCACGCGTCACGCTTTACGCATTACCCCAGCCGTCCATTCAGCAACACCGCCAGGACCATCAGCACAACGCCCGGCGACAAGTTGCCCAGCCACAGCGATGTGCGAGAGGTAGACCGGCCCGAGATGCGCGACTCGGCACGCAAATAGGCATCGCCCTCATCGGTGAGCTGCCACCGGAGCATCACTGCACCCCCAGCCAGCGACCCGACACCCAGCGCGGCCAGTATGGCGATGAAAATGTTTCCGCTGATGCTGGCTGCTGGCACCAGGGCCGCCAGCGCACCGACGGCCGTGGCAACTGCCTGCAGTTTCTCCGCGCGTTCCATTGCGTCCATGCCGACCTCCGAGAAGTGCACTTGAGGATACAAGCCCTGAGCCGGTTGCAGCGTAGGGTGGGCGCTGCGGTTCTCGGCCTGCCGCGTCAGTCCAGGCATCAACGATGCAACCGGCGCTTACGCATCGCCTCCCAGTGGCAACGCCTGCGCACAGGCATGTGCACTGGCCCAGGCCCACTGAAAGTTGTAGCCGCCCAGCCAGCCCGTCACGTCCACCACCTCGCCGATGAAATACAGCCCCGGCTGCGCCTTGCACTCCATGGTCTGCTGCGACAGCGCCTTGGTGTCCACACCGCCCAGTGTGACCTCGGCTTTCTTGTAGCCCTCGGTGCCGGTGGGCGTGAGTTCCCAGCGCGCCAGCTGCTCGGCCAGCCGGGTCAGGGCTTTGTCGCTGGCTTCGTTGATGGGGCGCTGCCAGTCGGCCTCCCGCCCCGCCCAGGCATCGGCCAGGCGGCTGGGCACCAGTGTGGCCAGTTCGTTGGCCACCAGCTTGCGTGAGCGCGCCTTGCCCTGCGCCAGCGCGGCGGGCAGGTCTACCGTGGGCGCCAGGTTGATGGCCAGTGGCGTGCCCTCCTGCCAGTAGCTCGAGATCTGCAATACCGCGGGGCCTGAGAGGCCGCGGTGGGTGAACAGCAGGTCTTCGTCGAACGCCATGCGGCTCTTCTTGGCCCCCGTGCTGATCTGCACCGGCAGCGCCAGCCCCGCCAACTGTGCATACGGCGCCCAGCCCGCGCCGTCAAAGGTCAGCGGCACCAGGCCCGGGCGGCGCTCCACCAGCGGAATGCTGAACTGCTGCGCCAGCCGGTAGCCGAAATCCGTAGCACCGATTTTGGGAATGGACAAACCGCCCGTCGCAATCACCAGCGACCGCGCTTGCACCGGGCCTCGGTCAGTATCGATTTGATAGCTGCCAGCGCTTGATGGATAAGCGCTAGAGGCCAAAAAGGCTATATTTTTGACGCTGCAAGGCTGCCAGCGGGTCACGCCACCCGCCTCGCACTCGGCCAGCAACATGGCGATGAGGTCCTCGGCCGAGCGGTCGGCAAAGAGCTGGCCCTTGTGCTTTTCGTGAAAAGGGATGCCGTGCTTTTGCACCAGCGCGATGAAGTCCGCCGGCGTGTAGCGCGACAGCGCCGAGCGGCAGAACTGCGGGTTCTGCCCCAGAAAGTGCTTGTGCGGCGCGGCCGGGTCTAGGTCGCGGTTGGTGAAGTTGCAGCGCCCGCCGCCCGAGATGCGGATCTTCTCGGCCACCTTGTCGGAGTGGTCGATCAGCAGCACCTTCAGGCCCCGCTGGCCCGCCTGGGCTGCGCAGAACAGGCCGGCAGCACCGGCGCCGATGATGATGGCGTCAAAGAATGGGGTGGTCATGGGAGCGGCGGATTGTAGGGCGCGCCTTGCGCGGCTGGCGTAGCATGTGCTTTTGCTTTCTTTGCAAGCCACGCTCATGACACCAATGATCCGCCATGCCGCCTGCGCCCTCGCACTGGGTTTTGTGGCCCCCGCCTGGGCCATCCACAAATGCACCGACGCCCAGGGCAAGGTCTCTTTCCAGGACGCGCCCTGCGCGGGCGAGGGCGAAAAGATCGAGGTGCGGCCCGCCATGGAGGGCGCGACGCCCATCACGCCCCCGGCCACCAATGCCGCCAATACCGGCGCAGGCAGCACCGCCAAAGAGGGTGCGTTCGGCCCCACCTGGCAGCGCAAACACTACCTGCAAAGCCAGGGCATTCCAGAGGCTCGCGCTGCCGTGGAGCGCAACCAGCGGGACTGCGCAGCGCAGCCGGCAGAAGCCGTGGCCCAGTCCACGCCGCTGCGGCTCAGTCTGGCTGCTGGTACGCAGTTCGCGCAGGAAGGGGCTGCAGCAGCCAGCAGAAACAAGGCTGCCTGTGAGGCGCGCACGCAGGAGCTGCGGGACAGGGTGAAGGTGCTGGAGGATGAGTTGAAGTCGCTGTGACGCTGCGAATGTGAGCCTGGCCGTCGAAACACGATGCGCAGAACAACGCGTTTGAATGGGGGCGAGATGAACATAGAAACGAAGAGACTGACGATTCGCCCTTGGGCAGAAAGCGATGCAGAGGATCTTTACGGGATGTTTGGTTCCCCTGAAGCGATGCGTTTTTGGAACGCGCCTCCGGCGGCATCTGTGGATGCGGTCCGAGCAATGATTGCGCGCTCTCTCGAGGCCTCGGATGCGGTACATAAAGGGTTCGCCATTGTTTTGCGGCAAACGGGGCGCGCTGTGGGGATGGTCAACTACCACCATCGGGAACCAGCGAATCAGCGACTGGAAATTGGCTACATCATTGATCCCGCACACCAAGGATGCGGATTGGCCTATGAGGCAGTCAGCGCTTTCGTTTCCTATTGCTTTAACGCGCTGGAGTCACATCGCGTCGAGGCGTTCACCGACCCGCAAAACACGGCGAGCTGCAAGCTTCTGAAACGCATCGGATTTACCTGCGAAGGTGGACCTCTCCGTGAGCGAATCCGCCTTGGCAACGGAGAGTTTGGGGATCAGATGGCTTACGCATTGCTCAAAACTGAGCGGGCTTGATGCGCTGGAGAAATGGTTGTGTATTGCGCGAGCGGGTGGGCGCCGCACAGCCCTGTCTGAGCGCACAGTGGCACAAGGCTGCGTGTTGCCAGGTCCATTGCTACTGCCGATACACCCCACCCGTCCCTACCACCGCAATGTCCACATAGCTGGATCCATGCCGGTTCTGCGCGCTGAACTGGTAGGTGTAGCCTCCCAGGTCGAGCGTGCCCAGGCCCTGCATGGCCTGGGCCAGGCTGGCGCGGGTGACGCCAGGGCCGGCGGCGCGCAGGGCTTCTATGAGGACGCGGGCGTCCATGTAGCCGGTGTAATGGTCGTAATCTGCAGTGCGGCCATGGCGCTTCATGGATGCCTGGAAGTCGCGCGTGAGTTGCAGGGTGGGCTTGCTGGGCGAGGGACCTGTGCGTGCCACGGCCAGGCCGCGCGCGTCTTCGCCCAGGGCCTGGAGCACTGCAGCGCCCGCGCCCAGCGACAGGGTGTACACCGGCACACCCAGGTGGACCCGGTTGGCGCGCACGAAGGCCACCACGGGCGGGCCGGCGGCGATCAGCAGCACGGCCTGGGGCTTGACTTCGCTGAGCTTGCGCGTGGCCTCGTCGGCGCCTTTGCCCGAGGGCTCCAGGCTGGCGGAGCCAGCCAGCGTGGCGCCTTCGGCGGTGATCACTTTTTCCACCAGCGGCAGCAGCAGCTTGCCGAAGTCGTTGTTCTCATAGGCCACGCCAATGCGTGCCGTCTGCACGGCCACCAGGTTGCGCACGATCTTGACCAGCTCGTCGGCATAGCTGGCGCGGGTGGTGAACAGGTAGGGGCTGGCCTGCGTGCGCACCGCGGGGCTGCCGGTGTACACCGAAATGAGTGGCAGCTTGGCCTCGGTGAGGTAGGGCAACATGCCCATGACCTGCGAGGTGCCGGCCACGCCAAACAGCGCCAGCACGCCTTCCTTGTCGCCCAACGTGCGCGCGTTGGCAATGGCGCGCGGCGCTTCAAAACCATCGTCCAGCGTGATGAAGCGCACCTTGCGCCCACCGATGCCGCCTTGGGCATTGAGGTCGGCAATGGCCGCGTCCTGCCCCAGATGGATGGGCGCAAGAAACGGCGCCATGCCACCCGACAGTGCGGTGGTGCGGCCAATAAGGATGTCGCCCCGCCCGCCACTGCTGGCCGCGGGCTGTGCGGCCACGTGCAGGCTGGCGGTGCAGGCACTGGCCGCCAAGGCCACCAGGACTGCGCGGCGCTGGGCAACGGCGCGTTCGGGACGGGAAGGGCGCGGGGCCACCGGGAAGTTCATCGACAACTCCTGTCCACGGCCACGGGGCCGGGCTGCGGCGAATGGTAGGAGTTGGCCCTGGCCCGCGTTCCCGGGGTTTTCACCGGGAGCGCGTCGTGCGCGGGACAGGGGTTTGCCCGGTGGGGGCTAGGCAGCGGCGCTTGGTGTGTCGCCAGCAGCGGGCGCGGCTCAGCCCTTCCAGGTGAAAGGGAACTTGAACTGTTTGATGAACCCGTTGGGCACATAGTCGCCCAGCACGCCGTACTTCTCGGGCCAGAGCTTGGTGCTCTTCACGGCGGTGCCAAACAGGTAGTCCAGAAACGCGAAGTGCGCCGCGTAGTTCTTGTCCAGCGCCTCCTGGTCCTGGCTGTGGTGCCAGTGGTGAAAGTTGGGCGTGACCAGCACGTAGCGCAGCGGGCCCAGCCGCACGCTCACGTTGGCATGGTTGAACACGGCCTGGAAACCCACGATGACGATGTAGGCGTCGATCACTTCCTTGGAAAAGCCCAGCACAAAGATGGGTGCCAGCACCAGCGTGCGCGTGATCAGCAGCTCCAGGATGTGCTGGCGCGAGCCGGCCATCCAGTCCATGCTTTTCACGCTGTGGTGCACTGCGTGCAGGCGCCATAGCAGCGGAACCTCGTGGTAGGCGCGGTGGGTCCAGTACTGCACCAGGTCGGCCACCAGCACAATGAGGAACAGCGCCACCCAAAAATTCAGGCCCTGTACCCAGCCGCGAATGCCGTCGTTGGCAGCCCAGCCAAAGAACTTGTGCACGATGAGGTTGGTGGCCAGCAGCACAAAGCCCACCACCATGTGGTTCACGATGAAGTGGTGGAAATCGGTCTGCCACTCTTCGCGAAAGATGGGCTGGTCCTTGCGCAGCGCCCACAGCTTTTCGATGAAGATGAAGATCAGCGAGCTGCCCAGCAGGTCGAGGATGAACCAGTCAAGGCCGATGTAAAGCGTGTCGTCCGGAAAGTTCGGGTCGACCTCCACCTTGTGCCCGCCCAGCAGCGCGGTCAACGCCACCATCGCAAACGCAAAGCTGGCCAGCCAGCGCGCCCGGTTGAACAAGATGTTGACCAGCGAGATACCACCCGCAATCGCCATGGCCACCAGCATGATGTTGCGGATCACGGTGACGTCATAGCTCTTGCGCAACTGCGGCGTGGTGAGGTATTCAGGGAAGTGAAAGGCCAACACCCCCAGAAAGCACAGCACGGCCAGCGTGAGCGCGATCACGCCCGAGACCAGTCCGCGCCCGCGGCGCAGCGCGCCATGGCTTTCGGTGAATTCGTTGAGTTTTTCTAGTTCGATCATCGGTTCCTCCTCTGGCCTGGCAGGCGGGGGCAAATAGGGGCACACAGGCGCTGCGCGAGTGTAGCGAAGCTGCCACCGGCTGCGCACGGCCGCTGTTTCTGTGTGTGACAACGCCGTGCGCTTTCTAAAATCGGTGCATGAACATCCCTTCACACCAACTGAGCATGACGGTGCTGATGTCTCCGGACATGGCCAACTTTTCGGGCAACGTGCACGGCGGCGCCATCCTCAAGCTCCTCGACCAGGTGGCGTACTCGTGCGCCAGCCGCTATTCGGGGTGCTACACCGTGACGCTCAGCGTGGACCAGGTGATGTTCCTGCAGCCCATCCATGTGGGCGAACTCGTCACCTTTCTCGCCAGCGTGAACTACACGGGCAGCTCGTCGATGGAAGTCGGCATCAAGGTGGTGGCCGAAGAAATTCGTTCGCAGGTGGTGCGGCATGTGAACAGCTGCTTCTTCACGATGGTGGCGGTGGACGAGGACCGCAAGCCCAAGCAGGTGCCGCAACTGTCGCCCTCCACACCCGACGAGCGCCGCCGCTGGGACGCGGCTCTGATGCGCAAAACGCTGCGTAAAGAACTTGCGCAGCGTTTTCAGCAGGTGCGTGAGACAGCTGGGCAGTAATCACTCTGCGCGGGCCTTACGCCGCATTGCGGCTGCGCCCGGCCAGCGACACGGCCTGCAGCGACAGGCCATCGATCTCGTTGGTGATGCCCGACAGCACATTGGCCACCACGGCAAACTCCCGTCCGTGCTGGCCCGCTCGCGCAGCCATCACTTGGGCGTTGAAGCTCACCACCTTGGCTTCGCGCGCCACCGTCTGGATCGACGCGACGATGCCTGCCAACTCCTTCATCAGCGTTTCCGATTGGGCTTTGCTGACCTGGTCGAAAGCCGTGGTGGCTGTGTTCAGCGCGTCCAGCGCGCCATCGGTGGATTCCACCAGCTGTGCCAGCGCCTCTTCCACGCGGGGGCTCTGGCGTTCAGCCAGCTCCAGCGTGCGGCCCACTTGCTGGGCGAAGGCATCGATGAGTGCGCCCACGCCCTGCGGGCCGTGGTAGGCCTTGCGAATGATGTCGGCGGCGTTCGCGTCCAGATGGCGCGGCGTGTCCACCAGGCGTGCCTGGCTGTCGGTGAACAGCGCCAGCGATGTGCGTGCGGCCTTCATGTGCAGGTCGCTGCCACGCGCCGCCAGCACCGTCTGCAGCACCATGCGTTGCGAGAGCATGCGCTGGCGCGCTGCGATGTTGACCAGCGACATGCCGCTGTCGCGGCCGGGTGCCAGTGGCGTGGAACGAGCGGGCACGCCGTGCGAGTTGGTAGAGAGAGGGTAGGCTGCCATGCGGGTCCTTGTGCTGGTGCATTCAGATGCAGGGACAAAGCAATACCCGGGCCAGTTCACCATTTGCCCGCACAGCCGCGCGCGTGAAAGCCGTGGGCCAACGCGCCGTCAGGCCGGCCGCTTTTTGAGATGCCATCGGCACGCCCTGCGCAGCGCTCGCCAAGCGTATTCGGTGTTGAGCGATCAGCGGAGCGCGGTGGGGCTGCGCTCTGCCAGGCGTTTCAGCCTGCGCGCTTCGCGCGTTCAGGATGCTGCGCAGAGGGTGCAGATGCCGATGCCGATGCGTCGGCGTGGGCCAGCGCCACGCCGCGTACCACGTCACCCACCACAATCACCGAAGGGCTGGCCAGCCCCTCGCGCACGATGGTGGTGTGCAGCGTGCCCAGCGTGGCCACGGCCTCGCGCTGCTGGGGCAGGGTGGCGTGCTGGATGATGGCCACCGGCGTGTCGGCGGGCAGGCCGGTGAGCAGTTCCTGCTCAATGGTGGCGGCGCCGCTCACGCCCATGTAGATCACGAGTGTGAGCTTGGCGGCGCGCGCTGTGGCTGCCAATTGGCGCCAGTCGGTGCCGGCATCACCGGGCTTGGCGTGGCCGGTCACAAACACCACGCCGTGCGCATGTTCGCGGTGAGTCAGGGGGGCGCCCAGCGATGTGAGTCCCGCCAGTCCGGCCGTGATGCCATTGACCACCGTCACTGGCACACCCGCTGCGCGCAGGTGCTCCACCTCTTCGCCGCCGCGGCCAAAGATGAACGGGTCGCCGCCCTTGAGGCGCACCACGTTTTCGCCTTCGTTCACGGCCATCAGCATCAGCTTCTCGATGAACGCCTGCGGCGTGCTCTTGCAGCCGCCGCGCTTGCCCACGTAAACGATGCGTGCCGTGGGCGATGCATGCGCCACGATGGCGTCGCTGACCAAGTCATCCACCAGCAGCACCGTCGCGGCCTGGATGGCCTTGAGCGCCTTGATGGTGAGCAACTCGGGGTCGCCCGGGCCGGCACCCACCAGCGTGCAACTGCCGCCAGTGCCCAGGTGCGGGCGTGAAGCGGACTGGGCGGTGACAGAGGCGGGGGGCGTGGGGCTGTTCATGGGGTGGTCTCCAAAGCGGTCTGATCAGCCAGGCGCAAGATGTGTTCCACCTGACGCTCAATGGCCGGCGGAATGGGCAGCTCGCCCGCCAGCACGCGGCGGGTGTAGGTGGCCGTGGTGGCCACGTCAATCTCGGTGGGCAGCCCCGGCACCTCGCTGGCCGTGCCGGGCTGCTGTGCCTCCAGCACCGTGTGCTCACCGCGCACAAAGCCGTCGTAGCGCGGCGTGCGGCGCGGGTCGGTAGCGACCTCGCCCTCCAGCCCACGCGAGAGCAAGGCGTTCATGCCCAGCGTGCGGAAGGTGCTCTGCAGCATCTCGAAATATTCGGGGTGGGTGTACGCCGTGACCACTACCGACGGCCCCGCGCACGGGCTCATCAGCTTGACCACGCTGTGCCCCGGGTTGCGCAGGCCCACCACCTCGCGCACGGCCAGCAGGCGCGCCAGCCCCGCGTGCAGGTGCTGGGTGTGGATGTGGCGCACGGTGCTATTTGCTATCTTTTCGGGAGCTGCCAGTGCAGGTATATCCAGCGCCAGAAGCACATCCGATGCCAAAACACGCCGTGCCTCGGTGCGCATGCCGTGCAGCAGCACGGGCAAGCCCTCGCGGGCCAGCAGCAGCGCCAGCAGCGGCGTCAGCACCGGCAGCTTGCGCGCGCCGTTGTAGCTGGGCAGCACGATGAGCGGGCGGTCGGTGGCGGGCAGCAGCGCCAGGCGGCTGTGCGTGGCGTCCAGAAAGCCGCACATCTCTTCGGCCGTTTCACCTTTGATGCGCATGGCCAGGCAGAAAGCGCCGATCTCCAGGTCGGTCACCGAGCCGTCCAGCACCTGGCCGAACAGATCTGCAGCCTGCTCGCGCGACAGCGGCTTGGCGCCGCGCGCGCCGCGCCCAATTTCTTTGATGTACTGGCTAATGCCCATTTTTTTGTTGGCCGGACTTGTGAAACAGGACTCCAGCGTCGTTGTTTCGGCTTGCCGTACAAGGCGTACTGTCTGCGTCGAAAGCGCCTAGCTGGAGCCCTGTTGCACAAGTCCTGGTGGGGTTTGTTGGTCTGAGGGCTATTTTCCTGCAAGCAAGAGAACTTTTGGTTATATGGCGGCCTGCGCGAGCGGGTTGGCTGCCAGCGGCCCGGTGGCCCGCACCATGCGTTTCAGTTCGGGCAGGCACGAGCCGCAGTTGGTGCCGCAATGCAACTGGCCCTGCAACTGGACCAGCCGGTCGTCATCCGTGCCATGGCATTCCAAGAGTTGTGCGGTGATGGCCGTGTCCGTCACGTTGAAACAGGTGCACACCAGCTTGCCGCGCGATTGCACGGCCACGGGCGCCTTGGCGCCGGGCACCAGCAGCAGGCGGCCATAGGCCTGCGCGGGAAGTTCTTCTTGTAGCAGGGTATTGAGCCAGCCTTCCGAGCTGGTGTCGCCTGCGAGCACGATGCCTTCGAGCGTGGTGTTCTGGTCGCCCTGGCGTGCCAGCCGGGCGGCGCGGCGCTGCCCGCGTTTTTTGTCGGCATAACGCAGCGTGTCGGCGCCCGCCATGCCCAGCAGGGCTTCGATCTGTGCGATGAGCGCATCGGGCGGTGCCTCGTGCGCAGCAGCGCGCAGCAGCACGCCGGTGCGCTCACGGCCGGGCTCGTTCAGCGGGGTGTTGTTGCTGAAAGGCACGCAACTCGTGAACTGGAACACGGAGAACTGCGCCATCAGCGCAGACAGCGCTTCGCGCGTGGCCTGGGCTTTGTAGGTGGGCAACCAGGCCATGGCCAGCAGCGTCCACGGCAGTTCGGCCTTGAGCACCTTGACAGCGGCGTGTTTCAGCTCGGGCTGTTTGGAGGTGGGGCAGAAC
>PJUL01001087.1_pt1 | contig 13402 bp, 12 predicted proteins | sample 1512221 | NCBI WGS metagenome assembly PJUL01 (sample SAMN08177667, study PRJNA422409) | Feces metagenome, whole genome shotgun sequencing project.
GACCGCATCCGCGCCGTTGCCAATGAGCTCAACCGCATTCGCCCGGGTCTGGCGGTTGAGGAGGGCGACGATCTGGTCGTTCATTCCGATCCTTCGCTCGCCGTTCAAACCCTGCCGTCGCGGATCGAAACCTATCACGATCACCGCATCGCCATGAGCTTCGCGTTGGCGGGCCTGCTGGTACAGGGCATCACCATTCTCGACCCTGCCTGTACTGGCAAGACCTATCCTGATTACTGGGAAATGCTGGCCGGATTGGGTGTCGGACTGATTGCGGCGGCTTAGAGACTAGGCCGCCGAAACGTCTTTCTCGACTTCCGTCGCGGTCACTTCGACCAGCTCGTCCTGACCAATGACGCGGTTGCGCCCAGCGCGTTTGGCTGCGTAGAGGCATTGATCGGCACGCTCGATCAGCGACATGCCGGTTTCGCCGTGCTCGAACAGAGCCACGCCGAACGAGGCGGTAATGCGGCCCAGCTTCTCATTGGTGGAGCGTTTGAGCAGTTCCTTGGCTTGAATGGCCTTGCGGATATTTTCTGCCACTGTCATCGCATCGGCTAGCCTGGTCGATGGCAGGATAGCGACGAATTCCTCGCCGCCATACCGCGCGACCAGATCCTTGCCCTTGATATGCGCCTTGAGCGTCATGGCGACGAGGCGCAGCACCTGATCACCGGTCTGGTGGCCATAGGTGTCGTTAAAGCTCTTGAAATGGTCGATGTCGACTAGCATCAGGCAGAGCGGCGCACCCGTCTGATCAGTTTCCTGAATAGCATCCGCCAGTCCATCATCGAAGCTCTTGCGATTGGCGATCTTGGTCAGCGGATCAAGCATGGACTCGCGCCGCACATCATCGAGATCGCGCTGTAGCGCCGTAATGTCGTCGCGTGAGGCTTCGAGCTTGCGCTCCAGCTCACGATTGGTGTCCTGCATCCGGCGTGTTTCGTTCAGCAGTTTGGCCGCGAGATTCTTTATTGCCTCGTCGCTGAGGTCGCGCTCCAGATCGCCGCTGGCCGATTGCAGCGAGCCTGAATAGGCATTCGCATTGGTCATGGCGGCATCGATCGCTTCATGCACGGATTCGATGCGTGCATGCATGCGTTCGGAAACGCTGGACATGCGCTCGCTGACGTCTGAGCGAAGAAACTCGTTGTAAAGCGCTTCCGCCAGATCCTGGGAAGGCGAATCCCCATTGCGGAAAATCGTGTTGATACGGCTGTTCAGCGACGGGTTCACACCGCTGGCATAGGTGTAGAGCAGCTCGTAGAATTGCGGATATGGCGGAATAGTGCCACGCTTGAGCAAGTCAAACGCGGCATTGGCATAACCCAGCGCCCGCATGAATTCTTGATCCGACACCGTTTTCCCTCGCGCTTCGTTGCGCTGTCCCCCCAGCAAAACAAACAACCATGTAAATGATGTTTATCTTGCCGCCGATGATTCGCCGAACACAATCATAACGTGGCGAGATTCGATACTTATCTCTACTCTAAACCTGCGTGATATCTTAGGAAATTCGCGCAGACCGCAAAAGAAACGCCGGAATGGGGCCAGCGGAACCGAAGGGACCATCCTCTGGACCGTCCTCGTTGGCCTCTTCAACCTGCTTTGGACGACGGCGTGCATCGTTTCTGGGTTTTTCCTGAGCCGGCCGTTCGTTCTTGGGCGCGACACGTTCCGCGGCCACCGGCTGGACCTTTGCCGGTTCACCTTCGTCTTTTGCCGTAGTGGTCTTGCGCCGACGCGACGGCCTTTTGACCTGGCCTAGTGTTTCTGTCTGTTCTTCGACCTTTCGGCCCGTTTCCAGCCAGTCGATCGGCTTCTGGATCAGGCTCAGGATTGCGTCCAGATGCTTGCCATCGGCTGGTCCGACAAAGGTATAGGCAGCGCCCTTGCGGCCAGCGCGACCCGTGCGGCCGATGCGATGCACATAGTCTTCGGCATGCACGGGCACATCGAAATTGAACACATGGCTCACCGCGGGAATATCGAGACCGCGTGCTGCCACGTCGCTGGCCACCAGATGCGTCAGCTTGTCGGTCTTGAACGCATCAAGCGTTTCCATGCGGCTCTTCTGGTCCATATCGCCATGGAGCGAACCCGCCGAATAGCCGTGGCGCTGCAGCGAGCGTGCCAGCGTCGCCACATCGCGCTTGCGATTGCAGAAGATGATGGCGTTGGTCAGCCCTTCGGACGCATCGATGCGCTCGCGCAGTGCCGCCCGCTTTTCGGCGGGGTTGGACGAAACCTTGACCAGTTTCTGGTCGATGGTGTCGGCAGTGGATGCGGCGCGCGAAACCTGCACATGCACCGGATTTTGAAGAAACTTCTTGGTCAGCTTCTCGATCTGGGCGTCCATGGTCGCCGAAAACAGCATGGTCTGGCGACGCGGCGGCAGGCGATTGACGATCTTTTCGATGTCATCGATGAAACCCATGTCGAGCATGCGGTCGGCTTCGTCGATCACCAGAATTTCGACGCCATTCAGCATGATCTTGCCGCGCTCGATCTGATCGAGCAGACGACCCGGCGTTGCAATCAGCACATCGACGCCGCGATCCAGCTTCTTGTTCTGGTCTTCAAACGATACGCCGCCGATGATCAGCGCCATCGTCAGCCGGTGGTTCTTGCCATATTTCTCGAAATTCTCGGAAACCTGTGCGGCCAGTTCGCGCGTCGGCTCCAGAATGAGCGTGCGCGGCATGCGGGCGCGTGCGCGGCCATTTTCGAGGATGGTCAGCATGGGCAGCACGAACGAGGCCGTCTTGCCGGTGCCGGTCTGCGCGATGCCGATCAGGTCCTTCTTTTGCAGAAGGTGAGGGATAGCCTGCGCCTGAATTTCGGTTGGCTTGCTATAGCCAGCCTCAGCCACTGCATCGGTGACTTTGCTCGAAAGGCCCAGTCCGGAGAAAGTATCGGTCAAGTTGGTCGTTCCACTCAAGGATGCTGTCCGGCGTCGCGGCGGGCAGGATTGCCTGGGTCGCGCGACCGGTCATTGGAGGTCAACAGGCGCGATTCCTCTTGGGACCGTGCCTGTTTGGGTGCCAACCAATCAACGAATTCCTCAGCACCCGCGGCTCGGACAATGCCGGCGCGCCATAGCCTGCCGCATGTCCGCCGGCTACCCAGGCGCTGCGGCGGCAAAAAAGCCTGCGCGCACTTGGTACTTTACCGGCGGCGCGGACCATACCGCAAAGCCCCGGTCTGTCAATGATTTTGGCCATTTTAAGGTTAGTGGCGGGCGTTCCATTGCATCTTGCCGAAAAGCACCCCCACCTAACCTCCCCCTTGAGAAGGGGGAGGGGCAGATCGGGTTTGCCGTGAATGCAGGCGAACACCCCTTCTCCTCCCCCTGCTTCAGGGGGAGGCCGGGTGGGGGTCTTTCCTAAATATCCAGATCGGTCACAAAGGCCGCATTTTCCTGGATGAATTCAAACCGGGCTTCGGGTTTGGTGCCCATCAGCCGGTCCACCGTGGTCTTGGTGGCGTCCCGATCATCCAGCACTTTCACCTGCAACAAGGTGCGGGTCTTGGGCGACATGGTCGTTTCCCGAAGATGCGCGAAGGGCATTTCGCCGAGGCCTTTGAAGCGCGTGATATCCACCTTGGACTTGCCGGTGAACTCGGTCGCCATCAGCTCGTCCTTGTGCGCATCGTCGCGCGCATAGAGCGTCTTGGCGCCCTGGCTGATCCGATAAAGCGGGGGCAGGGCAAGATAAAGGTGCCCGCCCTCGATCAGGCGCGGCATTTCCTGAAAGAAAAAGGTCATCAGCAGCGAGGCGATATGGGCGCCGTCCACGTCGGCGTCGGTCATGATGATGATCTTGTCATAACGCAGATCATCTTCCACATAACGGTCCCGCGTGCCCGAGCCCAAGGCCTGGATCAAATCGGCGATTGCCTGGCTGGCCGCCATTTTCTCCCGGCTGGCCCCGGCCACGTTGAGAATTTTGCCACGCAGCGGCAACACGGCCTGATTGGCGCGGTTGCGTGCCTGCTTGGCCGAGCCACCAGCCGAGTCCCCTTCGACGATGAACAATTCCGCGCCCTGCGCCGCATTCTGCGTGCAATCGGCCAGTTTGCCCGGCAGGCGCAGCTTGCGCGTCGCACTGGCGCGGTCGATTTCCTTTTCCTTGCGGCGGCGCAACCGTTCCTCGGCGCGTTCCACCGCCCAGTCGAGCAGCTTGCCCGCCTGATTGGGCGAGGCAGCCAGCCAATGATCAAACGCATCGCGCAGTGCGGTATCGACAATGCGCGTTGCTTCGCCTGACGCCAGCTTGTCCTTGGTCTGCCCGACAAATTCCGGCTCGCGCACGAAAACCGACAGCATCACCGAGCAGGATGTGAGAACGTCCTCGGCGGTGAGGTTTGCTGCGCCCTTGTGCTTGGTCAGTTCGGCATAGCCCTTGAGGCCGCGTAGCAGCGCCAGGCGCATCCCCGCCTCATGCGTGCCCCCGTCCGGCGTCGGCACGGTGTTACAATAGGATTGCACCCCGCCATCGCCCAGCGTCCAGGCGATGGCCCATTCCACCGAGCCATGGCTGCCCGGGCGGCCGCTCTTGCCTGCGAAGATTTCGTCGGTAATGCGGGTTTCCCCGGCAATCCGCGCCGTCATGAAGTCTTTTAGGCCGTCTGGATAATGGAATACCGCCTTGGCCGGAACGTCTTCGGTAGCAAGGCTTTCGTCGCAGCTCCAGCGCAGTTCCACGCCGCCGAACAGATAGGCCTTGGCGCGCGTCATGCGGAAAATGCGGCCTGCCGAGAAATGCGCCGTGGGTCCGAAAATTTCCGGGTCGGGATGGAAGCGGGTGGACGTGCCACGCCGGTTCTGCACCCGGCCGATATTTTCCACGTCCTGTACCACATGCCCGCGCGAGAAGATGATGCGGTGCAATTGCTGGTCGCGCGCCACTTCCACGACCATGTCGTCGGAAAGCGCATTCACCACCGAGACGCCAACGCCGTGCAAACCGCCCGAGGTTTCGTAAGCCTTGGAGTCGAACTTGCCACCGGCATGGAGCACGGTGTGTACGATCTCCAGCGTTGATCGATTAGGGAATTTCGGGTGCTTTTCGACGGGAATGCCGCGCCCATTATCGGTAACGGTAATATATCCGTCGGCGCCCAGATGCACTTCGATGCGCGTGGCGTGGCCAGCAATGGCCTCGTCCATTGAATTGTCGATCACCTCTGCGAACAGGTGGTGGTAGGCATTTATGTCGGTGCCCCCGATATACATGCCGGGGCGGCGGCGAACCGGCTCCAGCCCTTCGAGGATTTCAATGTCTGATGCGCCATAGGCGCCAAGCGTCGGCTGCGCTGCATTCGCATCGGCCTTGATCGGCTCAGCCTTCTTGGGCTGTTCAGGTTGAGGCGCAGCGCTACCGAAGAGATCAGACATGCACGTTCCATCTTGTTCTGCCCGAATCAGGCGGGCCAATTCCTAACATATCCCAGCCGTTTCCGCGGGTCTGGCAATCGGCGCAATTCCCACAGGCATGGCATCAAAAAGGCCGTCAAGGAGAACGCTTTGAGAACCGACGTGCCATATCAGGACGCCGTGCGTCCCAAGATAAGGCGATGGGTTTACCGCTCGTTTGCTCTTTGAAAGCTTTTTCTTAAGTGCCCGCTGCTACAACAGGCTCATACGGTTTGTCTGGAGTTGCCGTATGCGAACCGAACTGCCCAGTGTTGCGTATCAAGAGGTTGGTTCGGTGTCGATCACGCCCGGGCATTGGCCGATAGCCGGATTTAGTTTTGTGTACCGGCTGGCCAATCTCCGCGTGTCGCGCCTTGGGGCGCTGCTCGGAACGAGCCTGCTTTTCTATCTTGTGTGATCCCGCTTGCCTTGCCAGCTCAAGGTGGGTAATTCTCGTTTTGTGTTCAATATCTGAAACGGGGAGGGCTGCATGACTGGTTTTCATACGCATCGTCAGCGCGGACCCGTTTATGCTCTGCGGTTTTCGCTGCAGGGCTGACCAGTTCGGTCCGGACACTTCTCGCAAGTTTCCAAACCTCTGGTTTGCCCGTCATGGTGCGCCAACATCTGTTGGAGCGCCGACTGAAAGGCAAATGGCGCTTGATGATATCGCGCCGAACCAGTGAGTTTTATCCATGGGCACGATCAGCCTCCGCAATGCCGGTCACCGCGCGGGCGACCTTCTGTTCTCCAATCTCAACCTCGTCGTCGCCGAGGGCGACCATATCGGTCTCGTAGCGCCCAATGGTCGGGGCAAGACCACTTTGCTGCGCGCCATGGCGGGCCTGAGCGAACTGAGCGAAGGCGAATTGACCCGCTCTCGCGGCCTCACCATCGGCTATGTGCCGCAGGAAGTGCCGGAAGCCGCATTGGCAGAGACGCCAATGGCGTTTGTCGCCAGCGCGCTCGACGCTGCCACGCTGGATAGCGAGGGCTGGCGCGTCGATGTGGTCATGGAGGAATTTTCCATTCCCGAAGAGTTTCGCCACCAACCGCTCAATCAACTCAGCGGCGGCTGGCAGCGCATGGCGCTTTTGGCTCGGGCCTGGGTTACGCAGCCCGACGCTCTGCTCATGGACGAGCCGACCAACCATCTCGATCTGGGCCGCATCAACATGCTAGAGGAATGGCTGGGCTACGCGGCAAAGAACCTGCCCGTCGTCATCGCCAGCCATGATCGTGCTTTTCTCGATGCGACGACCAATCGCACGCTGTTTCTGCGGCCAAGCGAACAGGTCTATCTGCCCTTGGCCTATTCTGCGGCGCGCAAGGAACTCGATCAGGTCGATGCCGCTGCCGAGGCGCAGCGCGAGCGCGACCTCAAGACGGCCCAGCAATTGCGCAAGCAGGCGGCAAAGCTCACCAATATCGGCATCAATTCCGGTTCGGATCTGCTGACCGTCAAGTCCAAGCAACTCCGCGAGCGGGCCGGAAAGATCGAGGCGCAGGTGCAGGAGGTGCATCGGGATCGTACCGGTCTGGTCAAGCTCGGCAATAGCGGCGCGGAGGCCCGCGTCATGCTGGCTCTCGAGAACGTGGCGGTGACGACGCCCGACGGACGGGCGCTGTTCAATATCGACAAGCTCCACATCTTTCAGGGCGAGCGCATCGTGCTGCTGGGGCGCAATGGCACCGGCAAATCGCAATTCATGCGTCTTGTCACCGAAGCCCTGGCTGGCAATGTGGCGACAGGCATGCGGCTCAGCCCGCAGATAGTGCCAGGTTATCTCGATCAGGCGCTCGCCTGGCTTCCGCTCGATCCGTCACCGCTCGATTACCTGTTGCATGGTTTTGATGAAGGTGACCGTCGCACCATAGCGCTGCTTGCAGGAGCAGGGTTCGCGCCGGATCGGCAATCGAAACCCATCCGCACGCTGTCGCTGGGCCAGCGTGCCCGTCTGGCTTTGCTGGCGCTGCGGCTTGCCAAGCCGAATTTCTATCTGCTGGACGAGCCTACCAACCACCTCGACATTCCGGGACAAGAGCAGTTGGAAGACGATATTCGGGAGCAGGGGGCCACGACCATCCTCGTGACCCACGACCGCGCCTTCCTCCGTGCCATCGGGACGCGCTTTCTGCTAATCGACGGAAAGAGGCTGAGAGAAGTCGATGGCCCGGACGATTTTCTGGCCCAAATGGCCGGAAGCTGAATGTTTCGTCAGAACCCGTTCATCAAGGAGGTCCAGGCCTCCTTGATGACGTCCTTTTCATAAATCGCGTTCTACCCACTTGCGGGTGAAAAGAAGCTAGGTATAAGGGGCGCCAGTGCGGGTGTGGCGGAATTGGTAGACGCGCTGGACTCAAAATCCTGTTCCGTAAGGAGTGTCGGTTCGATCCCGACCACCCGTACCATTCCTTTGAAATCGTTAGGTTTTTAAGCGCCAATCCAAAGGCGCATGAGATAAACCGTCAGCACGCCGCTCGCCATTGCCGCAAACAGATTGCGCGACAGCACGAACACAAGACCGGTCGCCAGCGCCGCAATCACCTCCGCCACGCTGCCAGACACCACGGCCGGCGCCACCAAAGCCGCCAAAACCGCCCCTGGAATATGCTTCAGCCACGCCGCAGCAAAACCATCGCGCGGCAGGCGGTCGGCCAGCAGCAGCCCACCCGCCTTGATGGCGATAGTCGCTAAGGCCATGCCCAATATAGCAAAAATGGCTTCAGGCGAGGTTTGCATTTTTGCGCACCTCCATCACCGCGCCAACAAAACTCCCCGCGATTCCACCGACCAGAATGTGCCAGTTCCCCTCGAAGAGCTGGGAGGTGAGAATGGCGGCGAGCGCTGCTACTAGCCACGGCAGAAGATCGGATTTGCCCTTCCACATGCCGAGCAGCAGCGCAAGAAATGTTGCGGTGAAAGCAAAGTCGAGACCCCATCGGGTCGGATCGTCAATGGACGAGCCCAGCCCATAGCCGATCAGGTTTGTGCCCATCCATGAAATCCAGGCCAACGCGCCTCCGCCCATGAGAAAGGCCACCGACCCGCCGCCGCGCGCCATCGCCGCAACCGTCATGGCCCAGTTCTCGTCGGTGACCAGATACATGCTGGCCGCGCCAAGACCGAGCTTTCGATCGGGATAGAGTGGTCGCAGCGTTGCCGTGAGCAGCAGATACCGCAGATTGACAATGAAGGCTGCCAGCACCAGCGCACCAATTGGGAGCGTTGCAGGCGTAGCCGTCCATAGGTCGAGCGCAACAAATTGCGCTGCACCCGCAAAGACCAATCCGCTCATCATTATCACTTCGATGAGGCTCAGTCCGGCACCGCGCGCCAGCACGCCCCAGACCATGCCATAGGCCGCAACAGAAATGGCAACCGGTACGCACGCGCGTGCGCCGGCAAAAAATGTATCGGCAACAGAATCGGAAATTTGGGCGGCTTTCGACATGGCGTCTATCTGGCACAGTCCCATCCTGAGACGGAAATAAGAAGTGGTGATGCGCCCCATCGCCGCCGCTTATCGTTCATTAGGTGAAATTTAACGTCGATTGACGCCCACCAAATGCGGGCGTAGAGAACGCGAAGTCATTGCCTAAACCCTCCAGCGCCCGTCCAGCCGACACTTCCTTTTTGAAGTGTGAATTGGTCCCACCGGCTTTTTCCAATTTCAGCCTTATGTCGGTTTGAGGACTATGCCGTGACGTGTCGTTCGACGGTTTTCTCTGGAGTGTTCTGATGAACCCCGAATCTACCCGGCCTTTCTGGCAGCGGTTCAGCCTGTTTCTTATTCCCCTTATGGCCTCGAACATTCTTCAGGCGCTGTCGGGGACGTTCAATTCCATCTTTATCGGTCAAATGATCGGCGTTGATGCGCTTGCCGCATTGGCGACCTTTTTCCCGATCCTGTTCTTCCTCATCAGCTTCCTCATCGGGTTGTCCGCCGGGTCCACAACCCTGATCGGGCAGGCGTGGGGCGCCCGCAATATCGATCGCGTGAAGGCAATTGCAGGAACGACGATGACAGCGGCCTTCACGCTCGGTCTTGTCGTCGCGCTCTTCGGTGGCTTCTTTATCGAGGACATCATGGGCCTGCTGGGAGCGCCAGAAAACATTCGCCACATGTCGGTGGAATATGGACGGATCATGTTCCTGGGCATGCCCGGCTTTTTCATCTTCCTTGTCGTCACCTCAATTCTGCGCGGTGTCGGCGATACGATCACGCCACTTTTCTCGCTCATCCTCTCGCTGGTGGTGGGCGTAATCCTGACGCCAGCCTTCATCGCGGGCTGGTGGGGGCTACCCCAGCTTGGCGTCAACTCTGCTGCCTGGGCCTTTATCGCCGGGTTTGTGGTGGTGCTGGCGTTTTTGTTCTTCTACATGCGCGCCCGCAAAATGCCGCTGGCTCCAGACGCCGCCATGCTCCGCGCCCTCAAGCCCGATTTGAAGCTGCTCGGTCTGGTGCTCAAACTGGGTATTCCGGCCGGTCTGCAAATGGTGGTGGCCTCGGTTGCCGGTATCGTCGTCATCGGGCTGGTCAACCGCTTCGGCTCCAATGCCACGGCCGCCTATGGCGCGCTCAACCAGGTGCTGAACTACGTGCAGTTCCCTGCCATGTCGATCGGCATCGCAACCTCCATTTTCGGCGCGCAGGCAATCGGCGCGCGGCGTCAGGAGCAATTGGGCGAGATCACCCGCACAGCATTGATGATGAACCTTATCATCACCGGTGTGCTGATTGTGCTGGCTTACCTGTTCAGCCAGCATCTGGTCAGCCTGTTCATCACCGATCCCGAAGTTGTCGAACTCACGGAATACCTGTTGCACATCGTGCTGTGGGCAATTCTACCGTTTGGCTGGGGCGTCGTGTTCTCAGGGATGATGCGCGCTAGCGGCATGGTCTATGCGCCGATGCTGCTTGCCTTGGCTGCCATTCTGCTGATTGAGCTACCTGGCGCGATCTGGCTCAGCCAGACCAGCCTCGGCCTCGCCGGAATTTGGGTTGCCTATGCGGCGAGCTTTACCGGCATGATGCTCATGCAGGGCGCGTGGTATCACTTCGTCTGGAAGCGGAAAGAGATCGTAGCGCTGGTCTAGCTCTCGCAACGATAGCGATGACGGCCTGAACGTGAAAAGGCCCCCGGGGCGGTTGTGCGTGAGCAAACCGTCCCGGGGGCCAAAATGTATCCAGTCTGGTTACTCGCCCAGCGTCATGACAATGGCGCGCTTGCCGCCAGGCGCAAAGACGTCGATTTCTACGTTCGCGGGCTCCTGCGCCATGCGGCGCGTGCGCGCTGATAGCGTCATGACCACCGCCAGAAGATCGCCAACAGACCTTCGCTGACGTGGAAGCATGCGCTGCGTCATGCCGGTGAGCGCTTTGTTTCGCACGCTTGAATCAGGAGAGGCGAGAGGCGAACGGCCAATGAAATTGGCCAGTTCAACAAGAGCACTGCGTTCACTCATTGGGCTACTCCATACACAAGCACCAAATCGCTGTAGTCCCGATGGATCGCTGCGGCATTACGCGCCACGGCTTGCATCGTTAACACCGGAAGGCGGTTGATCCGCCGTACCGGAAAAGCGTGGTCAGCCCTGCATTGCCAGGCAGGCTAGGTTCTGATTTTTCAAGCGGTCGCACATTGCGGTCGCTGCATTGCGGTCGCCAAAGCCGACGAAACGGGCGCGATAGAAAATCTGGCCGTTCTTCTCGAAGCGTTCCACATAGGAGCGGAAATCACCCAGCGAACCGACCTTGCCTGCTGCATCGGAGAGCATGGCGCGCGCGCTGTCTTCGGAGGGACCCGCGCCGATCTGCACGATCCAAGCGCCCGGTGCACTGGTTTCTGCCGAGGCAACCTGCGTGACCGAACCCGAATGCATGAGGTCGACAGGCTGCTCCGCAATGCCGCCACCGACATCGCCGGGCGGTAGCAGCGGCGCGGAAGGAGCGGTGCTGCCCAAGGCGGACGGAGGTGCGCCCAGATTATAGGTTTCGCTGAGCCATGCGCCGATCACGTCCTGATTGGGCGGGATTGGCTGAGCCTGCGTTGGGGCTGCCAGAACATTTGCTGCCTGAACGGCGGGCGCAAGCCCAAGATCGGTAGGAACGGGCGTGGGCAGGGCAGGTGCCACGGCAGATGCAACTGCTACAGACGGCGTCTGTTGCGGCTGGCCGCCGTTAGCCGCCACCAATTGCGCCAGACGGAAGTCGGGCATTGGCGTCGGTAGAGACAGAGTTGGCTTGCGCGGCTGCGCCAGCGCGAACTGGGTATTGCCCTGACGGCCCGGGACCGGAACCATGGCGGTCTGCAGATAGTCGCCCTGGCGGCCCTTTGAAAGATAGGTGCCGACGAGCTGGCGGACCTTTTCGTCGCGCGCAGCGGCCGAATTGAAGCCGAAGGCAACGATGACGATATGACGATTGTCCTTGCGAGCGGCGGTCAGCAGGTTGGACCCGGCGGCATTGATATAGCCAGTCTTGATGCCGTCGACGGCGCCCATATAGCCCAGAACACGGTTGTGATTGCCATAGGTCTTGCCGCCGAACTTAAAGGCAGTGGTCTGGAAGTAATTGTAATATTGAGAGAAATGCTGATAGACGGCGATGCCCAGAATGGCTTGGTCGCGCACGGTCGTCACCTGACCGCCATCGGGAAGACCCGACGCATTGCGGTAGGTGGTGTTGCGCATACCCATGGCTCGGGCCGTTGCGGTCATGCGTTCAGCGAATTTTTCTTCCGTGCCGGAAATGTGCTCGGCGATGACGCGCGCCATATCGTTGGCCGACAGCGTAACGAGCGATTTGATTGCGTCTTCGACTGAGATCGTCGAGCCCGCGCGCAGGCCGAGCTTGGTTGGCACCGCCGCCGCAGCGTGGCGGGATACGGTCATCTTGGTGGAGAGGCTGAGATTGCCGGCCTGAAGCTCCTGAAACAGAACATAGAGCGTCATCACCTTGGCGACTGAGGCCGGGTAACGCTTTGAATCTGCTTGATCTTCATACAAAATCTTGCCGGACTTCGCATCAACGACGATGCCGGCATATTTGCGGAGATTTTCGATGGCCTGCGCAGGCGCCGCGGCTGACAAGCCGAGAGCGAGCGCGAGGATGAAGGCAGCGGTTGCACGCAGAAATGCAGCGTGCCAAGAGGTCTTCTCCGAGGAAATCACCCGGTACTCCAATTACTTACTCGGGCATTCTGCCCGTACGCAACTCGTTTGACGCGGCGATTTTCAGGGGAGCCCTCACGCCCTGATCATCATCCTCTTTGGAGTTTAGGGCTGCCCCGTTACCATTCCGTAAAATGCAATCAATTTGTCGCGCGAGGACGTATTTAGGTAACAGACTGCTCACGTTGAGCTTCACCAAAGGGCGAAATTGCCGGGCCGGCGGCAGCTTTGGCGCCGCTCACACTTTCGGGATGTGATAGCCCTTAACACCGGCGCGATTTTGCCTACATAATGTGTCCAACCTTGCTGCTTCGTTTTCTCCCGGCGGCCCAAGCCATGACAAAGACTCCCGATCTGCCCATGCTCACCGATCCAGCCATGCCCCGTGCCATGTTCATTCCTGTCACCAGCGGGCCGAAGGACGATGACGGCGGCCGCAAGGGCGGAGACGACACCAATTTCGAAACCGGGACGGTGACCAAGACGCGTCCCAAAACCAAGCGTCCGAACCTTTATCGGGTGCTGCTGCTCAACGATGATTACACGCCGATGGAATTCGTCGTTCTGGTCCTGCAGGACGTCTTCAACAAGTCACGCGAAGACGCCATGCAGATCATGCTGCACGTTCACCAAAAGGGGGTGGGTGAGTGCGGCGTATATCCATACGAGGTCGCCGAAACCAAGGTGACCCGCGTGATGGATACGGCACGCAAGAACCAGCATCCGCTGCAATGCGTGATGGAAAAACAGTAGGAACATCATATGCCCTCATTTTCGCGCGGACTCGAAAAGGCCCTGCATCAGGC
>PJUL01001091.1_pt1 | contig 13346 bp, 12 predicted proteins | sample 1512221 | NCBI WGS metagenome assembly PJUL01 (sample SAMN08177667, study PRJNA422409) | Feces metagenome, whole genome shotgun sequencing project.
GCTCGTTGATGACTTCAGGACCGGTGACGTATTCGCCGTACTCTGCGTTGTTCGAGATCGAGTAGTTCATGTTGGCGATGCCGCCTTCGTAGATCAGGTCCACGATGAGCTTGAGCTCGTGCAGGCATTCGAAGTAGGCCATTTCAGGGGCGTAGCCGGCTTCAACCAGGGTTTCGTAACCCATCTTGATCAGCTCGACGGCACCGCCGCACAGCACGGCCTGTTCGCCGAACAGGTCAGTTTCGGTTTCTTCCTTGAAATTTGTCTCGATGATGCCGGCCTTGCCGCCGCCGTTAGCAGCCGCGTAGCTCAGGGCCAGGTCACGGGCCTTGCCGGACTTGTCCTGGTGCACAGCGACCAGGTGGGGCACGCCGCCACCCTGGGTGTAGGTGTTGCGCACGGTGTGGCCCGGGGCCTTGGGAGCAACCATCCAAACGTCCAGATCGGCGCGGGGCACCACCTGGTTGTAGTGCACGTTGAAACCGTGGGCGAAGGCCAGCGAAGCGCCTTGCTTGATGTTGGGTTCCACGTTGTTCTTGTACACGGCTGCGATGTCTTCATCGGGCAGCAGGATCATGACCACGTCGGCCGCCTTGACCGCGTCGTTCACTTCCAGCACGTTCAGGCCGGCCTTGCCAACCTTGTCCCACGATGCACCGCCCTTGCGCAGGCCGACCACGACCTTCACGCCGCTGTCGTTCAGGTTTTGTGCGTGGGCATGGCCCTGCGAGCCGTAGCCGATGATGGCCACAGTCTTGCCCTTGATCAGGCTCAGGTCGGTATCTTTGTCGTAGAAAACTTTCATGGGTCGCTCCGGTTGAAATGCGTTGTTTGGGGGTTGAAATTCGAAAAACGGGGTGGATTGTCCTACATCGGATTTGGATTCGGCCGGATGGCTAGGCGGGGAGCCGCAGACAGTGCTTTAGCACGGCAAGGCTCTCCAACGACGCTAGCCGGTCGAAGGCAAATCCGTCACACGCGAAGAATTCGCTCGCCACGACCGATGCCGCTGGCACCGGTGCGCACGGTTTCCAGGATGGCCGTGCGGTCGATGGCCTGCAGGAAGGCGTCGTTCTTGGACTGGTCGCCGGTGAGCTCAATGGTGTAGCTCTTCTCGGTCACATCGATGATGCGGCCACGGAAGATGTCCGCCATGCGCTTCATCTCCTCGCGCTCCTTGCCCACCGCGCGCACCTTCACCATCATGAGCTCGCGCTCGGTGTAGGCGCCCTCGGTGAGGTCAACCACCTTGACCACTTCGATGAGGCGGTTCAGGTGCTTGGTGATCTGCTCAATCACATCGTCGGAGCCCGTGGTCTGGATGGTCATGCGCGACAGCGATGCATCCTCGGTGGGCGCCACAGTGAGCGATTCGATGTTGTAGCCACGGGCCGAAAACAGGCCTACGACGCGGGAAAGAGCACCGGGCTCGTTTTCCAGCAAGACAGCAATGATGTGTTTCATGATGAGAGATTCCTCTTTTCGCTGCCCTCCCCCGTGCACGGTAATGCGCGGGCTTGGCAGGCAATAGATTCGTCGAAAATTGATTTGCTATCTAGTTGATAGCTGCTAGCGCTTATTGCATAAGCGCTACAGGCCGATTTGGCTTAAAGGTCTTCTGACCCCAGCAACATCTCGGTAATGCCTTTGCCAGCCTGCACCATCGGGAACACGTTCTCGGTGGGGTCGGTGCGGAAATCCAGGAACACCGTTCGGTCCTTGAGCTTGCGGGCTTCGCGCAGAGCGGGCTCTACATCCTGAGGACGCTCGATCAGCAGGCCCACGTGGCCATAGGCCTCAGCCAGCTTCACGAAGTTGGGCAGCGCGTCCATGTAGCTGTGGCTGTAGCGGCCGGAGTACTCAATCTCCTGCCACTGGCGCACCATGCCCAGATAACGATTGTTCAGCGAGCAGATCTTGATCGGCGTGTTGTACTGCAGGCAGGTCGACAGCTCCTGGATGTTCATCTGCACAGAGCCTTCGCCCGTGATGCAGAAGACCTCGGAGTCCGGCTTGGCCAGCTTGATGCCCATGGCGTAAGGGATACCTACCCCCATGGTGCCCAGGCCGCCGGAATTGATCCAGCGGCGCGGCTCGTCAAAGCGGTAGTACTGCGCGGCCCACATCTGGTGCTGGCCCACGTCGGACGTGATGTAGGTGTCCGCGTCCTTGGTCATGTTCCACAGCGCTTCCACCACGTACTGGGGCTTGATCACGTCGCCGCTGCCCATGCTGTACTTGAGGCAGTCGCGCTTGCGCCAGCCCTCGATGGTGTCCCACCAGGCAGCCAGCGCGCCCGAATCGGGCTTGGTGCTGCTCTCGCGGATCATGGAGATCAGCTCGGTCAGCACGTCCTTCACGTCACCGACGATCGGGATATCGACCTTCACGCGCTTGGAGATGCTCGACGGGTCGATGTCCACATGGATGATCTTGCGGTCGTTCTGCGCAAAGTGCTTGGGGTTGCCGATCACGCGGTCGTCAAAGCGCGCGCCCACAGCCAGCAGCACGTCGCAGTTCTGCATGGCGTTGTTGGCTTCGATGGTGCCATGCATGCCCAGCATGCCCAGGAACTTGCGGTCGCTGGCCGGATAGGCACCCAGGCCCATCAGCGTGTTGGTGACCGGGTAGCCCAGCATGTCCACCAGCGTGCGCAACTCGTTGGTGGCATTGCCCAGCAACACGCCGCCACCGGTATAGATATAGGGACGCTTGGCCGCCAGCAACAACTGCAGCGCCTTGCGGATCTGGCCGCCATGACCCTTGCGAACGGGGTTGTACGAGCGCATTTCCACAGTTTGTGGATAGCCGCTGTAAGGCACCTTTTTGAAGGACACGTCCTTGGGCACATCCACCACCACGGGGCCGGGGCGACCGGTGCGTGCGATGTGGAAGGCCTTCTTCATCGTTGCGGCCAGGTCGCGGGCGTCCTTGACGAGGAAGTTGTGCTTGACGATGGGGCGGGTGATGCCGACGGTGTCGCACTCCTGGAAGGCGTCAAGCCCGATGGCGGGCGTGGGCACCTGGCCGGAGATGATCACCATGGGGATCGAATCCATGTAGGCCGTGGCAATACCCGTGACTGCATTGGTAAGACCAGGACCCGAAGTCACCAACGCCACGCCGACCTCACCGGTCGCGCGGGCATAGCCGTCGGCAGCGTGCACGGCCGCCTGTTCGTGGCGCACCAGCACGTGCTGGATGGTGTCTTGCTTGTAGAGCGCGTCGTAGATATACAGAACCGCGCCACCAGGATAGCCCCAGATGTACTGAACGTTTTCAGCCTGGAGCGACTTGATGAGAATTTCAGAACCCATGAGGTCCTGAGAACTGGAAGCGGGGGAATGGGTGTGGCCCTGCGAAGCAGCGGCAGCCGAACTGAGTTCAGCTTTGGAGATTTCCATGATCGATCAACCTTTGTGAATTTCTCTGACGAAAAACCTTGGGTGCTCCTCGCACGGACTCTTGTGGAGCCAGCTTGGAACTTGAGGCCAAGGACATGAGCGGGATGATTGCCCGCCGGACCGTGACCCGTTTGCCTTTTGAATTGCAGCGGCGATTATCGCACTGCAACACAAGCAAAAACCAACGGGGTCAAAAAAATCAAGGTCGGATGCGATAATCAATGGCTTCACCGTGCCGGATAGCCACATTTTGAGGCGATCGGCGCCGACCCCACCCGGGCTGACCTGTCTTGGCAACCGAACAAGAACTCTCCGACTTCCTGAAAAGTGTAGAAAAGCGCGCCTTCAAGCGCTCGGTCTATCACGTTCGTAACGAGGAAGCGGCGCTGGACATCGTTCAGGACAGCATGCTCAAGCTGGCCGAGCACTACGGTGACAAACCCGCAGCCGAGCTGCCTATGCTGTACCAGCGCATCCTGTCCAATTGCACGCTGGACTGGTTTCGGCGCCAGAAGACGCGCAATGCACTGTTTTCGAGCATGAGCGACTTTGAGGGGCCGGGCGAAGATGGCATGGATTTTGATCTGCTGGAGGCGTACTCCGGGCCAGACAGCGGCGAAAAGGCAGAGAGCGCTGAGGACCTGACTCGCCGGGCGCAGATATTCAAGGAGATTGAGGCTGAAATTGCCGAGCTTCCGCCCCGTCAACGAGAAGCGTTCCTGATGCGTTACTGGGAAGAAATGGACGTCGCAGAAACGGCAGCCGCCATGGGCTGCTCAGAAGGCAGCGTCAAAACGCACTGTTTTCGTGCCATCCAGACATTGAGCAAGGCATTGAAAGCCAAAGGAATCGAGCTATGAACACGGTACACACCCCGAACGCACAGACAGAAGCCGCTGCAGAGCGTTTTGCCCTGCGCGTCACCGCTCGGTTATCCAACGGTACGCAGGATCTGCCCTACGACATTTCCGAACGGCTGCGCGCGTCGCGCATGCAGGCACTGGCGCGGCGCAAACGCGCGGTGGTGGCCCCCGCTCACATTGCTGCGCCGGTGGTCGTCAATGCCGGCGGCAGCGCCACGATGGGCCGTGGTGGTGACCAAGGTGGCGGCTGGTGGCGCGCTCTGGTATCCGCCGTGCCGCTGATGGCCCTGGTGGTCGGTTTGGTGGTCATCAACACCGCCCAGGATGAAAACAGCGCAAACGACTTGGCCGAGGTGGATGCCGCCCTGCTCACCGACGACCTGCCGCCTGCCGCTTATGCCGATCCTGGCTTCGTACAATTCTTGAAGACTTCTGCCCGAGCCAACTGAACGGATTGCCGGACTGAACGGACTGAATGCACCCACGCCCCCCTGCCACTCCCTCCGCCCTGCCAGCCATTGCGCTGGCTTTGGCGCTTCTGGGGGCTCTTTCTGCGGGCGGCGGCTACGCCTGGATGCAGACACGCATGGCGCCGGGCACTTTGCTTTCGGCCGGTGCAGAGGCCGCCATCGCCGCCCCGAGCAATGTGCGCACGCCCCCTACCCCCGCCGAAGCAGCCGCCGAGTCTGGTCCAGCGTGGAGCACCCTGACGACGCCGCAAAAGCTCGCCCTTTACCCGTTGGCGGAACGCTGGGCGCTCATCAGCGAAGTGCAAAAACGTCGCTGGCTCTCTCTGGCCTCCAATTTCGCAGCGCTGCCCGCCGAAGAGCAGGCTAAGTTCCATGACCGGATGACCGACTGGGCCAGCCTGAGCGCCCAGCAGCGCAACCAGGCGCGGCTCAACTACGCCGTGACCAACCGACTGGCGCCCGACGACAAGCGGGCCCAGTGGGAGGCTTATCAAGCCCTGTCTGACGAAGAAAAGCGTGCTTTGGCAGCCATTGCGGCGCCCAAGCCCAAGGGGGCAGCCACCGCGCTGCGGCCCGTATCGCCCAAAAAGCTGGCCCAGGTGCCTGCAGCCACCCAGGCCAACCCCAACCGGCCCAACGCGCCCAAAATTCCTCCGGTCATCGACCATGCTCCGCGTGTAGCTGCTCCAGTGACACCTGTGGTACCAGCCGTTGGCGGTGCGCCCGCGCCCCACGCCGAATCCTCCGTGGTGGAAACGGCCCCGGTTTCCGTTCCTGTGGCCACGCCAGCCGCCCTGCCCCCGCTGGGCGACGCATCGGCTGCCGAAACCCCTTCGGCACCAAGCCCCCTGCCGGTCACGCCCGACACCTCAGGCCTGTATCCTCAGTAGTTTTCAGCCTGACTCCGCCGCATGGCGGCAACCTTGGAATGCCTGCTTTTCCTCCTGCCCGCGCGCCCGCAACCGATACGCCTGCCACCACCCCGTCGACTATTGGAGCCACGCCCAACCTGTGGCGGCGCATGGCCTGCTGGCTGTATGAGGGCATGCTCATGTTCGGGGTGGTGTTCATTGCCGGCTATCTTTTCGGCACCCTGAGCCAGACCCGCAACGCCATGGACAACCGCCACGCGCTGCAGGCTTTTCTGTTCGTGATCTTCGGCATTTACTTCACCTGGTTCTGGGCCAAAGGGCAGACCCTTGCTCAAAAAACCTGGCACATCCGCGTGGTAGACAAGGCGGGCCAGCCCATCACGCAGGCACGTGCCTTGCTGCGCTATGTGCTGAGCTGGGTGTGGTTCCTGCCGCCGCTGGCGGCCTACTCGTTGGGCGTGTCGGCGGTGGATGTGCTGGTGCTGACCTTTGGCTGGGTCGCCATCTGGGCGATTTTGAGCCGCTTCCACCCCGAGCGCCAGTTCTGGCACGACGCGTGGGCCGGTACACGCCTCGTGCATTTCGAGCTTCTGAAAAAGTAGCATCAGCGGCGCTGCCCGCGCGGCCCACTGTCATTCGGCTGCGACACAATACCCGCATGCCCCCGACCATCCCCGAGCCCACTTCACCAGCCAACCCTCAAAAGGCCCGCACCGGCCTGAACCGCATCTGGCATGCGGCGGGCTATTCGATGGAAGGCCTGCGCGCTGGCTGGCACGAAAAGGCTTTCCGCCAGGAAGCCATTGCCGCCATGGTGCTGCTTCCCGCCTCGCTGTGGCTGGGGCAAAGCTGGGTCGAAACCGCCTTGCTGGCGGGCTCGGTGCTCATCGTGATGATCGTGGAACTGCTCAACACCGGCATCGAAACCGCCATTGACCGCATCGGTCCTGAATGGCACGACCTTTCCAAGCGTGCCAAGGATATGGGCAGTGCGGCCGTACTTTTGGCACTGCTGCTGTGCGCCGGCATTTGGGGCACGGCTGTTTTTCAAAGGATTTTTCATGGCTGACCCCGCTGCCTCCGTCGCTTTTTCCGTCTGCGTCTACTGTGGCTCGCGACCGGGCGAGAACCCCGCTTTTGCCGAGGCTGCCAACGCCGTGGGCACCTGGATCGGTCGCCATGGCGGTCAACTGGTCTATGGCGGGGGGCGCAGCGGGCTGATGGGCACCGTGGCCGAAGCGACGCGCCAGGCCGGGGGCCGCGTGGTAGGCGTGATTCCCCAGGCGCTGGTCGACAAAGAACTGGCCAACCGCCTCTGCGATGAACTGCACATCGTGCAAACCATGCACGAGCGCAAGGCCATGATGGCCGAGCGCAGTAACGCCTTCTTGGCTCTGCCGGGCGGCATCGGCACGTTTGAAGAGTTGTTCGAGGTCTGGACCTGGCGGCAGCTCGGCTACCACGACAAGCCTTTGGGCTTGCTCAATGTGGCGGGCTACTACGACACGCTGATGGGGTTCCTGAACCAGAGCGTGGCCAGCGGCTTCATGGGCGAATGGCAGATGGGCCTGCTGCATGCATCCACCGATGCCGAAGCGCTGCTCCGCACTCTGGTGCAGTCGGCTGGCCCGGACCAATCACCGGTGCCTCTGCGCGAAGTGATCTGAACTGCCCTGCAAGGTGACCCAAAGAAAAAGGGCGGATGAGGAATCCGCCCTTTTTTCTGCTCCGTGGCCCGATCAATGGGCCTATGCACAGGCCGGCAAACCGGCCGAAGAACCAGTAGCGCGAGGCCCGGTTCTCGCCGCTCCAATCAGACCGCAGCGTCGTCCAGATCGCCGGTGCGGATGCGCACCACACGCTCCACAGCGGTCACAAAAATCTTGCCGTCGCCGATCTTGCCCGTGCGCGCCACGTTCACGATGGCATCCACACAGCGGTCCACATCTTCGGTCTTCACCACGACCTCGACCTTCACCTTGGGCAGAAAGTCCACCACGTACTCGGCGCCGCGATACAGCTCGGTGTGACCCTTTTGGCGGCCAAAGCCCTTCACCTCGGTCACGGTCAGGCCCGTCACGCCACACTCGGCCAGGGCTTCGCGGACTTCTTCGAGCTTGAAGGGCTTGATGACAGCGGTGATCATTTTCATGGCGGGTCTCCTGAAGGAATGTAAGAAAGGGGATGGGTGAGCAGCGTCAAGGCGCTACGCCCTGAATTTGTTGGTGATAGGGTAACGCCAGTCTTTGCCGAAGCTGCGGCGCGTGACCCTTATCCCTACGGGCGCCTGGCGACGCTTGTATTCGTTGAGCTTGATGAGGCGCGTGACGCGCTCCACATCGGCGCGCGCAAAGCCGCTGGCGATGATGGACTCGATCGGCTCGTCATTCTCCATGTAGCGTGCCACGATGGCGTCGAGCACCTCGTACGGCGGCAGGCTGTCCTGGTCCTTCTGGTCGGGCCGCAGCTCGGCGCTGGGCGGGCGGGTGATGATGCGATCGGCAATGGGGTTCGCACCCGTGCCGTAAGGGTCGTTCGCGTTGCGCCAGAGCGCCAGATCGAACACCCGCGTCTTGGCCACGTCCTTGATGACCGCGAAGCCGCCCGCCATGTCGCCATACAGCGTGCAGTAGCCCGTGGACATCTCGCTCTTGTTGCCCGTGGTGAGCACGATGGCGCCGAACTTGTTGGACAAGGCCATGAGCAGCGTGCCGCGGATGCGCGCCTGCAGGTTCTCTTCGGTCGTGTCCTCGGGCAGGCCCGCGAAGTCGCCGGCAAGCGCGGCCTTGAAGGCCTCGAACTGCGGCTTGATGGAGATCTCGTCATAACGCACGCCCATGCGGGTGGCCATGTCGCGTGCATCGATCCAGCTGATGTCGGCCGTGTAGGGCGAGGGCATCATCACCGTGCGCACCTTGTCGGCGCCCAGCGCGTCCACGGCAATCGCCAGCACCAGGGCCGAATCGATGCCGCCCGACAGCCCCAACAGCGCGCCCGGAAACCCGTTCTTGCCCACGTAGTCGCGCACGCCCAGCACCAGGGCGTCCCACAGGTCCGCCTCCAGGCTTTTTTCGGGCGCGATGTTCGCTTCAATTTTGATAGCTGACTGCGCTTGATGGACGTGCGCAAACACCAGTTTTTCCTCAAAACCCGGGCCACGCCCCGCCACCGAGCCGTCTGCATTCAGCGCGAACGAGCGGCCCTCGAACACCACCTCGTCCTGCCCGCCAACCAGGTGGGCATAGACCAGGGGCAGGCCGGTCTCGGCCACGCGCTCGCGCATGGTCGCCTCGCGCTCGGCGCTCTTGCCCAGGTGAAAGGGCGAGGCGTTGATGACCGCCAGCAGTTGCGCACCGGCCGCCGCCGCATCGCGCGCGGGCGCGGGAAACCAGGCATCCTCGCAAACCAGCACGCCCACCCGAACGCCTTCCACCTCGAACACGCAGGGCTGGGCACCGGCCACAAAGTAGCGGCGCTCGTCAAACACCTGGTAGTTGGGCAGCTCGCGCTTGGCGTAGGTCTGCTCGATGCGCCCCTCTCGCAACACGCTGGCCGCGTTGTGGCAGGCACTGAAGGCCGGGGCATCGGGCGCCACGGCCTGCGGGTGGCCCAGCACGATGGCCAGGCCCTTCAACCCTGCGGTCTCGCGGGCCACGGTTTTCACGGCATCATCACACGCCGCCATGAAGGCAGGCCGCAGGAACAGGTCTTCGGCTGCGTAGCCGCAGATCGCCAGCTCGGGGGTCAGCAGCAGCCGGGCGCCCTGGGCATGGGCATCGCGGGCGGCGGCAATGATCTTCTGCGCATTACCGGGCATATCGCCCACGACAAAGTTGAGCTGCGCAGTGCAAATGGAGAGCGTCATGGAACTGGAGTCGGCCCCTGCGGCCGTGTTGGATACCGCCAATGCAGGCCTGCACCGCAGTGAGCGGCACGGGAGAGCGCATGGCTGAGGAAGCTGCCATTATCGCCCGCGTCCTTGCGTCCCCGCTTGATATGCACGCAGCTGCCTGGAATGCCCTGCTCGCGCAGCAAAGCCACCCTACCCCCTTCCTGCGCCACGAATACCTGACGGCCCTGCACGAAAGCGGCAGCGCCACGCCCCGCACCGGCTGGGTGCCGCGCTTCATGACGCTGTGGGAGGGCGACACCCTGGTGGCTGCGTGCCCGCTGTACCTCAAGAACCACTCGTACGGCGAATACGTCTTCGACTGGGCCTGGGCCAATGCCTATGAGCAGCACGGCGTGCCCTACTACCCCAAGGCCGTGATCGCCGTGCCCTTCACCCCCGTACCCGGCACGCGGCTGATGGCGCGCGACGGGGCGACACGCGCCCTGCTGGTGCGGGCCGTGTGCCAGTGGTGCGAGCAAGAGGGTGTGTCGTCCGTGCATGTGCTGTTTGCCAGCGGTGACGACGTGCAGACCAGCGCCGAGGAGGGCCTGATGCTGCGCCACACAGTTCAATTTCATTGGAAGAATGTGGTCCCCACGCTCCCCGAGGGGCTTCTCACACTGACCAATAAGCCCTCGCCCGAGCGCGGCACCGGCAGCGGAAGCGCGGGCCAGCCGTTCAAAGATTTCGACCATTTCCTCGCCAGCCTGGCGCAGGACAAGCGCAAGAAGATTCGGCAGGAGCGGCGCAAGGTGGCCGAGGCCGGGGTGAGCTTTCGCTGGTCGTGCGGGGCCGACATCAGTGCGGCCGACTGGGATTTTTTCTACCGCTGCTACGAACGCACCTACCTGGAGCACGGCAACCCGCCCTACCTCACGCGGGATTTTTTTGCCCGCATGGCGGCCCACATGCCCGAGGCATGGCTGCTGTTTGTGGCCGAGCGGGAAGGTCGCCCCATCGCTAGTAGTTTGATAGCTATCAGCGCTTTACCAGCAAGCGCTGGGAGCCAAAAAAGCCTCAAAAACCTTGAAAAAACGCCACCCCCTTGGTCACAGCATGACCCCGGCCTGGTGGCCTACGGCCGCTACTGGGGCGCGCTGGAAAGGGTGGACTGCCTGCACTTTGAAGCGTGCTACTACCAGCCCCTGCAGTGGTGCATCGAGCACGGCGCACAGCGCTTTGAAGGCGGCGCCCAGGGCGAACACAAGATGGCCCGCGCCCTGCTGCCAGTGCAGTCCACCAGCGCGCACTGGCTGGCGCACCCGGCGTTTGCCGAGGCGGTGGAGCGGTTTCTGGAGCGTGAGGGCGCCGGCGTGGAAAACTACCTGGACGAGTTGCAGTCGCGCAGCCCGTTCAAAGCCGCATAAGCCGCCTTCAGAAGCTTTCCCAATCGTCGTCCGCCGCATTGGCAGGCGGCTTCGAAGGCACCTTGTAGCTTGCGCTGTCGCTGGCCACCACCGCAGCCTTGCGCTGCGACGTACTGGCCCTGGCAGCGCCCGCACCACCATCGTCAACCGCCGGCTGCTTGCCAACCCCCTGGGCGAATCCGGCAGGAGCCAGCTTGCGGGGCTGAGTTGCTTGCAGCGCACCGGCAGCCCCCAGGGAGCGCCGTGGAACGGACGCTGACGAAGCGGTCGATGAAGGCGGCACAAAACTGACCGGGCGTGCGGCGCCTACTGGCTGCGCCAGCGGCACCTGGGACTGGTCTGACGAGAGTTTGAACACCGCCACGGCGCCCACCAGTGCGTCGGCCTGCTGGCTGAGGCTGCCGGCAGCTGCGGCCATTTCCTCGACCAGCGCCGCGTTTTGCTGGGTTACCTGGTCCATCTGCGTCACCGCATCGCCCACCTGCGACACGCCCGTGCTCTGCTCGCTGCTGGCCGCGCTGATCTCGCCCATGATGTCGGTCACGCGCTGGATGGCACTCACCACCTCCGTCATGGTGGCGCCCGCCTTGTCCACCAGCTGGGTACCTTGCTCCACGCGCTCGACACTGGTGGTGATCAGCGCCTTGATCTCCTTGGCAGCTTCCGCGCTGCGCTGGGCCAGGCTGCGCACCTCGCCAGCCACCACCGCAAAACCTCGGCCTTGCTCACCGGCACGGGCGGCTTCCACAGCGGCGTTGAGCGCCAGGATGTTGGTCTGGAAGGCGATGCCGTCGATCACGCTGATGATGTCGGCGATCTTCTTGCTGCTGTCGTTGATGCCCTTCATGGTGGTCACCACCTCGGCCACCACATCGCCGCCCTGCCCTGCCACGGTCGAGGCGCTCATGGCCAGCTGATTGGCTGCGCGTGCGTTGTCGGCGTTCTGTTTCACGGTGGAGCTGAGTTCCTCCATGGAGGCTGCTGTCTGCTGCAGTGCGCTGGCCTGCTCTTCGGTGCGGATGGACAGGTCGTGATTGCCCGAGGCAATTTCCGAGCTGGCCGATGCCACGCCTTGCGCGTTGCCCCGCACGCCTGACACCACATGCGCCAGGTTGTCGCGCATGGACAGGAGGCCGCCAAGCAGGTGTGCGATTTCATCCTTGCCACGGACATGGATCGGCACGGTCAGGTCGCCGCGCGCGACAGCGTCGGTGATCTGCACCGCATTGCCCAGCGAGCGGGAGATCTGCCGGATCATGGCCCCGCCCATCAGCACGGCCATGACGATGCCGGCCACAACCGCGGCCACGGCCAGCGCGCGGATCGTCTGAAAGCTCGCCTCGGCACGGTCGTACTCGGCCTTGGCGCGGTCTAGCTGCACCTGCATGAGCTGGCCCAGCACGCCCTGCAGCGGATCGATGGCGGGGTACATCTGCTTGGCGGCAAACCCTGTCAGCGCCGCGATATCGCCGGATCGAAAATGCCCTATCAGCGCCTCGGTGGCCGCATCGGCCTGGACCTGCAAGGGTTTGAAGCGCTCGACCAGTTGCGCTTCCTCGGGCACCAGCTTGGTGGCGAGGAACGACTTCCAGTTGGTGTCGATCTCTTTGCGGGCGTCAGCCACGGACTGCAAGCCTTGGGCGGGTGTCATGGCACCGTCGCGCACTTTGTGGGCGGCATCGACCACATTCACGGCGTACATGTCGGCCACCACCTTGATCTGCTTGAGCGGCACCACCCGATCGTCGTACACCGACTTGAGGCCTGCGTTGGATTGCACCATGCCATACAGCCCAGCCCCTCCTACCAGCAGGACCAGAAAACACAGCGCCGCCAGCAGGCCGGCAAGGCGGGTGGATATCTTGAACTGGCTCATCGCAATGCTCCTGGAATGAAGAAGGAAAGCAGCCACTCCAGGCCTGGGGAATGCGTTATGTGGGACGCATGGCACGGGCCGGGAACGCCGTGGCAACAACCCAAACGGCTGCAAGCGCACAAGCAAAAAATACGCCGCAGAGGGTTTACCCCACTGCGGCGTGCTTTGTTTTTAATAGCTACCAGCGCTTGATGGGCAAGCGCTAGCGGCCGATTTTACCCAAAATCCCGGTTCAGAAACTCTCCCAGTCGTCATCGCTCGCGCTTTTGGCACCGCTGACACTGCCGTTGCTTTGCGCATGTGCAGTGGCCGCTGCTGCATGGGGCGCCTTGGGTGCGCTCAGGCTGGCGGGCTTGGTCTTGCTTTGGCTGGTGCTGGGGTTGCTGCGCTTGAGCGCGGGGCTGCGCGCTGGTGCCGCGATCGGTGCGCGTGAGGGCACCGAGGCAGCCAACGGCGTGCTGCTGGCGCTGCGTTGGTAATTGGCGGTGTTGGCATCGAGCTTGAACACGGCCACCGCATTCACCAGCTCTCCCGCCTGCGCGTTCAACGCACTCGCCGCCGCCGCCATCTCTTCCACCAGCGCTGCGTTTTGCTGCGTGGCC
>PJUL01001092.1_pt1 | contig 13346 bp, 14 predicted proteins | sample 1512221 | NCBI WGS metagenome assembly PJUL01 (sample SAMN08177667, study PRJNA422409) | Feces metagenome, whole genome shotgun sequencing project.
CTGCCGCCACCGCCGCCCCAGCCGCTGCCGCCGCCACGGCTCGCCTCGCGGCCGATCTCGTTGGCGATCGACCAGAGGATGATCGGCAGCGCGCCGCTGTCGTCGCTGCGATAGCGCGGGCCCCAGGGACCACGCTGCTTGCGCCGGCCGAGCCCGAGCATCGGCACGATCACGAAGAGCAGGATGATACCCCAGAAGATCAGCCCGATCGGGAAGCCGCCATGGCTCTTCTGGCGCTTCTGGGTCACCTTGGTCTGTTGCTGTTGCGCACGCTGCTCGGCGGCTTCGAGCGGCAGCTTCATCTGCGCGGCGATCGCCTGCGCGCCCGCCACGATGCCGCCGGGCATGTCACCGGCCTTGAACTTGGGGATGATCGTGTCGTTGATGATCTGGCTGGACAGCCCGTCGGTCATGATCGGCTCGAGGCCATAGCCGACTTCGATCCGCACCTTGCGATCATTGGGCGCGACGAGAAGGATGATACCGTTATTGGCGTCCTTCTGCCCGATCCCCCAGGCGCGACCGAGCTGATAGCCGTAATCGGCGATGTCATAGCCCTGGAGATCGGGGATGGTCGCGACGACGAACTGGCGCGTCGATGCCTTCTCGACCTCGTCGGAAAGCTGGGTGAGCTGGGCGACCTGAGCCGGCGAGAGCAGATGTGCCTCGTCGACCACCCGGCCGCTGAGCTTGGGGAAATTGGGCTGCGACTGTGCCTGTGCCGAGAGCGGCACCAGGACCAGCAGCAATGCGAGCAGGCTACGCAACAGACTCATGCATTGATCTCGCGAATGATGGCTTCGCTACCGGCGAAGATGCCACCGGGAAAATCATTGGCCTTGAAGCGGGGCAGGATATCCCTGTCGATGATCGCCCTGGCCTCGTCATTGGTGAGCGCGGCCTCAAGCCCCTTGCCCACTTCGATCCGCACCTTGCGCTCGTTCGGCGCGACGATCAGCAGGATGCCGTCGTCGTAACATTGGCGACCGACACCCCAGAAATTGCCGAGCTTGCGGCCGTAATCATCGATGTCATGCCCGCCCAGGCTGGTCACGGTGACCACCACGAACTGGTGCTTGGCCTGCTTCTCGGCATCGACCAGCCGATTGGAGAGCCGGCGGCGCTCGCTGACGGAGAGCAGCTTCGCGCCATCGACCACGCGGCCGGTGAGCGCCGGAAAGGCATAGCCGGACGGCGCGGTCCGCGATCTGGGCGCCTGCGGCTTGCAAGGCGGTTCCGCGCTGGCCGTCGCCGCCGGACGGAGCTGCCCGGCGACGTTGGACTGCGGATCGGGCGCCGCCGGCTTGCAGGCCGCCAGCGCCGCGCAGAGAAGGACTGCCCGCAGGATCAGTTGCTGTTCCCGCCGAAATCGACCTTGGGCGCATTTTCCGCACCTGCCTTGGCCTGGAACGGCGTCAGCGGCTTGGCACCGTAGAAGATCTTGGCGCCGATCGCATCCGGGAAGGTGCGGATGCGCGTGTTATAGGCCTGCACCGCCGCGTTATAATCGCGGATCGAGATCGCGATGCGGTTCTCGGTGCCTTCAATCTGGTCCATCAGCGTCTTGAAATTGCCCTGGCTCTGCAGCTGCGGATAGGCCTCCTGCAGACGCTGGAGCGAGAGCGTCACGCCGTTCTGCGCCTGAGTATAGGCCGACATCTTCGCCGGATCGGTGAGGTCGTCGCCGCTGACCTTGATCGTGTTGGCCTGCGCACGCGCATTGGTCACGTTGGTGAGGATCTGCGACTCCGAGTTCGCCGCACCCTTCACCGTCGCCACCAGATTCGGGATCAGGTCGGCACGGCGCTGATAGTTGGTCTGGACATCGGCCCAGCGCGCCTTCGCATTTTCCTCGGCGGTGGGCACGCTGTTGAGGCCGCAGCCTGCGAGCAGGGCAGCGCCGGCAAGAGCAAGAAGGGCACGAAACTTCATCACGTCAGGATCCTCCGGATCGGGTTCGGAGTGTCTTATACAGTGGCAACACCGTGCTCCGAAAGCGAAATCGGAAACGCAGATGGTTTGCGCAGGCTCCACAAGCGTGCATCATGGCGTCGAGGCCGCGCCCGGGCGGCAAGGGAAGGGAGCGACGGGATGTTCAAGGAATTCAAGGCATTCATTTCGCGCGGCAACGTGCTCGATCTGGCCGTGGCGGTCATCATCGGCGCCGCGTTCAGCAAAATCGTCAGCTCGCTCACCGACGATCTACTGATGCCGCTGATCGGAAAGATCTTCGGCGGACTCGATTTCTCGAGCTACTTCATTGCGCTGGGACCGATCCCGGCGAATCTGGCGGGGTCGACCGACTATGCCGCGCTGAAAAAGGCCGGCGTGCCGCTGTTCGGCTATGGCGCATTCATCACCGCCGCGGTCAATTTCGTGATCGTCGCCTTCATCATCTTCTTGCTGGTCCGCGCGGTGAACCGCGTGATCCCGAAGCCCGAGGAAGCGGCTGCAGCCGAGCCGGCGGACATCACGCTGCTGCGCGAGATCCGCGACGAGCTGAAGAAGAAGGCCGCCTGAGCGATAGGTGAAGGGGAGTCGGGGCAAATCGTTTCACTTTGCCCGCGGCTCCCTTTGCCGACTGAAAAGGCGGCAGGGCGGGCGTCATACAACGACCGGGCCAGACGAAATCCTGCATTGCAAGCGCGTTCGGAGACGCTCAGGCCGCGGCGAGATCCTCTGCGGTGGCATCCGCAAGGCTGGTGCCGTCGAGGATACGGGCGGTCTCGTCCCGCACCCGCGCCATGGCGTGGCGGATCGCGCAGCTCGCCTCATCCTTGCAATCGTTGCACGGGCGATAGGCGGTACGACTGACACAGGGGACCAGCGCCAGCGGCCCCTCGATCACCCGGATGATCTCACCCAGCGAAATCAGGTGCTTGGCCCGGGCCAGGCGATAGCCGCCGGCCTTGCCGCGCGTCGAGGTGAGGAATCCCGCCTCGCGCAGATCGGCGAGGATGAGTTCGAGGAACTTGCGCGGCACATTCGCTTCCGCGGCGATGCGGTTCATCGGCGTGGGCGCGCCTGCTGCCGGCTGTTCGGCCAGATAGAGCATCGCGCGAAGGGCGTAACGGGAACGCTGGGTCAACATCGTACAAATCACCCATGCCAATTGTTTGCGGCACTGTGAAGGCCTTGTGCCGCTTTTCGCAGATTCTGCACGGCCGGGCTTTAGGTAATTGTACCTGACCTTTTCATTAATCGCGAACGCCCTATATGGGGAGTTGCCGGCCTCGGTCGGCTATGGGGATAAACGAAGGCGTGCAATAGGCGCAGCGGACGCGGGGGCAGTACCCGCCGGCTCCACCACCAGCTACCTGAAGCCAGTTTTCTGGCGCGGCAGTTGATGACGGGGCCGAACTAGGATCGACGTGTGTTGAAAAGCGCCATCTATCTCTCAGCCTGGGCCACTGTGACGGTCTGAAACACAAGTGCCAACGATAACGAAGCACTCGCTATTGCGGCGTAACCCCAAGGCCTAACGGCTTAAGGTTATTCTAAAATGCGCGGTTGGGCCCCACCGGGCAACAGAAGGGGAATCCAGCGGTACGGGGAGCACCGGGCAACAGAAGCTCCCCACTTTCCCATTCTACTTAAGTGCAATGCCGCAAGGGCAGACCCGGAGCGGCGGTTTCCCGAATTTCGCGGGCGCGGCGCGCATGGTTTCGTGCGCCCCATGGAACGGCACACGCACAAAGTGACCGCACTCATCGCCTTCGGGGTGATCGCCTCGGCGATGGTCGCCGAAGGCGCGCGGCCGCCGCGGCTCCCCCGCAGGGAAGCCACGGCGCCGGTGGCGGGAAGCCGGCGCCGGCGCACCGGCCCGGGGCCGGGACGCCGGCTGGCGCCCTCAGCCTTCCTGCTTAAGTGACGCCATGTCGATGACGAAGCGATACTTCACGTCGCTCTTCACCATCCGGTCATAGGCCGCCTCGATCTCGTCCATGCGAATCTGCTCGATGTCCGCGGTCAGGCCGTGCTCGTGACAGAAATCGAGCATCTCCTGCGTCTCGGCGATGCCGCCGATCAGCGAGCCGGCGATCGAACGGCGCTTGAACACGAGGTTCGCGACACTCGGCGACGGATGGGCATGCTCGGGCACACCGACCAGGGTGAGCGTGCCGTCGCGCTTGAGCAGACCGGTCAGCGCGTCGAGATCGTGGCTGGCCGCCACCGTATCGAGGATGAAGTCGAAGCTGTTGGCGTGCGCGGCCATCTCCTCGGCATTGCGCGAGACGATCACTTCATGCGCGCCGAGCTTCTTCGCATCCTCGATCTTCGACGGCGAGGTAGTGAAGGCGACGACATGCGCGCCCATCGCCGCGGCGATCTTGATGCCCATATGGCCAAGGCCGCCGATGCCGACCACACCGACCTTCTTGCCGGGGCCGGCATTCCAGTGCCGGAGCGGCGAATAGGTGGTGATGCCGGCGCACAGCAGCGGCGCGACCGCGGCGAGGTCCTTCTCGTCGTGGCGAATCTTCAGGACGAAGCCCTGCTTGACGACGATGTGATCCGAATAGCCGCCAAAGGTGTGGCCACCGAGCTGTGCGTCCGGGCCGTTATAGGTACCGACAAAGCCCGTGGTCTCGCAGAACTGCTCCTCGCTTTCCCGGCAAGACGGGCAATGGCCGCAGCTGTCGACCATGCAACCGACGCCGACCAGATCGCCGACCGCGAACTTCGTCACGTCGCCGCCGATTGCAGTGACGCGGCCGACGATCTCATGACCCGGAACACAGGGGAACAGCGTGCCGTCCCATTCGCTGCGCGCGGTATGCAGGTCCGAATGGCAGACGCCGCAGAACAGGATGTCGATCGAGACATCGTCGGGCTGCAGGTCGCGGCGCTCGAAGGTGAAGGGCGCTAGTGGCGTGGTTGCCGACTGGGCCGCATAGGCCTTGGCTTGGGTGGTCATGATCGTCCCCTGAAGTAGAAAGAAGCGGGTCACAGCGCTGCCGGGCGGCTGGAACAGAAGCTCCGGCTGGTGACGCGTGGGAGATGGGACCGTCGCGCTCCGCCGATTAGATGCTGCAATCTCAACGTGCTTATGAGTATTATTCAGCAATGAATCGCCAGGACCTTGCCGATCTCTCCGCCTTCGTCGCCGTGGCGCGCGAGCGCAGCTTCACCCGGGCCGCCGCGCAGCTGGGGATCACCCCCTCCGCGCTCAGCCACTGCATGCGGGGACTGGAAGAGCGGCTGGGCGTGCGGCTGCTCAACCGCACCACCCGCAGCGTGACGCCGACCGAGGCCGGCGAGCGGATGCTGCGCACCGTCGCCTTCCATCTCGACGAGATCGCGACGCACGTCACCGCGCTCAACGACCTGCGCGATCGGCCGGCGGGCAATATCCGCATCACCGCCGACGAATTCTCGCTGCAGACCGTGCTCTGGCCCCGGCTGCGCGGCGTGCTGGCCGAGCATCCCGACATCCATGTCGAGATCGAGACGGACTATCGGCTGGTCGATCTCGTCGCCGAGAAGTTCGACGCGGGCGTGCGGCTGGGCGATATCATCGACAAGGACATGATCGCGGTGCCGATCGGCCCGCCGGTGCGGATGCTGGTGGTGGCGACGCCCGACTATCTCGATCGCCACGGCCGGCCGCAGACGCCGCACGACCTTGCGGAGCATAATTGCATCAACCTGCGCCTGCCGACGCTGGGCGGGCTCTACGCCTGGGAGTTCGAGCGCAATCGCCGCGAGCAGCGGGTGCGGGTCAGCGGCCAGCTGATCTTCAACAGCATCTTCCATATCCGTGACGCCGCGCTGGAGGGCTTCGGCCTTTCCTATCTGATGGAGGATCTGGTGCGCGACGCGCTGGCAGATGGCAGGCTCGAAGCGGTGCTGGAAGACTGGTCGCCGCCCTTTGCCGGCTACCATCTCTATTATCCGAGCCGCCGGCAGCCGACGCCGGCCTTCGCGGCGATCGTCGAGGCGCTGCGCTGGCGCCCGGGGCGAGAACGCTGACAAAGGAAAAGGGGCCCGGTTGCCCGGACCCCTTTCCTGTTTCCTGACGGATCGCTTCGGATCAGTCGTCGGCGCCGGTGAGGAACGCCGGCAGGCCGATGTCCTCGCCGCCTTCGTCCTTCGACTCCGAGCGCTCGCGGCGCGGGCCGCGATCGCCGCCGCCGCTGCGCGGACCACGGTCACCACCGCCTTCACGGCGCGGACCACGATCGCCACCACGGCCTCCGTCGCGACGACGGTCGCCACGGTCACCGCGATCACCGCGCGGCTCGCGCGGTTCGCGGGCCGGACGAGTATCTTCCAGCTCTTCGCCGGTCTCCTGATCGACGACGCGCATCGACAGGCGAACCTTGCCGCGCGGATCGATCTCGAGGACCTTGACCTTGACTTCCTGACCTTCGGTCAGGGCGTCCGAGACCTTCTCGACGCGCTCGTTCTTGATCTCCGAGACGTGGACGAGACCGTCCTTGCCGCCCATGAAGTTCACGAAGGCGCCGAAATCGACGAGGTTCACGACCTTGCCGGTGTAGATCTTGCCGACTTCCGCCTCTTCGACGATGCCCTTGATCCAGTTGATCGCGGCTTCGATCTGCGAGACGTCCGACGACGAAACCTTGATCACGCCCTCGTCGTCGATGTCGACCTTGGCGCCGGTGGTGGCGACGATCTCGCGGATCACCTTGCCGCCGGTGCCGATCACGTCACGGATCTTCGACTTGTCGATCGTGAAGGTCTCGATGCGCGGTGCGTGCGCCGAGAGCTCCGAACGGGTCGCCGACAGGGCCTTGTTCATCTCGCCCAGGATGTGGGCGCGACCGTCCTTGGCCTGGTTCAGCGCGGCTTCGAAGATCTCCTTGGTGATGCCGGCGATCTTGATGTCCATCTGCATCGTGGTGATGCCTTCGGACGTGCCCGCCACCTTGAAGTCCATGTCGCCGAGGTGATCTTCGTCACCCAGGATGTCCGACAGGATCGCGAAGTCCTTGCCCTCGAGGATCAGGCCCATGGCGATGCCCGAGACCGGACGCTTGATCGGCACGCCGGCGTCCATCATCGCGAGCGAACCGCCGCAAACCGACGCCATCGACGACGAGCCGTTCGACTCGGTGATGTCGCTGGTCAGGCGGATCGTGTAGGGGAACTCTTCCTTGGTCGGCAGCACCGGGTGCAGCGCGCGCCAGGCAAGCTTGCCGTGACCGACTTCGCGGCGGCCCGGGGCGCCGAAGCGGCCCACTTCACCGACCGAATAGGGCGGGAAGTTATAGTGCAGCATGAAGTTCTGGTACGACAGGCCACCCAGGCCGTCGATCATCTGCTCGGCGTCCTTGGTGCCCAGGGTTGCCGTGGCGATGGTCTGGGTCTCGCCGCGGGTGAACAGGGCCGAGCCGTGCGCACGCGGGAGGAAATGCGTCTCCGCCTCGATCGGGCGGATCTGCGTGGTGGTGCGGCCGTCGATGCGCTTGCCGTCCTTGAGGATGGCGGTACGGACGATCTCGGCTTCCAGCTTCTTGGTCAGCTTGATGCCGGCCATGACTTCCTGGGGGCTGAGGCCGTCGGCAGCGAACTGCGCCTTCGCCTTCGCGCGCGCTTCGTTGAGCGCGTTCGAGCGAGCCGACTTGTCGGTCAGCTTATAGGCGGCGGTGATGTCCTTGCCGACCAGCTTCTTGATCGAAGCCTTGAGCTTGGCGTTGTCGTCACCCGAAGCGATTTCCCACGGATCCTTGGCAGCCTGCTCGGCCAGCTTGACGATCGCCTTGACGATCTCGCGGCAGGCGTCGTGCGCAAACAGCACGGCGCCGAGCATGATCTCTTCCGAAAGCTCCTTGGCTTCCGATTCGACCATCATCACCGCGTCATAGGTGGCGGCGACGACGAGATCGAGCTCGCCGGCGGCGACCTGCTCGTCGGTCGGGTTCAGGATGTACTCGCCATCGACGTAACCGACGCGGGCAGCGCCGATCGGGCCCATGAAGGGCACGCCCGAGATGGTGAGCGCTGCCGAGGCGGCGACCATCGCGAGGATGTCCGGCTCGTTCTCGCCGTCATAGCTCAGCACCTGAGCGATAGCGTTGATCTCGTTGTAGAAGCCCTCCGGGAAGAGCGGGCGGATCGGGCGGTCGATGAGACGCGAGACCAGGGTCTCCTTCTCAGTGGCGCCACGCTCACGCTTGAAGAAGCCACCCGGGATACGACCGGCGGCCGAGAACTTTTCCTGGTAGTGGACGGTCAGCGGGAAGAAGTCCTGGCCTTCCTTCACCGACTTGGCGGCAGTCACCGCGCACAGCACCACGGTTTCACCGAGGGTCGCCAGCACGGCGCCGTCGGCCTGGCGGGCAACCTTGCCCGTTTCGAGAGTCAGCGTCTTGCCGCCCCACTCGATCGATACAGTCTTCTTGTCGAACATTGTTTTTCCTTCACACCCGCTGCCCGATGCAGCGGGGGCCTATGGAGAGAGCCGTACGTGGCTCGTGGGACTGGCCGAATTGCCGATCCCCCGTCTGCTCCGCTGCGTGGGAGCCTGACGCCGGCACTAGCTTGCCGGGATGACAAAAAGGCGACCCGAAGGCCGCCTTTCCGGTTACTTGCGAAGACCGAGCTTCGCGATGAGGTCGGTGTAGCGACCCTCGTCCTTCTTCTTCAGATAGTCGAGGAGGCTACGACGCTTGTTGACCAGCATGAGCAGGCCGCGACGCGAATGGTTGTCCTTGGCATGCGTCTTGAAGTGCTCGGTCAGGTTGGCGATACGCTCCGAGAGGATCGCGACCTGCACTTCGGGGCTGCCGGTGTCGGTGCCGCCGCGAGCATGTTCCTTGATCAGCGCTTCCTTGCGCTCTGCAGTGATCGACATAGTCTTTCCTTCGACATCTTTTACAGATTGAAGCCGCGGACGACCCGGACGAAACCGGCTTGAGCCTCCACCAGCGCGATGGGCAAGTCGCCCGATTGCGCGAAATATTGGCCGTCTTCAGCAGCGATCCCGGCCAGAACCTGCCCCTGTCGGAGCAGCCCTGCCTGGTCGGGGGTGAGGGATAGAGCCGGGATGTCGTCCAGCCCCGCCCTCAATGGCAGGAGGAATTGTTCAAGGGAGCGGGCCTTAGCGGCTTCGTCCAGTTTGTCCAGCGAAATCGCGGAATCCAGGGTGAAGGGACCCGCCTTCACCCGGCGCAGCATGGTGACATGACCGACGCTGCCAAGCGCCAGCGCGATGTCACGCGCGAGGGAGCGGATATAGGTGCCCTTGGAGACATGCGCGCGCAGGGTGATCTCGTTCACTTGGCCATCCGCTGCTTCGTCGCCCCGGCCTTGAGCCGGGGTCTCGCCACCTTCCACGCCGTCCAAGAAGCGGGACCCCGGCTCAAGGCCGGGGCGACGGGAAAGACTGTGGATCGTCACCGCGCGGCTGGCGAGCTTCACCTCTTCGCCGGCACGGGCCAGGTCATAGGCACGCTCGCCATCGACCTTGAGCGCGGAATAGGCCGGCGGCACCTGCTCGATCGGCCCGGTGAAGCGCGGCAGCACCGCCTCGATCTGCGCGAGCGTGGGCCGCACGTCCGAGGTGGCGATTTTCTTGCCCTCGAGGTCGAGTGTATCGGTCTGCACGCCGAACCCGATCGTGAAATCATAGACCTTGTCGCTGTCGAGCATCCGGCCTGCCAGCTTGGCCGCCTCGCCGATCGCGATCGGCAGCACACCGGTCGCCAGCGGATCGAGCGTGCCGCCATGGCCGACCTTGAACTTGCCGTACTTGCCGTCGCGCAGCGCGCGCTTGACGGCACTCACGCCCTGGGTCGAGCCGAGGCCCAAAGGTTTGTCGAGGATGATCCAGCCATGCATCCGGCGGCCCCTAGCCGAGGCCGGCCGCCGGAGCCAGCGTCAGGCGGCCGGCTTGGCCTTCTTCGCCTTTTTGGGCTTCACCGGCGGCGGACCGCTATGGACGATATCGGCGATCTGGCAGCGCTCGCGCCCGGCAAAGATCGTATCGCCGCGATCGATCTGCGAGGCACCCGGGAAGGTCTTGAAGCCCACGCCGATCGTCCAAGGCAGATTGTCACAGCGGCTGAAGAACGAGACATAATACCAGTTGCGCCGGGCATCCTGGATATAGACTCCGTCGCCATTGTCGGTCGCATCGAAGGTACGGATGTCGCTGCGCGTGAAGAACGGGATCGTCGCCTGCTCACCCGACTTCGGACCCGGCGTAGGCCCAGACTGTTGGGCCGAAGCAGCGGTGGCGAGAAACAGGGCAGGCAACGCACAGAGAAGGGCAGTCTTGCGGAACATGGGATTTCTCCTTTCGGAGAAGGATGTGGGGCACTCCATGTCCGGCTTGTATAATACTTAAGCTGTACGCTGCATGAAATGGCGGCGGCACAGCGCGACATAGCGCTCATTGCCGCCCACTTCGCGCTGTTCGCCCTGACGCACTGCATTGCCGTGATCATCGACGCGCAGGTTCATCGTCGCCTTGCGCCCGCATTCGCAGACCGACTTGATCTCGACCAGCGAGTCCGCGAGCGCGAGCAACTCGGCCGAACCGGGGAACAGCGCCCCCTGGAAATCGGTCCTCAGACCATAGCAGAGCACCGGGATGCCCACTTCGTCGGCAAGATGGGCGAGCTGGCGCACCTGGACCGCGGAGAGGAACTGCGCCTCGTCGACCAGGATGCAGGCAAGCGGCGACTTGTAATGCTCGTCCTCGGCGATGCGGCGCAGGTCGGTCGCCTCTTCGAAGGGAATCGCCGTGGCGCTGATGCCGAGCCGGGAATCGATCACGCCCTTGCCGCCGCGATCATGGATGCCGGCGGTGAACAGCAAGGTGCGCATGCCGCGCTCGCGATAGTTGAAATCGGCCTGCAGCAGCGTGGTCGATTTCCCCGCGTTCATCGAGGCATAGTAGAAATAGAGCTTGGCCATGGGCGCTTCTTCCGAGGGTCAGCGCCGCGAGTAAAGCCCCCCGCGCGGTTCGCGCAGGCCAGTATCGCTGCGATCCACCTGAATCGATTGGGCTTCCACCATGCCGGTCCGCACATCCCCGATCATCCAGAGCGGCTGCCAGCTGCCGGGCCTTTCGGTGTAGTCGGCACTGCACGCATCGACGCGACTGATCGTCACCAGCACGATCGCGCGGCCGCCTCGGGTCCAGCGCGTGCCGCTGGGCAGGATCATGTCCGGGCGCAGGCAAGAATAGCGCCGCGATGCGATCTTCACCGCTGAGCGAACCAGCGCGGGGCGCTCGATCGGCTTGCCGTCGGCGATCTCGAAGATGCGCAGCACGTCCATGAACGAGCCGACATGGTGATTGACGAAGAACCACCGCGAATTGGGCGCCCAATGGACCGTGAACGGCATGTCGTCGCTGAGGCCGGGCAGCCTGGCCACCACCCGGTCTTTTGCATCCCGCAGCTCGATCGGAGGCTGCCGGTCCTGATAGGCCCGCTGGACCACGGCGAAGCGTCCGTCCGGCGAGCGGGCCCTGCCAGGACAGGTCGCCACGAACTGATAGCCCTCTTTGCCTTGCCCGCCGAGTGCGCAATCCGTCTGGAGCGCGCCGACCTGAGCATGTGCTGGCAGCGCCCAGAAGGTACAATGCAGGAGAAACAAGATCAGCGTGCGCATGATGCGATCATGCGCCACCGAGCGACGGAATCAATCCTCGTCGGAATCGCCAAGATCGCGCGCCACCTCCGGCGAGCGGAGCAGCTTGTCGATGTGGCTGCCCTCGTCGAAGCTATCGTCCGCGAGGAACTTGAGCCTGGCTGCGTATTTCATCTTCACGCGGCTGGCGACTTCGCGCTGGAGATAGGCGGTGTTGGTGCGCAGCGCCTTGATCACCACTTCCTCGTCCTTACCGAGCAGCGGCTTCACGAAGACGGTAGCGTGGCGCAGGTCGGGCGACATGCGCACTTCGGTGATCGAGACCAGGTGCTTGGCCAGCACATCGTCATGCACTTCGCCGCGCTGCAGGATCTCGCTCAGGATGTGACGGACCTGCTCGCCGACCCGCAACACGCGGACCGAGCGTTCTTCGGTGGTGGTCGTGGTCTTCATGGCCTGATCTCCACTCCCTCCCCCACCTTGCAGGCAAGGAGAGGGAGGGAAAACAGCTTAGAGCGTGCGCTCGCGCATCTCGACTTCGAAGGTTTCGAGATAGTCGCCCGCCTTGATGTCCACGAAGTTCTGGCTGAACGTCACACCGCATTCCAGACCGGCGCGGACCTCGGGGACGTCGTCCTTGAAGCGGCGCAGCGAGGCAATCTCGCCCTGGTAGATGATGACGTCGTTGCGCGTGATGCGTGCCTTGAGCGCCTTGCGGATCGCGCCTTCGGTGACGAGCAGACCGGCGGCCTTGCCGTGCTTGCCCGCCGAGAAGACTTCCTTGATCTCGGCGCGGCCGACAACGGTTTCGAAGGCTTCCGGACCAAGCTGGCCGGCCATGCCCGCGCGAATCTCGTCGGTCAGGTCGTAGATCACGTCATAGTACTTGAACGCGACCTTGTTGCGCTCGGCGATCTCGCGCGCCTTGGCGTTCGGACGGACGTTGAAGCCGATGATCGGGGCACCGGCAGCGCCGGCGAGCGACACGTCGCTCTCGGTGATGCCGCCCACGCCCGAATGCAGGACGCGCGCCTTGATGTCGTCGGTGCTGATCTTGTTGATCGCCGCGACGATCGCCTCGACCGTGCCCTGGGTATCCGCCTTGACGACCAGCGGATATTCCATCGCCTGCTTTTCCTTGAGCGCCGAGAACATGCTCTCGAGGCTGGCAGGAGCCTGGGTGGTGCGCTTCTGGAGCGCCACGCCCGAGCGATATTCGGCGACTTCGCGGGCACGCGCCTCGTTCTCGACGACCTGCAGCGGATCACCCGCCATCGGCACGCCGGAGAGACCGAGCACCTCGACCGGAACCGACGGACCGGCTTCCTTGACCTGCTGACCCTTGTCGTTGATCAGCGCGCGGACCTTGCCGCTCTCGGCGCCGACGACGAACACGTCGCCGACCTTGAGCGTGCCGCGGTTCACCAGGATCGTCGCGACCGGGCCGCGGCCCTTGTCGAGCTTCGCCTCGATCACCGTACCTTCGGCCTCGCGGTCCGGATTGGCCTTGAGATCGAGCAGTTCGGCCTGGAGCTGGATCTTCTCGACCAGGTCGTCGAGGCCGATCTTCTTGAGCGCGGAGACTTCGACGTCCTGCGTCTCGCCACCCATCTCTTCGACGATCACCTCGTGCTCGAGCAGACGCTCGCGCACGCGCTGCGGATTGGCGCTGTCGAGGTCGACCTTGTTGATCGCCACGATCATCGGCACGCCGGCCGCCTTGGTGTGATTGATCGCCTCGATCGTCTGCGGCATCAGGCCGTCATTCGCGGCGACCA
>PJUL01001094.1_pt1 | contig 13275 bp, 13 predicted proteins | sample 1512221 | NCBI WGS metagenome assembly PJUL01 (sample SAMN08177667, study PRJNA422409) | Feces metagenome, whole genome shotgun sequencing project.
CCTTGGGTGGCTTGCCGCCGAACGAGACGCAGCCGGAAAGCGCGGCCGCGAGCGGGACGGTGATCAGGAGCGGGGCGAGCTTCTTCATCGCGTCTCTCACTTCTTGGGCTTGTAGTCAGGCAGCTTCGAGCTGCCGAGCAGGCTGGAGGCGCCGCCCTGATCGATCTTGTCGGCGACCGAGGAGAGCGCCTGCGCCATCTGGCGCAGATCCTGGATGAGCTGGCCGATCTCGGGCACGGTCTTCTTCGAGAAGGCCTGCACGCCCGGCCGCGCATCGCTCAGCATCGCTTCCAGCGCATCCATGCTGTTCTTGGCGGATGCGATGGTCTTGTTGAGATTGGCGATGGTCGGCTTGACGTCGTCGGTGACGACGCCGTTCGTGGTCTGGGCGAGATTGCCGATCTGCTCGGTGGCGACACCGAACTTCTGGATCGCGATCCGGGTCTCGGCCAGCGTCGCGGCGATTTCCGGCCCGCGATCGGCGAGCGCGTCGGTCAGGCGGTTGGTGTTCGCCAGGATGCCGGCGATCGAGGCCTGGTTCTTGTCGCTCATCAGCTCGGTCAGTCGCTCGGTGAGCGTGGTCAGCCGCTCGAGCAGCTTCGGCGCCGAGGAGAAGATCGCGCCGAGGCCGCCGGGCTTGGTCGGGATCACCGGCACGCCGAGCGGGCAGGCCGCCTTGGGGTTCTCATGCGGGCACTTGATCTCCGGCGCACCCTTGACCGCGCCTTCGAGCTGGATCGTGCTGGGGCCGGTGAAGCTGCTCTGGATCGTTGCGGTGGTACCTTCGAGGATCGGAACCTCGTCCTTCACCGTAATGCGCACGCGCACCAGCTGGGGATCGGGTTTCCAGAACTCGATCGTCTTCACCTGACCCGAAGGCACGCCCGAAAAGGCCACCTGCGAGCCCGGATTGAGCCCGTCGACCGCCTGGCGGAAGAAGATGTCATACTCGCGCTCGTTGCCGCCGGAGAGCCGGGCGAGCCAGACGATGAACAGGGCGAGCACCGCGAGCAGGATCAGCACGACGGCGCCGACGAGCACGTGATTCGATCGAGTTTCCATCAGCCCCTGTCCTCAGCCTCGGCATGCGCCTTGGCACTTCCGACCGCGGCGCGTCCGCGCGGTCCGTTGAAATATTCCTGGATCCACGGGTGATCCAGCGCGAGCAGCTCGGGAATCGTTCCGACTGCAATGACTTTCTTGTCCGCCAGCACCGCTACGCGGTCGCAAATGGCGTAGAGCGTGTCGAGATCATGGGTGATCAGGAACACGGTGAGCCCCAGTGTCTTCTGAAGCGACGCAGTGAGCTCGTCGAATGCCGCGGCGCCGATCGGATCGAGCCCGGCGGTGGGCTCGTCGAGGAACAGCAATTCGGGATCGAGCGCGAGCGCGCGGGCAAGGCCGGCGCGCTTCTTCATGCCGCCCGAAAGCTCGGCGGGATATTTGGGCGCGGCCTCGGGCGGCAGGCCGGTCATCACCACCTTATAGGCCGCGATCTCCTCGAGCAGCGCCTGGTCCAGCTTCGGATAATATTCCTTGAGCGGAACCTGGACGTTCTCCGACACGGTAAGCGTCGAGAACAGCGCGCCGCCCTGGAACAGGATGCCCCAGCGCTTGCGGATCTCGGTCACTTCGGTGTCGTCGCGGCCGATCGTGTTCTCGCCGAACACTTCGATCTCGCCATGGATCGGCGTCTGCAGCCCGATGATCGAGCGCATCAGCACCGATTTGCCGGTACCCGATCCGCCGACCACGCCGAGAATCTCGCCGCGACGCACGTCGAGATCGAGATCCTCATGGACGATCTGCTCGCCGAACCCGTTCTTCAGGTTGCGCACGCAGATGACGATATCATCGTCGGGGGGAAGGGTGGGCGCGGTCATATCCACCCGATCTGGCTGAAGAACACGGCGAAAAAGGCGTCGAGCACGATTACGAGGAAGATCGCCTGCACCACGGCGATGGTGGTGCGACGGCCGACCTGCTCGGCATCCGCCTCGACCTGCATGCCCTGGAAGCAGCCGGCAATGGCGATGATCGCGCCGAACACCGGCGCCTTGACCAGCCCGACCCAGAGATCGGTGAGCGGCACGACTTCGCGGATGCGCTGGACGAAGGTGATCGGCGGGATGTCGAGCTGGATCCAGCAGAGCAGCCCGCCGCCGATGATCGCGATCAGCGCCGAATAGAAGCCGAGCAAGGGCAGCATCAGCACTACCGCGATCGTGCGCGGCACGACCAGCGCCTCCATCGGCGAGACGCCGATGGTGCGCATCGCGTCGATCTCTTCGGTGAGCTTCATCGTGCCGATCTGCGCGGCGAAGGCCGAGCCCGAGCGCCCGGCGACCATGATCGCGGTCATCAGGATACCGAGCTCGCGCAGGGTGATGCGCCCGACCAGATTGATCGTATAGACTTCCGCACCGAACTGGCGGAGCTGCACCGCGCCCTGCTGGGCGATGACGATGCCGATCAGGAAGCTCATCAGCCCGATGATGCCGAGCGCCGAGACGCCGACCACTTCGAAACGCTGGACCGTGGCGTTGAACCGGAAGCGGCTCGGATGGGTCGCCACGTTCCAGAAGGCGATCAGCGTCGCGCCGAGGAAGCCTAGCAGGCCATAGAGCGTGTGGAAGGCAGTGAGCACCGCATCGCCGACTTCGGATAGCAGGTGCACGAAGGGGGAGGCCGGCCGCGGCGGCAGCTCGATCGGATGTTCGGCGGCGACCACCTGATCGAACAGGTGCTGGCTCTCGCGCTGGAGCCCTTCGACCGGCGCGTCCTTGTCGCGTGCGAAGCGATGGACCACCCAGGCGCCGACCGTGTCGATCCGCTCGACCTGCGACAGGTCGATGCGGCTGACCTCGCCGTCGACCGCATCGAGCCGATCGGGCAGGTCGCCCAGGCTGGCGAGGGACAAATTGCCGGTGAAGCGGAGGACTGCGCCCCCGCCATCGGAATCAACCCGTTCGAAATCGGCCAAGGCGCTCATCGCGCGCACCTTTCGGCGATTCGGACTGGATCGGCAAGCACTGCCGCTCGTAGATGCCTCAATGCACAATCTCGCAATCTACGATATGGACAAGACCATCACCGCCGCGCCGACCTGGACGCGCTTCCTGGTGGCGGCGGCGAAGGCGCGCGCGCCATGGCGTCTGGCGCTGTTCCCGGCGGTGGGCGTGGCCGGGATCGGCTACATGCTCAAGCTGGTCGATCGCTCGGGCCTCAAGCAATTCTCGCAGCGGTTGCTGCTCGGGCGCGCACTGACTTCCGGGGAGATGACGCGGGTGGCCGAGGCGTTCGCCGAGCAGGAAGTGACGCACGGCGTGCTTCACGGCGCGCGGGAGCGGATCGCGGCCGACCGGGCGGCCGGCTACCGGATCGTCATGGCAACTGCCTCGCACGGCTATTACGCCGCGGCGATCGCCCGTCGTCTGGGCATCAACGATGTGATCGCAACCGAGGCGAAGCGCGATGGGCAAGGCCGGATTCTCTCCCTGATCGAAGGCGATAACTGTTACGGGCCCGTAAAGCTCCACAGAATCGAGCGCTGGATGGCGGAGCAGGCGATTGCGCGGAGCGATGCCCATATCCGTGCCTATTCGGATCACGTCTCCGACGCGCCGATGCTCGACTGGGCGGACGAGGGCTATGCGGTGAACGCGCACGGGCCGCTGCGCAAGCTCGCCGGCGAGAAGGGCTGGCCGCTTTTCGACTGGAGATAATCGCCGCGGCGTTCGTTCTTCCTTCGCACGACAGATGCGGAGAGGATCATGGCCAAGACACTGGAACAGCTGGCGGAAATGATGAAGGACGTCGATTTCGCGATGCTCTCGACGCATAGCGACGGCGGCACCATCGCGGCGCGCCCGATGAGCAACAATCGCCAGGTGGATTATGACGGCGACAACTGGTTCTTCGCCTGCGAGGACACCCGGCTGATCGCCGACATCGAGGCGAATGCGAAGGTCGGGCTCGCCTTTCACGGCAAGGGCGGGCTGCTCGGGATGAAGCCGGTATTCGTCCATATCGAGGGCGTCGCCGAACTGATCCGCGACAAGGCCCGGTTCGAGGAACATTGGACGAAGGGGCTGAGCCTCTGGTTCAAGCAGGGCGTCGATACGCCGGGGCTGGTGTTGATCCGGGTGCACGGCGTTCGCGCGCATTATTGGGACGGCGAGGACCAGGGCGAGATCATGCTGGAGCGCGCTGCGGCCTAGATAGGGTCGTCATCCCGGCGAAGGCCGGGATCTCGTGCGATGGCGGGAAAGAGCCGCCCGAGATCCCGGCTTTCGCCGGGATGACGGCTTGGTTCAGAGCAGCGTATCGACCGTGTGGATCAGCACCCCGACCAGCCCGCCGACCAAAGTGCCGTTGATGCGGATATATTGGAGGTCGCGGCCGACGGCGTTTTCGAGCCGGCCGGTGACGGTCTGCGCGTCCCAGCCCTTGATCGTATCGGAGACCAGCCGGACGATGCCGTCGCCATAATCGGTGGCGGCGCCGACCGCGCTGCGGCGGGCGAAGCGGTTGATCGTCTCGGCGAGCTTGCGGTCGTTCTGCAGCGTCTGTCCGAGCTGGCGCATGGCGTCGCCAAAGGCGCCGGTGCGCAGGGCCTCCGGATTGCGGGCGACCCGGAGCAGCGCCGCGCGCCCGGTTTCCCAGATGCCCATCCACCAGTCGGCCAGCGCCGGATTGTCGAGCAGCTCGTTCTTGAACGCCTCGACCTGGGCGCGGCGTGCCGGATCGGTCTGCAGGTCGCGCGCGAGCTGGGCGATGCCCTCCTCGGCCTTGGCGCGCAGCGGATGGTGCGGGTCCTCGGCCATGTCGCCGATCAGTTTGGCGAGGCCCTCGATGATCTTGTTGGCCAGCGTCTCGTCAAGGCCGGTCCAGCGCATCACCGCGCCCGAGCGCTCATGCACCATCTGGCGGATCAGATGCTCATTGGCGTCGAGCACCTTGGCCGCCCAGCGGACGATGCCGTCGAGCAGGGGACGGTGGCGGTCCTCCTGGATCGCCGCCTCGAGCGCGCGGCCGAGGAGCGGCGCGATCTCGAGCGCGCGCAGGCGCCCGGCGATGGTCTGCTTGACCATGCCGCCGAGCCGCTCCTGGTCGAGCGCTTCCAATATGTCCGCGCCGAGCCGGCCGAGACCGGCGCGCAGCCGGCCATGGCCCGGCCCGGGATTGGCGAGCCAGCGGCCGGCGGCGCCGGCGAGGTCGAGCCCCTGCATGCGCCGGGCGACGACCCTGGGGGTGAGGAAATTGTCGCGCAGGAACTGGGCGAGGGTGGCGGCGATCCGGTCCTTGTTGCGCGGGATGATCGCGGTGTGGGGGATCGGCAGGTGGAGCGGGTGGCGGAACAGCGCGGTCACGGCGAACCAGTCGGCGAGGCCGCCGACCATCGCCGCCTCGGCAAAGGCGCGGACATAGCCGATCGCGGGATGAAGATGGTCGAAGGCGCGGGCGAGCAGGAAGAGCGCGGCCATCGCGACGAGCAGCGCGGTTGCGACCAGCCGCATGCGGCGCAGGCCGGCGGGTACGGCCTCGGATGTGGAAAGGGGAGCGCGTGCCATGGTCACGCGCTCCCCAATACATCAGACGGCCGGAAGTTCACTCCGCGGGCTGCGGCGAGTCGTCCCCGGGCTTGTGCTCGATCGAACCGCCATGGCCCTGGCCGATGACCCGGCTGCCATCGTCGCCCGGCTTGAAGGTGAGCAGGCGGCGCGACAGGCGCGGTCCGAGCCATTGCTCCAGGCCGACCGCGAGGCTGAACAGCGCGGGCACCATCACCAGCGTGAGCAGCGTCGACAGGATCAGGCCGCCGATCACGGTGATGCCCATCGGCGCGCGCCACGAGCTGTCGCCGCTCAGCGACAGCGCGGTCGGGATCATGCCGGCGACCATCGCGACCGTGGTCATCACGATCGGCTGGGCGCGCTTGTGCCCGGCGTCGACGATCGCGGTGAACTTGTCGACGCCCTTGGCCATCTCCTCGAGCGCGAAATCGACCAGCAGGATCGAGTTCTTGGCGACGATGCCGAACAGCATCAGCGCGCCGATCAGCACCGGCATCGAGATCGGCTGGCCGGCGATCCACAGCGCGATCAACCCGCCCAGCGGCGCGTTGAGCAGCGAACCCATGTTCACCAGCGGCGACATGAAGCGGCGATAGAGCAGCACCAGCACCGCGAAGACCAGGAACACGCCCGACATCAGTGCGATGACGAAGTTCTTGACCATCTCGGCCTGCCACTTGGCGTTGCCGACGGTCATTTCCGCCACGCCGATCGGCAGGTTCTTCATGATCGGCAGCTCGTGGATCTTCTGGAGCGCGACGCCCGAGACCACGGCCTTGCCCGTCTTGGGATCGGTCGCGAGGTCCGCACCCACCACGACGCGGCGCTGCAGGTTCAGGCGCTCGATCTTGGTCGGGCCGGTGCCGAAGGCGATGTCCGCCACCGTACCGAGCTGGACCGAACCGCCATTCTGCGTCTGCACCGGCAGGTTCTTGATCGTGTCGAGCTTGGCGCGGGCATCTTCCTGCAGCGCGACGCGGATCGGGATCTGGCGATCGGACAGCGAGAATTTGGCGCTGTTCTGATCGATGTCACCCAAAGTCGCGATGCGGATCGCGTTCGACAGCGCCGCGGTGGTCACGCCGAGATTGGCGGCCAGATCGAGGCGCGGCTTGATCACGATTTCCGGACGGTTGAGGTCGCCGGCGATGCGCGGTGCCACCACTTCGGGCAGCTTCGACATCTGCTCGACCAGCGTCAGCGCGGTCTTGGTGAGCAGCTCGGGATCCTCGCCACCCAGCGTGATGGTCAGCGCGCGGCCGCTCGAACCCCAGCCACCCTGGGCGCGGAAGCCGACCCGGGCATCGGGGATCTTGAGCAGATCGGGAGCCAGGCGACGCGTGAACTCGTCGCTGGTCTCGGTGCGCTTGTCCTTGAGCTTGACCAGCACGCGGCCGTTGCCGACGCCGGCACGCTCGTAGAGGCTCTCGACATTGGGCTCGTTCTTCAGCCGCTCGGCGACCTGGTGGACGATGCGATCGGTCTGCTCGAGCGTGGTGCCGGGCACCATCTCGACCGTGGCGGTCACCTGGTCCTCGTCCTGCGTCGGCTGGAAGGTCATCGGCAGGATGAAGAACATGCCTACCGTCGCCACCAGCGACAGGAAGAAGCCGAGAATGGCCGACCAGCGATGCCGCAGCGTCCAGCGCAGCAGCTTCACATAGGCGTCCATGATCCGGCCCTCGCCATGCGTGGCATGGCCGTGCGCCTTGAGGAAATAGGCCGCGACCATCGGCGTGACGAGACGCGCCACGGCAAGGCTCATCAGCACCGAGGCGACGACGGTGAGGCCGAAATTCTTGAAGAACTGGCCCGAGATGCCGGGCATCAGGCCGACGGGCAGGAACACCGCGACGATCGACATGGTGGTGGCGAGCACCGCGATGCCGATTTCGTCGGCCGCGTCGATCGCCGCCTGATAGGCCGATTTGCCCATGCGCATGTGGCGGACGATGTTCTCGATTTCCACGATCGCGTCATCGACCAGCACGCCGGCCACCAGGCTGAGCGCAAGCAGCGTCATCTGGTTGAGCGTGAAGCCCAGCATGTCCATGAACCAGAAGCTGGGGATCGCCGAGAGCGGGATGGCCAGCGCCGAGATGAACGTCGCGCGCCAGTCACGCAGGAACAGCAGCACGACGACCACGGCGAGCGCTGCACCTTCGAGCAGCGCTTCCATGGCCGATTCATATTGCTGCTCGGCATATTTGCTCCAGTTCGAGAGCAGCTCGAAATGGACCTTGTCGTTGTTCTTCTCGAGCTGCTTCAGCTTCTTGTCGGCTTCGTGGAAGATCGAGACGTCCGACGCGCCCTTGGCGCGCTGGATGTCGAACGAGATCACCGCATTGCCGTTATAGCGCGCGGTGCTGCGCAGCTCGGCATAGCTGTCGGTCACCTTCGCCATGTCGGCGAGGCGCACGGTGCGGCCATTGCCAACCGAGATCTGGGTCTGGCCCAGCGTATAGGCGTCCTTGGCGTTGCCGAGCACGCGGACCGACTGTTCATAGCCCGAGATTTCGGCGCGGCCGCCGGCCGCGTTCATGTTCACCTGGCGCAGCTGCTGGTTCACCTGGCTGGCGGTGAGGCCATAGGATTGCAGCCGGGCCGGATCGAGCTGGACGCGGATCTCGCGGTTGACGCCGCCATTGCGGTTCACCGCCGACATGCCCTCGATCGAGAGCAGGCTCTTGGCGACGGTATTGTCGATGTACCAGCTCAGCTGCTCGACGGTCATGTCGGGCGCGACAGCGGTGAAGCTGGCGATGTCGTTGTCGCTGGCCGAATCGACGCGGCCGATCTGCGGCTCGAGAATGCCATCGGGCAGGTTGCCGCGGACCTGCTGGACGGCGCTGCGCACGTCTTCGACCGCGCGGTCGATCGGGGTGCCGATCGCGAGCTGGACGACGGTCTGCGAATTGCCCTCGGTCACCGTCGAGTTGATCTCGTCGATGCCCTGCAGGCTGCGCACCGCGCTTTCCACCTGCTGGGTGATCTGCGTCTCAAGCTCGCTCGGGGCGGCGCCCGGCTGGCTGATCGAAATCCAGACGATCGGGAAATCGATGTCCGGATTGTTGTTCACGTCCATCCGCGAGAAGCTGACCAGCCCCGCCACGGTGAGGAACAGGAACAGGACGATCGGCGGAATCGGATTCCGGATCGACCAGGCCGAAATGTTCCGGAAGCTCATGGCGCGAGTCCCTTACTGCTTCTTGAGGAGCTGGGGGATGACCTTCTGCCCCGGGTTCAGGAAGGCGCCGGCGGTCATCACGACGCGCTCGCTGCCGGTCAGGCCGCGTGCAATCGAGACGCCCGCATCGGTCACCTCACCGGTAACGACGGGGGTGCGGGCAGCCTTGTCCTGCCCGTCCAGCGTATAGACGTAATTGCCCTGCGCGTCGCTCTGGATCGCCGACTGGGGCAGGATCACGGCGTCCTGCGAGCCGGTGATGATCTGCGCGCTGGCGAAACCACCCGGGCGCAGCGCCGGATTATAGGAAAGCTGGATACGGGCGATGCCCTGGCGGGTGTTCGGATCGATCACCGGCGAGACCTGCCACACCGTGCCGCTGAACACCTGGCTGCTGCCGGTCGGTGTCACCTGTGCGGTCGAGCCGACGCGGGTGCGCAGCAGGTCGGCTTCGGCGAGCTGCGTGCGCAGCTCCATCTGCCCGCCCATCGCCATGCGGAACAGTACGCCCGAGCCGCCGCTGACGATCTGGCCCGGTTCGACCTGGCGGGTAAGCACCAGGCCGGCTTCCGGCGCACGGATGTCGAGGCGATGGTTGCGCGCCTGGGTCTCGGCGAGCTGGGCGCGGGCGACGCGGACGCGGGCCGAAGCCTGGTCGCGCGCGGCGGTCAGCCGGTCGATATCGGCCTTGGACACGAAGCCGTTCGAGACGAGGCTCTGGGCACGATCGAGATTGGCCTGGGCGAGCTTGGCATCGGCTTCGGCGACCCGCACCGACGCGGCGAGCGAATCGGCGGTCTGCACCTGCACCGAGCGATCGACGGTGGCGAGAACCTGGCCCTTGCTGACCCAGGCACCCGGTTCGACGAGCACGCGGGTGACAAGCCCGCCTTCGCCGACGACGCCGACCGGCATCTCGCGCTTGGCAGCGAGGCTGCCGGTGCCGCTGATCACGTTCTGGACCGACACACGGCCGGGCGTCGAGACGGTGACGGTGGGAATCTGCGATCCGGTGCCGCCGGACTTGCCGGCCGCCTTGGTGGCAATGCCGTCCTGCTGGCCGCTCATGAACTTGCTCGCGGTGAACAATACGGCAATGATCGCAACGACGATCAGTGCAATCCAGAGCCAGCGCCGCGATTTCCGCGTGCCCTCGCCATTATACTCCAGCCGCTCCTGCCGTCCGAACATCCCTGCCTCGTAATTCATGTGCGACATTCCGATCCGGCCGAAATGGCCGCTGCCCCCATAAGATCGCACTGTATTAGATGAATAAGGCACCGACCACAAGAGCCGTTTCGCATATGCTTCGGCGAATGCCCGTTCCCGCCATTTTTCGCAAGTATCCGGCATGTTGCTGGCACCGTTTCCGGCAAGAAACAGTTGCAATAAAGCCGCAGCGGGACGACGTTCCGCGCCGATCCGGGGGACACGGTTCGAATCGAGGAGGGTGCAGTGTCGCAGGGTATTATTGGGTGCCTGCTCATCGGTCTGGTTGCCGGTGTGCTGGGTAGGCTGATCATGCCGCGCGCGGACCCGGGGGGCGTGGTCGTAACGATTCTGCTCGGCATCGCCGGAGCCTTGCTCGCTTATTATCTGACGCCGGTTCTCGGCCATGAAGTCGATGGCGGCTGGCTGGTCTATGCGGCGGCGGCTGCCGGATCGGTGGTGCTGCTGGCATTGTATCGGCTGATCATGACGCGCCGCGCCTGAGCGGGATTCTCGTTCAGCTTCCGTTTGCCTCGCTCACGGCATGGCTGGGCGCGGGACACATTATTTTCGGAGGGTATCGATGATTCGCACTGTTCTGGCCACTTCCGCCTTCATTGCCGCAGTCGCGGCGCTGCCGGCGGCTGCGCAGCAGGAGGCCCGGCCGGTGCTGCTCGACGGCACGGTGCTTGACGTGAGCGCGACTGGCGCCAGCACGCGGGTGCCCGATCTGGCGGTGATCGAGGCCGGGGTCGTCACCCAGGCGGCGACGGCAGGCCAGGCGATGCAGCAGAATAGCGCGCAGATGGCGAAGGTATTGGCGGCGCTGCGCAAGGCGGGCGTCGCCGAGCGCGACATCCAGACCGCGACGATCAATCTCAGCCCGCAATATCGCTATGCCCAGAACGAGCCGCCGGTGATCACCGGCTATCAGGCGTCGAACCAGGTCTCGATTCGCTTCCGCGACATCGCGAAGAGCGGCACGATCCTCGACACGCTGGTGCGCGAGGGTGCGAACAACATCTCGGGCCCGAACCTGACGATCGACAAGCCCGACGGCGCGCTGGACGAAGCGCGGGTGGACGCGGTCAAGAAGGCGCGGGCCCGGGCCGAGCTCTATGCCCAGGCGGCGGGCCTGAAGGTCGATCGCATCCTGACCATCGCCGAAGGCGGAGCGATGCCGCCCTCGCCGATGCCGGTGGTCATGATGCGTGCCGCGGCGGCACCGGCCGCGGATACCGAGGTGGCTGCCGGCGAGCGGGAGCTCAACGTGACCATCACGGTGCGCTTCCTGTTGAAGTGAGGGCATGAAAAAAGGGCCGTCCACGCGGGGCGGCCCTTTTTGAGGTCCTGGATCCGTTAGCGCAGCGAGCCGCGACGGACCAGATTGACCAGCGCGAGCAGAATGATCGCGCCGACCAGCGACACCAGGAACGTCGTCGGAGTGATCACGCCACTGTTGATGTTGCCGCCGCCGAACAGCCAGCCGCCGATAAAGGCGCCGACGATGCCGACGATGACGTTCAGGAAAATGCCCTGCTGCGCATCGGTACGCATCACGATGCTTGCAAGCCAACCGACGACGCCGCCGATGACCAGCCAAACGATAAGGCTCACCATAAGTCCCTCCGTTATCTAGGCCCGTGGACCGGGCGACGAAGGAAAAATGAGCGGGCGGTCATGTTGGTTCCGTACCGATATTTTGCACCGGTTCGGGAACTTTTCATCGGTGCCGCAAAGAAAACGGCCCGCTTCCGGAAGGACCGGAAGCGGGCCGATGTTGCTCCTTGAGGGAGGAGATCAGTATTTCTGCTGGCGCTCGTAGAGCGAGCGATAATGCTGGATGCGCGTCACACGCAGGCCCGGCATGCCCGAGCGGTCGATCGCGCGCTGCCAGCCGGCGAATTCCTCGACGGTAAGGCCATAGCGCTCGCAAACCTCGTCGACGCTGAGCAGACCGCCATTGACGGCAGCGACCACCTCGGCCTTGCGGCGGACGACCCAACGGGTGGTATCGGCCGGCGGAAGCGTCTCGAGCGTAAGCGGCTCGCCGAGCGGGCCGATCACTTTCGCGGGACGGATCTTCTGGTTCTCAATCATCTACTCGCCTTTCGGGGCGGGGGGCCCCCGCTACGCACACTGAACACACGCACACCGATATTCGTCGCTCTTTGAACATCGGCTAAAACGCCTCGGTAAATTCGCTCTTCATTCTTCCTGACGACGGGTTAGCGCGCGCGCCGCGAGGCGGTGGAATGCCCCGTGCGCAGGTGCCAGCAGCTGCTCGACCGGCGCGATCAGCGCCAGCCGGGCCTGCGCGCGTGCCGTGGGGCTCGCCGCCTGGCGCGCCGCCACGCCGACCAGCAATATCGCCAGTTCGATCGGCATGGCGGTGATCGCCACGTCGCGTTCCAGTCTGGCAAAACTCAGGTCCACACGCCTCTCTACCCATCCGACAGTTTGTGTTCGGATGGGCCTTTCTACCCAAAAGTCTTGAAGGGTCCGTAAAGCAGGTGAAAACGAGCGCTTAACCAGGGTTACCGGAATCCAACCGGGGTGGCGCGGGGACGGCCGAGCCCCTAAATGCGCGCGATCATGATTGCAGGAGACTTCCAGCTCGAGGCGCCGCTCAAGGCGCGCCGCATCGTCGTCGCCATGTCGGGCGGAGTCGATTCGTCGGTCGTCGCCGGGCTCGCCGCCGCCACCGGCGCCGAGACGATCGGCGTGACGCTGCAGCTCTACGACCATGGCGAGGCGGTGGGCCGCGCGGGCTCGTGCTGCGCCGGGCGCGACATTCGCGACGCCCGTGCCGTCTGCGACAAGCTCGGCATCGCGCATTATGTCTTCGACCATGCTTCGAGCTTCAAAAGCGAAGTGATCGACGATTTCGCCGACGAATATCTCGCCGGGCGCACGCCGATCCCCTGCGTGAAGTGCAATATGGGGCCCAAGTTCACCGACCTCTTCGCGCTGGCCCGCGATCTTGGTGCCGACTGCCTGGCGACCGGCCACTATGTCCAGCGCGTGCTGGGGGCCGAGGGCGCCGAGCTGCACCGCGCGCATGATCCGGCGCGCGACCAGAGCTATTTCCTGTTCGCCACCACCGCGGCGCAGCTCGATTTCCTGCGCTTCCCGCTGGGCGGCATGCCGAAGCCGCTGGTCCGCGAGCTTGCCGCCGAGCTGGGGCTGGGCGTCGCGGGCAAGCCCGACAGCCAGGACATCTGCTTCGTCCCCGACGGCGATTACGCCACGCTGGTGAAGAAGCTGCGCCCCGAGGCGGAGACCAGCGGCGAGATCGTCGAC
>PJUL01001095.1_pt1 | contig 13273 bp, 13 predicted proteins | sample 1512221 | NCBI WGS metagenome assembly PJUL01 (sample SAMN08177667, study PRJNA422409) | Feces metagenome, whole genome shotgun sequencing project.
AAGCAGCGCGTGGCCGTGCTGATGGTGCCCAACAAGACGCTGGAAACCCCCAACTACCGCCTGGAACGCCTCAAGCACGACGACCCGCGCCTGGACCACCTGGACGCCAGCTACAAGCTGGCCGAAGAGTTTGAAGACCCTACGGCGGTGACCCGCCGTTCGCAAGAGCCCACCAACAAGCAGACCCCCGTGATCAAGGGCGTGCTGCCCGATGCGCCCGCGCCCGTGGCCGAACCCCGCCCTGAAGGCGCGGCACGCCCACAGCGCGCAGGCCAGCCGCCCCGCAGCGCAGCGCCCGCACCGGCTCCGGCAGCAGCACCCGCTCCAGCGGCCCCGCAGGAACAAGGCTTCTTTGCCTGGCTCAAGAGCCTGTTCGGCTTCGGCAATACGCCCGTAGCCCCCGCGCCTGTGGCGGCACCTGCACCGGCTGCAGCACCCGCTGCGGCAGGCCGCGGCGAACCCCGTCGTGACGGCCGCAACGGCGAAGGCCGTGGCCGCCGAGGTGGGCGTGATGGTGGCGGGCGTGACGGGCAACCCCGTGACGGCAACGGCAACCGCGAAGGCGCTACCAACGACGGCCGCGGCCGCCGTGGCGAGCGCCCTGCAGAAGGCCGCGGCCCCCGCGATGCCGAGAGCCGCCCACCCCGTGACGCCGCCCAGCGCCCCGAAGGCGAAGGCCGCGACAACAACCAAGCCCGAGAAGGCCGCGAGGGCCGTGAAGGACGCAATGGCCGCGATGGTGGCCGCCCACGCCGTGACGCGGAGCCTCGCCACCAAGCGGCTGGTCTGAACGGTGAAGCCGCTGGCGCACAAGCCACCGTGGAGGGTCCGAATGGCGGCGCCCACGGTGGCGAGCAGCCCGCCCGTGGCGACCGCGGCCCCCGCCGTGAACGTGGCGACCGCGGTGGACGTGGTAGCGAGCGCGGTGAACGCGGCGAGCGCGCACCGCGCGAGGTGGAAGCCCAAGAGGGTGCAACCCCCGCAGCAGCGTCCGCCGACTTTGTCGACACCGCGCCGCTGGCGTCTTTGCCAGACCTCGACCTGACCGGCAACGACGCGCCTGCCAGCGAAGAGCAGCGCCGCGAGCGCCGCTCGCGTGACCGCTATGGCCGAGATCGCCGCGAACGGGGTGACCGCGGTCCTCGTGACAACGGCAGCGCACCCGCCGCCGATGCCGCAACACCCGCAGCAGCGACGGAAACGGAGGCAGCCAGCACCGCCGCCACGCAGGAAGGAGCGCCGCGCCGCAGCTACTTCAGCGCGCCCGCAGCCGCCGACGCCCCCGCACCGGTAGCTGCATCGGCCCCTGCCGAGGCACCTGCACCGGCATCTGTGGCCGCAGCACCTGCAGTACCCGCAGCGCCGGTGACACCGGCAGCGCCCGTAGCAGCCACTCCCGCCGCAGCACCCGTTGACGCTGCGCCCGCCACAGGCGCTGGCAAGGTCGCAACCTCTGCCGCAACTGCAGCGACGGCCCCTCAAGGCATGCCGCGTGTGCAGGCCTTTGCGTTGCCTGTGGACGCGCTGCAACAGGTGGCCGCCTCGTCGGGCCTGCAATGGGTGAACTCCGATGCCGACAAGGTGGCTGCCGTGCAGGCCGCCATCGCTGCCGAGCCACGCCCCATCCACGTGCCGCGCGAACGGCCACCCGTGGTGGTGGCAGACGAGGGCCCACTGGTGCTGGTGGAAACTCGCCGCGACCTGTCGGACCTGACGTTGCCGTTTGAGCAGGCCCCTAAAGCCTGATGCTCCGGGGCGTAGCGACGGCCTCTGGCTGTCGTCGCCCAATCACAACAGAAGGCGGCTGCGGCCGCCTTCTTGCATTTCGCAGCCCCTTGCTGCTACGGCCCGCCATAGCACTTGCTCAATTGCGCGCATGCGTACCCCAGCGTTAGGGTGCAATGCCGTCTTTACAACGCGGTGGGCCGCACGCTGGCAAAGTCAGCGGCCCGTGCGAGTACCATTTTGGTTCGCGCTATCGGCATGCTATCGGCACGCGGGTGCCCAGGCTGGCAGCGCGGCTGGCGCGCTCGTTTTTCTGTCCGGTCTGAACGCGCTGTTCTGCGTCACAGGCCTTTCGGCTTCATCCCCATGCTGTACCTGTTGTCCCCTGCCAAATCGCTCGACTACGACACGCCCCTGCCGGAAGGGCTGCCCCATACCACCCCCACCTTTGTGCGTGAGGCCTCTGCCTTGATTGACGTTTTGCGCCAGTACGCCCCACAAGACATTGCGGCATTGATGGATCTGAGCGACAAGCTCGCCGCACTCAACGTAGCCCGCTACCAAGCCTGGCGGCCCCGCTTCACGGCCACCAACTCGCGCCAAGCCCTGCTGGCATTCAACGGCGACGTGTATGAAGGCCTGGAAGCCCGCACGCTGGCCTCCAAAGACCTGGACTGGGCGCAGAGCCACGTGGCCATCCTGAGCGGGCTGTATGGCGTGCTGCGCCCGCTCGACCGCATGCAGCCCTACCGGCTTGAGATGGGCACGCGCCTGGCGACCGATGCTGGCAGCAACCTCTACCAGTTCTGGGGCAGCCAGATTGCCGAGCACCTCAACACCCGGCTGCGTGCCCAAGGCGCCAAAGCGGTCACGCCCGTGGTGGTCAACCTCGCGTCGCAGGAATACTTCAAGGCCGTGGACCGCAAGGCGCTCAAAGCCCGCGTGATCAAATGCGTGTTCGAGGACTACAAGGGTGGGGCGTACAAAATCATCAGCTTCCACGCCAAGCGTGCCCGGGGCCTGATGGCGCGGTATGCCATCACCCACCGCATTGCCACACCCCACAAGCTCGAAGGGTTTGACCTGGACGGCTACGCCTTTGCCCCGGCATCATCCGAGCCTGATCGCCTGGTGTTTCGCCGCAAGGCACCGCCCGCGGCATAGGCCGCAGAACAGGAACACGCAACCCACGGGTTCGCAACCCCTCCCCGTTGATGAAGGAGCGCCATGACCACCACAACGACCAACACCCACACCACCGCTGACCGCAGCAGCGCCGCACGCCAGGCCATCACGCCCGAGCTGCGCCGCTGGATCATCGAGCAGGCCCAGGCTGGCTACGCAGCGCCCGTGGTGCTGCAATCCATGCGCGACGCGGGATGGGATGAAGACGTGGCCGCGGACGCGCTGGAGATCACGCTGCAAGACCACCTCAACGAACTCGCTGTGCAGCAGGGCCAGCCCTCCGGCGTGCCAGTGCCCGAGCCGCAACTGGACGAATCCCCCGCGCAGGTGGACTGCGGCGACCGCATTGTGAATGTGCTGCTGGCCATGGCCCAGCCACGGGTGGTGGTGTTCGGCAACCTGCTTTCGGCCGACGAATGCGAGGCTCTGATCGCGGCCGCCGAGCCGCGCATGGCGCGCTCCCTCACCGTGGCCACCAAGACGGGCGGCGAAGAGATCAACGCCGACCGCACCAGCGACGGCATGTTTTTTCAGCGTGCAGAAACCGAGCTCATCGAGCGCATTGAGCAGCGCATTGCGCGCCTGCTGAACTGGCCGATTGAAAACGGCGAAGGCCTGCAGGTGCTGCACTACCGGCCAGGTGCCGAGTACAAGCCCCACTACGACTACTTTGACCCCGCCGAGCCCGGCACGGCCACCATTCTCAAGCGCGGCGGGCAGCGCGTGGGCACGCTGGTGATGTACCTCAACACGCCTGAAAAAGGCGGCGGCACCACCTTTCCAGACGTGCATGTGGAAGTGGCGCCGCAGCGTGGCAATGCCGTGTTCTTCAGCTACGACCGCCCCCACCCGGCCACACGCACTTTGCACGGCGGCGCACCGGTGATTTCCGGTGAAAAGTGGATCGCGACCAAGTGGCTGCGCGAGCGTGAATTCAAGTAGCCCCGCATTGGTTCTTTCAAGAATTTCAAGCAAAAACAGGCTCTAGCGCTTATCCATCAAGCGCTGATAGCTATCTATTTATGAGCAACACCCTTCCCCCTGCCCCCGACGTGAACACCCCCGAGCAATCTCAGCTTGGCAAAGCTTCGGCCTACGTCGACCAGTACGACGCTGGCCTGCTGTTTCCCATTCCACGTGCGGGCAAGCGGGCTGAGATCGGCATCACGGGCGCTCCGCCTTTCTTCGGCGCCGATCTGTGGACGGCGTTCGAGCTGTCTTGGCTCAACGCACGCGGCAAGCCGCAAGTGGCGCTGGCGCACATCACGGTGCCGTGCGAGACACCCAACATCGTCGAGAGCAAATCGTTCAAGCTGTACCTCAACAGCTTCAACAACACCCGCTTTGCCGATGCCGCAGAGGTGCAGGCCCGCATTCGCGCCGACATCAGCGAAGCCGCTTGGCGCGGCGCAGAACACCCAGCCACCGTGGGCGTGCGCGTGATCAGCCCCGAGCTGTTCGACCAGGAACCCGTGCACGAGCTTGATGGCCTGAGCCTGGACCGCCTGGATGTGGAGTGCACGCACTATCAACCTGCGCCCGACCTGCTCACGGCCGATTTCAGCCAGGCCCCCGTGACCGAAACCCTCACCAGCAACCTGCTCAAGAGCAACTGCCTGGTGACCGGCCAGCCTGACTGGGGCAGTGTGCAGATCAGCTACAGCGGCCCCCAGATCAACCAGGAGGGCCTGCTGCAATACCTGGTGAGTTTTCGCAACCACAACGAATTCCACGAGCAGTGCGTGGAGCGCATCTTCATGGACGTGTGGGCGCGCTGCAAACCCATCAAGCTGACCGTCTACGCGCGCTACACACGCCGCGGTGGGCTGGACATCAACCCGCTGCGCACCAGCCATCCGCAGGGCCTGCCACGCAACACACGCACTGCGCGGCAGTAAGCACGCGCAACCGTTGCTTGGCTCTGCGCGTCAGCGAGCGCAGGCTCTGACGGATTCAAGCGGTTGAAGCCCCATCCTGCCGCTGGCACAGCGGCCTTCAGCCCAGCCTGAACACATCAACAGACCGGCCCAGCGATTCAGCACTCTCCTTGAGGCCCTGGGCTGCGGCGGCAGACTCCTCCACCAGTGCCGCGTTCTGCTGCGTCACGGTGTCCAGCTGGGTCACAGCCTCATTGACCTGTGCGATGCCTTGCGACTGCTCGTGCGTGGCGCTGCTAATCTGCTGGACCAGCGCGCTGACGCGCCCCACGGCACCCACCACGCCCTGAATGGTGGCGCCTGCATGGTCCATCTGCTGCGCGCCGCTGGCGATCTGGTTCACCGTCTCGCCGATCAGTCCACTGATCTCCTTGGCCGAACTGGCGCTGCGCTGCGCGAGCGCCCGCACCTCGCCCGCCACCACCGCAAAGCCCCTGCCCTGCTCGCCCGCGCGTGCCGCTTCCACGGCAGCGTTCAGAGCCAGCAGATTGGTCTGAAACGCAATGCCCTCGATCACGCCCACGATCTCGCCGATCTTGGTGGACGATTGCTTCATCTGCTGCATGGCAGCGCCCACCTCCTGCACGGCCTGTCCGCCGCGTGTGGCGATGTCGCTGCTCTGTGCGCTCTCATGCGACACCTTGGCAGCCGTTTCGGCCGTCTGCTGCACGGTGCTGGCCAACTGCTCCATCGACGCAGCGGTTTCCTCCAGGCTGCTGGCCTGCGACTCGGTGCGCGCCGACAGGTCCAAGCCCCCACGCGATATCTCGTCGGCCGACTCGATGAAGTTGCGCACCTCGGTGCGCACGTCACCCACCACCGCACGCAGGTTCACCTGCGTCTGCTGCAGGCGCTGCATCAACGCGCCCAGGGGTTGGGGGTAATCCACGCTCACCGAGGTCGCCAGATTGCATGCCGAGATGTCGGAGGCAAAACGTGTCGCGTCCTGCACACCCTGCAGCACCAGCGCGTGAAAGCGCCACAGCGTCCAGCCGGCGCCCAGTAGCAACAGCACAAGTCGGGTCACCAAGGCCGTGGTGCCCTGCATTCCAAGGGCATCCGGCACCAGGGCCAGCACCACCACCATGCCCAGCAGCAGGGCCATGCGCGGCAGCAGCGCCATCTGCGACAGACCTTGCACCCAGCCACGCAGGCCACGGTGACGCACCACGCCCGACTCCAGCGTGAAGCTGCTGGTGCCCGCGTTGGCCTCATCGCGCATCTGCGCATACAACGCCTCGGCGGTCGCGACCTCAGCGGCAGCCGGCTTGGTGCGCACCGACATGTAGCCGCGCGGCTTGCCCCCTTCCATGATGGGCGTGACGTTGGCGCGCACCCAGTAGTGGTCGCCGTTCTTGCGCCGGTTCTTCACCAGCCCCGTCCAGGGCTCCCCCCGGCCGATCGTGCGCCACATGTCCTTGAACGCTTCCGCCGGCATGTCGGGGTGGCGGATCAGGTTATGCGGCTGTCCGATCAACTCGTCATAGCTGAAGCCGCTCACGCGGACGAAGGCGGGGTTGCAGTGGGTGATCTCGCCTTTGGTATTGGTGCTGGACACCAGCAGTTCGTCGCCAGGGAAGTCGAAATTCTGCTGGCTGACGGGCAGATTGGTACGCATGAATGGCTCCTGAGATGCCTGCCCGACCGGCAGGTCTTGCGGCAGGTGGTGCGGCCTGGGAGTTGGAGTATTTGTAACCGCTGGATACCAATCGAGTCTAACTGCCGATCCCCGAGCAATGCACCAATAAGGCGCATTAAAGCGGTGATCTGCACGGCATCGAATCTCTGCAGTCGCAGGCCACGCTCAGCACCGTGGCACCTTGCAGCTCAGCCTCAAAAAAGCTGCCCTGTTTCCACACCATCGCCGCCGGTTGGCCCGGCTTTGCGCCCAGGCGTTGAACGTGCGCCACGAGCATCCAGGGCCGGCTCCTCACCCTTGCGCGCCAACGTACTGGCCCGCACCCCCAGCAACCTCAGGCGCTTGTCGAGCGGAACGCGCTTGAGGCATTGCCCGGTCAGGCGCCGGATGGTGGCGCCATCGGCCGTGTAAAGGTCCGCCGTATGGTCGCGCGTTGCGATCTTGAAATCGTCGTAGCGCAGCTTGATGCCAAAGGTGCGCGCGACATAGCCTTTGCGCTGCAGGTCGTCCGCCAGACGCAGACAGAGGTCGGTGAAGATATGGCCCAACTCGGCCTTGTCGCGCACCGCATGCAGGTCGCGGTCGAACGTGGTCTCGCGGCTCATGCTCACGGGCTCGCTTTCGGTCACTACCGGGCTGTCGTCCCGGCCCCAGGCCACGCGGTGCATCCACGCGCCAGTGGATTTGCCAAAGTGGCCGATCAGCCACTGTGCATCCTGTGCGGCAAGCTGGCCGATGGTTTCCACGCCCAGCCGCGCCAGCTTCTCGCCTGCCTTGGGCCCGATGCCATTGATCTTGCGCACGTTGAGCGGCCAGATCTTTGTCTGCAGGTCTTCTTCGTAGACGATGGAGATGCCGTTGGGCTTGTTGAATTCGCTGGCCATCTTGGCCAGCAGGCGGTTCGGCGCAACGCCGATGGAGCAGGTCAGCCCGGTCTTTTCAAAGATGCTCTTCTGAATGAGCCGTGCCAGCACCCGCCCGCCTTCGCGCTGGCCGCCGGGCACGTCGGTGAAGTCGATGTAGACCTCGTCCACGCCCCGGTCCTGCATGACCGGCGCGATGTCAGTGATGGTGCTTTTGAACAGGCGCGAAAACCGCCGCACCTCATCAAAATCCACCGGCAGCACGATGGCCTGCGGGCACAACTTGGCCGCCTTCATCATGCCCATCGCCGAGCCCACGCCGAACTGGCGGGCCGGGTAAGTGGCGGTGGTGATCACGCCCCGGCCCACGTAGTCCTTGAGCAGTGGAAAGTCCTCCACCGGTATGAAGCGGCGCTCGCGCTCCTCGGTGCCGTCGGGCCCACGCAGCAGCAGTTCGTCCACCTTGCGTCGGCCCCCGCCAATGACCACCGGCAGGCCCTTGAGCTGCGGGTAGCGCAGCAGTTCGACAGACGCAAAAAAAGCATCCATGTCGAGGTGCGCAATGCGGCGCAAACGCCCCTGTTGTGGGGCTGGCGCTTCGGATCGGCCTAGAGGGGTTTCGGAGTCAGAAACGGTCACGGCCGCTATTGTGCGCGGCGGTGTGACAGGCTGCTGCCAACCCGCCCCCCCTTCTCTATCAGCGAAACGCTTGGCGCTGAAGCAGCAAGCTGTCGCGGTCAATGCTGGCGCGCAACTGGTCCATGTCTGCAGCACTCACCCCCTGTTGTACAAAGTGGTCCTGCCACCGGTCCACCACGCGCACCACTTGTTGGACGAGCTGCACCGCTCGGGGCCGTTTGATGCCGAACTCGCTCAGTTCAGTCAGCGCGTTGTCCAAGCTGGATTCGGCGCCCGCTCGGCCAACCGCCATCGCCTGATAGCCCAGGTTCTGCAGCGTGGGCACCACGTCGTACGCAGGTGTCAGGTCGTAGTAGCCGTCCAGGCCCAACCGCAGGCTGTGGTTGCGCTCATGGTCGTCGGTGTTGTCCATGAGGATATTGAAGACCATGCGCTGAAACAGCTCTTCGCGCTGGGCCACCTGGGTATCGGGGTGGGCCAGGCGCAGCAGCACGGACGCTAGCGCGCCATAGCTCTCTGGCAGCCGCGCTGCACGCAGCGCGGTGCGGGCGGACAGGCAATGCAGGCGGTAGCCGCCCACACGGTCAAAGCGTTCGATGGTCAGCGCATGGCGTGCTTTGCCGTGGCGGGCCGGGACGGGCAGCACGCCCGTAGTGGCCACGCGGATGCCCGCCTGGGCAGCCAGGGTCATGGTGGAATGCTCCACCAGCGGTGGTATCCACGGTGTCGTCCAGCTCGCTGAACTTGATGACGCTGGCCCCGGCATCGGTCTGTAGCAGGGCCTTGGGACGTGCACCGCCCAGCGTGACACCGGGCTGCAGCAGCCGCTGCATCTCGTCGGTCACCGGCGCCTGGGTCTGCAGGTCCTCCATGGCGGCACTCAGCTGCGCCAGGTCCCGCAGTTGTGGGTATGGCCCCAGTTGCCGGGGCACATACCGGTCTGCAGACATCGACACCCCCAAAGCGCCAAAACGATCATCGCCCGCAAACAGCAGCATCTCCAGGATCGACAGGCGCGCGGGCCGGTCCACGTGGCGGATGATGCGCTCGCCCCAGCGGTCAGGCCGCGCGTCGTCGATGGCGCCGGGTGCACTGCCCCGCTCGCCTGCCGTGAACGCCTGCCCGGCCACCAACGGCAAGTCTTCGCTGAGCGGAAAATGCCACCAGCCTTCGGCATATTGAAACGTGGCGCAGTCGGCCACCAACTGCGACAGCCGCAACTCGCCCACCAGCACCGGGTGCGCAGGATTGACCAAGGCCCACAGATACAGCTGGTCTTGCGGCACGTAGCCGCGCGCGGTGACGCCATTGACAGAGTTCATGGCCGGGCCTTTGCAACGCCCTGGCTGAGCAAGGCGGCCAGGCCAGTTGCCGTGTCGTTAGCGACGCGGGTGCCGGACGGTGCTGGCTGGGCCAGCGCGTCGGCAGCCGCCGCACTGCGCACCTTATGGCGCATGGGTCCCTGCACTGCTTGCCTCGGGCCGCGCGCGCGAGCCACCTCACGCTCCAGCGCAGCATGGTCGCGCAGCGGCGAGACAAGGTCTGCCACCGCCACGGCCGGGTCCACCAGCCACATGCACATCACATAACTCGCCATGGCCACGGCCGGATCGCCTCGCTCAATGCGCGCCATGGTGGGCTGCGATACGCCCAGCCGCCGCGCCCACTGGGCTTGCGTTTCGCCACGTCGCTTGCGGGCAATGGCGATGTGCTCGCCCAGCAATTCAATCTGCTGCAAGACGGCTTGTGGGTACTCAGCAGGGCTGGTGTTTTGTTTTGGCATTCATAGATGGTATCTATTTTGCCAATTTAAGCAAATCTATGAATACTTTAGACAAGCCAGAGTCGGCACGCATATCAGAGCATTTATTCATAGAAACCGGTTTGCCACCAAATTTCCGGTTTCTATGAGTCATCACTGTTTTGCCTGCGCCGCGATGCGAATGCCCTGCAGCGTGCCCGTGGGCGTGATCGCCTCGGGGTCGATCAGGCAGTGCAGCACGCTGGGCAGGCCGCTGGCGCGGGCGCGGGCCAAAGCAGGTGCGAAGTCTTCGGTACGCTCCACGCGCTCGCCATGACCTCCAAAGGCCTGGGCGTAGGCCTTGAAGTCGGGGTTCTTGAGTTGCGTAGCGCTGATGCGGCCGGGGTACTCGCGCTCCTGGTGCATGCGGATGGTGCCGTACATGGCGTTATCGAGCAGCACCACGATGATGGGCAGGCCGTATTGCACGGCGGTGGCGAACTCCTGGCCGTGCATGAGGAAGTCGCCATCGCCCGCGAACACCACCACTTCGCGCCCTGGCCAAAGGCGTTTGGCACCCACACCCGCAGGCAGGCCGTAACCCATGGAGCCGCTGGTGGGCGCCAGTTGGCTGGCGTAGGTGGTGAACGGCCAGAAGCGGTGCACCCAGGTGGCAAAGTTGCCAGCGCCATTGCAGAAGATGGTGTTGGCCGGCAGCGTGGATTTGAGGTGCTGCATGACCTGGCCCATCTGCAGTTCGCCGGGGATCTGAATGGGGTTGGTATCACTCCACAGCACGTATTCCGACCGCGCCATCTCGGCATGGGCCTGCCAGGCCACCGGCGCTGCAGGGCGCACGCTGGCCAGCGCGGCCGTGAAGGCCTGCGGTGTGGCGTGGATGGCCTGGGCGGGGCGGTACAGCTTGCCCAGTTCATCTGCATCGGCATGCACATGCACCAGCGGCTGCGCGGGATTGGGAATGGCAAACAGCTCGTAGCCCTGCGACGGGATCTCTGACAAGCGCCCGCCCACCACCAGCACCAGGTCGGACGCGCGGATGCGCGCCAGGAGGCGCGGGTTCACCCCCAGCCCCAGGTCGCCGCCGTAGCAAGCATGGTTGGCCGGGAACAGCATCTGCCGGCGGAACGAGCAGTACACCGGCAGCGACCAGGCCTCAGCAAACGCCACAAACTCACGCACCGCCTGCTCGGACCAGCGGCTGCCGCCCAGAATGGCCACGGGCTGGTGCGCATCTTTGAGGCGCTGGGCCAGTTCGGCCATCTGCGCCGGGCCGGGGTGCGTTTCGGTCACCTGATAGGGCAAGGCATCGGCCACCGTGGCGGCTTCGGTCAGCATGTCTTCGGGCAGCGCCACCACCACGGGGCCGGGGCGGCCCGAGGTGGCCACATGGAAGGCGCGCGAGATCAGCTCGGGCACACGGGCCGGGTCATCAATCTGCACCACCCACTTGGCCATGGTGCCGAACACCGCGCTGTAGTCCAGCTCCTGAAATGCCTCGCGCCCCATCGCCCCGCGTGCCACCTGGCCCACAAACAGGATCATGGGGGTCGAATCCTGGTGCGCGACGTGCACGCCGGCCGAGGCATTGGTGGCACCGGGCCCGCGCGTCACAAAGCAGATGCCGGGTTGGCCCGTGAGCTTGCCCTGCGCCTCGGCCATCATGGCCGCACCGCCCTCCTGGCGGCACACGGTCACGCCGATGTCGGCATCGTGCAGGGCATCGAGCACGGCCAGGTAGCTTTCGCCGGGCACACAAAAAAGCTGCTTCACGCCATGCGTGATGAGCTGGCTGACGAGGATTTGCCCGCCCGTACGGGAGACGGGCGCAGCGGCGGAAGAGTGCGAAGGAGTGGTCATGTCAGCAGTCAACAATCGAACAGAACAAAGTGATTTTCAGAACAGCGCGTCACAGGCGCGCCGGATGCGGGCACAGGCCTCCTGCAGGTCGGCCATGGACGCAGCGTACGAGATGCGGAAGTAAGGCGCCAGCCCCAGCACACTGCCCGGCACCACGGCGACATGGAACTCGCGCAACAGGTATGCGCAGAAATCGGCGTCGGTGCGCAACAGCATGCCACCCGGCGTGGTGCGGCCCAGCACGCCTTCGCAGCTGGCAAACGTGTAGAAGGCCCCTTCGGGCACACGGCAGCGCAGGCCGGGCGATGCGTTGAGCGCGGCCACCACCACGTCGCGCCGCGCCTGAAAATCGTGACAGCGCTCGGCCACCACGTCTTGTGGGCCAGTCAGTGCCGCCACGGCTGCCGCCTGGCTGATGGACGATGGACACGACGTGGCCTGGCTCTGCACCACGGCCATGGCAGCGATCAGCGCCTTGGGCCCCGCCCCGTAGCCGATGCGCCAGCCCGTCATGGCGTACGACTTGGAAACGCCGTTCACGGTCAGGGTGCGTTCACGCAGCGCGGGCAACACAGCCACGGGCGTGGCAAAGGTGTGCCCGTCATAGAGGATGTGTTCGTAGATGTCGTCCGCCAGTACCCACACCTGCGGATGGCGCAGCACCACTTCCAGGATGGGCCGCAGCTGCGCTGCGCTGTAGGCCGCGCCACTGGGGTTGGACGGCGAATTGATGAACACCCAGCGCGTGCGCGGCGTGATGGCAGCGTCGAGCTGTTCCGCCGTCAGGCGAAAACCATTGGCCTCGCTGCATGGCACCACCACGGGCACACCCCCTGCGATCAGCACCATGTCGGCGTACGACGTCCAGTACGGCGCGGGCAGGATCACCTCGTCGCCCGGGTTCAGGCTGGCCATCAGCGCGTTGTAGATGACCTGCTTGGCTCCCGCGCCCACAGTGATTTCGTTGGCGGCAAATTCCAGCGCGTTGTCGCGCCTGAACTTGAGCTGGATGGCCGCCTTGAGCGCCGGGGTACCGTCCAGCACGGTGTAGTGCGTATCGCCCTGCGACATTGCCTTTTGCGCAGCCTCCAGCACGTGCGTGGGCGTGTCGAAATCCGGCTCGCCCAGGCCCAGCACGATCACCGGCTGACCCTGGCGCTTGAGCTCATTGGCTGCCTGCGAGATGCGCACGATGTCGGACACGCCAATGCTGCGAATGCGCTCGGCAGGCACAAAGGCCGGGGCCACAGGCGCAACATCGTCAACTGGGCCAACAGGAACATCACGTGCGGAGGCTGGGAGCGGAGCATTCATGGCAACTCACAAAAAATAAAAATGCGAAGGGTCGTGGGCCCAGCCCAAGCCGGTGCCAACGACAGTGGCGGAGCGCATCACCGCATCTGGCAATGCAGTCGCCACAGGGTTCAGATGACGTTTTTCTCCACCAAGGGCCGGTTCTGCACAATGCGGTCGATGGACAACGGTGACAAGTCCAGGCTCTGGTAGCGGCCGGTGAGCAGCAACTCGGCAACGCCCCGCCCCACGGCAGGGCACTGCTGCAGCCCATGGCCCGAGAAGCCGTTGGCAAACACCAGGTTGTCGCACGCCGGGTGCAGCCCCACGATGGCGTTGTGGTCGAAGGTGTTCATCTCGTAATAGCCCGCCC
>PJUL01001097.1_pt1 | contig 13259 bp, 7 predicted proteins | sample 1512221 | NCBI WGS metagenome assembly PJUL01 (sample SAMN08177667, study PRJNA422409) | Feces metagenome, whole genome shotgun sequencing project.
CATCACGTCGACGTCGTACTGCTTGACGTGCTGTTCCAGCGCCGTGGCCAGCTTGGGGCCTTCGGTGTGCTGCACCGAGATGAAGTTCTCGATGGCCATGGTGTCGAGCACCTGGCCGCCGAAACGCTCAGCCGCCACACCGGTGCGGATGCCCTTGCGGGCGGCGTAGACGGCCGCGGCCGCGCCGGCGGGACCGCCGCCGATGACCAGCACCTCGAAGGCGTCCTTGGTCTTGATCTTCTCGGCGGCGCGGGCTTCGGCGCCGGTGTCCAGCTTGGCCAGGATCTGCTCGACCTCCATGCGGCCCTGGCCGAAGGGCTGGCCGTTCAGCAGGATGGTCGGCACGGCCATGACCTGGCGCTGCTCGACTTCCGCCTGGAACAAGGCGCCGTCGATGGCGACGTGGCGGATGCGCGGGTTCAGGGCGCTCATGGTGTTCAGCGCCTGCACCACGTCGGGGCAGTTCTGGCAGGACTGCGAGAAGTAAGTCTCGAAGCTGTAGTCGCCGTCCAGGCCCTTGATGCGCTCGATCACCTCGGCGTCGAGACGCGGCGGGTGGCCGCCGACGTGCAGCAGGGCCAGCACCAGCGAGGTGAACTCGTGGCCCAGCGGCAGGCCGGCGAAGCGGACATCAGCGTCGCCAGCGGCGCGGGTGATGGCGAACGAAGGCTTGCGGGCGTCGTCGCCGGCCAGGTTCAGGCTGACCTTGTCGGAGGTCGAGGCCACGTCTTCCAGCAGGGAGAGCATGTCCTTCGAACCCTTGTCGTCGCCGAGGGAGGCGACCAGTTCGATCGGCTGGCGCAGGTTCTGCAGGTAGGTGGTCAACTGGGTCTTCAGACCGGCGTCCAGCATGGCGCGCTCCCAAAAGGCTAGGGGGAGGAAAAGACAGGCGTTCGATTTTCGGGGGAGGATCGAACGCGGCGAACGATCGAGGGGTGCGCCGCCGCCCCAGAGGGGAGAGGAGCGGCGGCGCGGGTAGACGGTACTTAAGTCTTAGATCTTGCCGACGAGGTCGAGCGAGGGAGCCAGGGTCTTTTCACCCTCTTCCCACTTGGCCGGGCAGACTTCGCCCGGGTGCGAGGCCACGTACTGGGCGGCCTTGATCTTGCGCAGCAGCTCGATGGCGTTGCGGCCGATGCCTTCGGCGGTCGTCTCGGTGAACTGGATCACGCCTTCCGGGTCGATCAGGAAGGTGCCGCGGTCGGCCAGGCCGACGCCCGGACGCATCACTTCGAAGTTGTTGGTGATCGTGCCCGAGGGGTCGCCGACCATGTGGTACTTGATCTTGCCGATGGCCGGCGAGCTGTCGTGCCAGGCCTTGTGCGAGAAGTGGGTGTCGGTCGACACGGCGTAGATCTCGACGCCCAGACGGGTGAAGACCTCGTAGTTGTCGGCCAGGTCTTCCAGTTCGGTCGGGCAGACGAAGGTGAAGTCGGCCGGGTAGAAGAAGACCACCGACCACTTGCCCTTCAGGTCGGCGTCGCTGACCGTGACGAACTTGCCGTCCTTATAGGATTGGGCGGTGAAGGGTTTGATCTCGGTGTTGATCAGCGACATGAGACGCTCCGTTGGAAAGGATGCGTCGTAGGTATCGCGCCGCAGCAAATAGGTCCAATCGATAAAATCAGTTCGCGAGATAGATAGGGCCTATGAGGCGTTCAGGACGCCTTCCGTTCAAGCTTAGCCACGGGCAAAGCTTGCGGGCCATAGGGTTCGGCGGGCGGCAGGCAGCGCACCAGGACCTCGGCGACGAGGCCTGGCTCGGAGGTGATCGGCGGCGGCTCGCCGAACACCGTGCGCCAAAGTTCGGCCAGTTCTTCGCAGGTGCGGTCGGTCACACGAAACCCTCGTTTCCGAGGAGGGAAAGCGTTGTGACGCAAGGGGTTGCTGGTTAACGAGCGGGGCTGGAGTGGAAAATCCCTTTCTCTAAGAGAGAGGGATTTCGAACGGCGTCGCGGGCAGGCGGTTGGCGCCGTAGAGGTTCAGCACCGGGCTGTCGGCCCAGGCGAAGCGGACCTTCACGGCGGCGTAGCCGACCGGAACCGTGAGGCGGACCTTGCTGCCCTCCACAGACGCATCGACGAAGCGGCAAGACTCGGCGGCGTCGCAGAGTTCGAAGCCGGCCGGTCGCGCCGAGCCGTAAACCACCGCCGGCTGGTCCAGGGTGACGACGACGTCGGCCCCGTCGCGGGCGGCCGAGACCGGCACGGGGCCGGAGGCGTTCAGGGACGCCTCGCCATAGGCCAATTTCCTGGCCAGGCCCGCCAGGCGCAGGCCGACCTGCAGCTTGTCGGCCGGGTGGATGTCGTAGGGCGAGCCGATATCGACGGCCGAGGCCAGGCCGGTGTTCGGATCGGCGGCGACGGTGCGGCGCTGGACGTCGCGCAGCTCGGCCCAGCGCGAGACGCCGGGCTTGTCGGTCTGCGGGCCGAAGCTGGCCAGCTGCACCATCAGGAACGGCGCGTCGGGCACGGCGAATTCGCGGCGCCAGTCGGCGATCAGGGCCGGCATCAGGCGGGCGTACTCAGGCGCCTCGGTGACGTTGGCCTCGCCCTGGTACCAGGCGAAGCCCTTGACGCCGTAGGGCGCCAGCGGGGCGATCATGCCGTTGTGCAGGGTCGACAGGCCCGAGGCTCCCAGCCACGGCGCATGCGGCGGCAGGCCGGTGTCGGAAAGGTTGGTCGAGACCTTGTAGCGCCAGCTGGCGCCCAGCGGCACGAACGAGCCGTCGGCCAGCTTCAGGCCCTTGTCCTTGGCAGGGCCCCAGGCCCCGCCCCCGCCGCCGGCGTCGATCGCCCGCACGGCGATGACGTTGGCGCCGGCCTTCAGCACGCCGGCCGGAACGGCGTAGGCGCGCTTGGCGTCCCAGCCCTCCTGCGAGCCGATGGCGCGGCCGTTGACGAAGGTGGTGTCGATGTCGTCGACAGGGCCGAGCATCAGCGTGGCCCCCTGCGCGGCCTGGGCCTTGGTCAGGGTGATGGTCGCCCGCAGCCAGATCGTGCCGTCGAAGGTCTCCAGGCCCGGATTGGTCTCCCAGAACTGCTGCGCCGGCATGGTCTTCCAGGCGCGGTCGTCGAAGCCGGGCTTGGCCCAGTTCGCGGCATGCGGCTCGACCTTGGCGGCCCAGCGGTCGAGCATCGCGCCCCAGCGGGCCATGCCCTTGGCGGGATCCTGGGCGTAGTCGGCCAGCACCGACAGGCCCTCGTCATAGTTGCCCAGCGCCTTGAGGCCCGGCCCGCTGATCCAGTCCTGGATCACCGAGCCGCCCCAGGTGGCGTCGATCAGGCCGACCGGCGCGCCGGTGGTCTTCTTGATCTCGCGGCCCATGAAGTAACAGGCCGCCGAGAAGTTGTTGGCGCTGTCGTAGCTCGACGTCTTCCAGACGGCGTAGGCGGGCAGCGTGTCGGTCGGATGCGGCAGGCTGGTGCGGCCGGTCTGCAGAAGGCGGATCTGCGGGTCGGCGGCGTTCTGCGCCTCGGCTTCGCCCTGGAGCGCGCGGCGCAGCGGATATTCCATGTTCGACTGGCCCGAGCACAGCCAGACGTCGCCGACCAGCAGGTCGGACACGGTCTGGGTCTCGGCGCCGGCCGTGACGGTAAGGGTCAGCGGCGGGGCGCTGGCGGCGCGAGCCGGCAGTTGCGCGGACCAGCGGCCCTGGGCGTCGGCGGCAGCCGTCACGGCCTGGCCGGAAAGATCGATGGCGACGGCGGCGTTCGGCGCGGCGACGCCCCAGACCTGGATCGGCCGGTCGCGCTGGAGCACGGCGTGGTCGGTGAACACCGAGGCCAGCAGCGGCGCGGCGACGGCGGGCGATACGACGGCCAGGGCGGCGGCCCCGGCGAGCAGGTGACGAGTCAGGCGCACGCGAGGTCTCCGCTTAGTCGTTACTCTAAAATTCGTCATCCCGGCCGGAGCGCGTAGCGCGGAGAGCCGGGATGACATCCTTCTGGTCAGGTCGGCTCGACATTCAGCGGCACCCGCTCCCCCAATCCGTCAAATCCCCGCGAAGGCGGGGACCCAAGCTGGCTTTCAGGGCGTGGCGCGGCCGTGGATCATCTCCGAGCTCGGCTTGGATCCCCGCCTTCGCGGGGATGCTCGGAGAAAAATGGCCAAGGGTTCCGAATGTCGATCCCCCAATCAGTCCGCCTTGGCCGGGCAGGTCGTGCCGGTCGGGTCGGTGGTCAGTTTCACGCCGCTGATCGAGACCGTCAGGGTCCCGGCCGTGGCCAGCGAGAACGGGGCCTCGACCTTGGTGACGTCCGTGCCGGCCGACTGGAAGCACTTCAGCGGCACCTTCAGGCTGGTCCACTCGCCGACCTTGGCGCCCGACAGCACCGAGGTGACGTCGAGCTTGCCGGCGCCGATGCCCAGGGTCGTCTTGGCCGAAGGCGCGGCGTCGACGCGGTAGGCGATCTGCAGGGCGATCTCGGCGTTGGTCTGGAAGGTCAGGTCGAAGGCCTTGTCGGCCGCGATCTCGGCCGCGGCGGGCACGCCGCCGCCGAAGGTCAGCTGGCGGCCGGCCTCCTGCACGTTGCCGGCGTCGATCGGCTTGATGTGCACCGAGGTGGTCGGCAGCAGGCGGAACTCGAACGGCGCCGGGGTCTTGCCGCCGACGAAGTAGTTGCTGTCGTTGGCCGCGATGGCGGTGACGCCCGAGACTTCCGACAGCTTGGCGACCTTGCCCGGCTTGGCGTAGCTGAGGCCGTAGCCGTAGGCGAACAGCGGCGCGTAATTCTTGTCGCCCTTGTTCAGCGAGGTCTGGGCGGCGGTCTTGGGCCAGCTGAACGACAGCTTGCCGTTGAAGTCGCGGCGGGCCTTGCCGGCCTTGTCGCCGACCAGCACGTCGGCGATCCCACCGCCTTCCGAGCCCGGCAGCCAGGCGGCGACGAAGGCGTCCGAGGCGTTGATCTCGGGGTTCACCCACAGCGGACGGCCCGACAGGAACACGGCCACCACCGGCACGCCGGCGGCCTTCAGCTTCTTGAGCAGAGCCAGGTCGGTCTTGTCGCCCTGCTGGTACTCGAGCGACTTCAGGTCGCCCACGCCCTCGGCGTAAGGCGTCTCGCCGAACACCACGACGGCGACGTCGGGCTTGTCGGTGAACGAGCCGTCGACGCTGAGGGTGGCGCTGCCGCCCGAGGCCTCGACCGCGTCCTTGAAGCCCGAATAGATCGACTGGGCGTTGGGGAAGTCGCTGTTCTTGTTGTCGGTGCCCTGCCACGACAGGGTCCAGCCGCCCGATTGCTGGCCGATGTCGTCGGCGCCCGAGCCGGCCACCAGCACCTTCGCCGAAGCCTTGATCGGCAGGACGCCGTTGTTCTTCAGCAGCACCAGCGACTTGGCCACGGCCTCGCGGGCGACGGCGCGGTGATCGGCGTTGCCGACCACGCCCTCGCGGTCTTCCCACGGGCGGGCCGCCTGGAAGAGGCCGAGCTTGGCCTTCACGCGCAGGATGCGGCGTACCGCGTCGTCGATGCGCGCCATCGGGATCTCGCCCGACTTGGCCTGGGCCAGCAGGTTGTCATAGAGGCCCTTCCAGCTGTCGGGGGCCATGTACATGTCCAGGCCCGCGTTGGCGGCCTGGGCGCAGTTGGTCGGGGTGCAACCGTCGACCTGGCCATGGCCGTTCCAGTCGCCGACGATGAAGCCGTCGAAGCCCATCTTGCCCTTCAGCACGTCGGTCAGCAGCGACTTGTTGCCGTGCATCTTCTGGCCGTTCCAGCTGTTGAACGAGGCCATGATGGTCATGGTCCCGGCGTTGATGGCCGGAACGTAGCCCTGGGCGTGCAGGCGGATCAGCTCCTGCTCGGAGACCTCCGTATTGCCCTGGTCCTTGCCGTTGGTGGTGCCGCCGTCGCCCAGGAAGTGCTTGGCGCTGGCCGCCACGTGACCCTTCTGCAGGGCCTGGCCCTCGCTGACGGCGCCCTGCAGGCCCAGGATCATCTCGCGGGCGTAGAGGCTGACGATCTGCGGATCTTCCGAATAGCCCTCGAAGGCGCGACCCCAGCGGTCGTCGCGCGGCACGGTCAGGGTCGGACCGAAGGCCCAGTCGAAGCCTGACACCGCTGTCTCCTGGCCCGTGGCGGCGCCGATCTTGCGGATCAGTTCGGGATCATGGGCGGCGCCCAGACCGATGTTGTGCGGGAAGAGCGTGGCGCCGACGACGTTGTTGTTGCCGTGCACGGCGTCGATGCCGAACATCAGCGGGATATTGGTCCCGCCGCGCTGGGCGGCCGCGTCGCGGAAGGCCTTGACGGTGTCGACCCAGGGGCCGACCGGCGAGCGGTCGGGCGCGCCCAGGGGCGGCGAGCTGCCGCCGGCCAGGATCGAGCCCAGCGGATAGGTCTTGAGGTCGTCGGCCTTGATCGAGGCGGTGTCGGCCTGGATCATCTGGCCGATCTTCTCCTCGAGCGTCATCTTGGCCAGCAGGCCGTCGACGAAGGCCTCGGTGGCCGGATCGACAAGGCCCTGGCTCTTGGCCGCGGGCCACAGGGCCGGATGGGCGGTGCTCTTGGGACCGTCGGCGGCGAACGCCGGAGCCGACAGAAGGGTGGTCGCCATCAGGGCGATGGTCAGGGTCCTGGTCTTCATTTTCCCCCGCTCTTCCTTGCGCTTCGACGGTCTGAAAGCCGCCTGAATGTTACCGGTATCGAAAGCTCGACGTCGATCCATACACGGTCTAATTAATACGACAAACACTGAGACAACGAATTTTGGGGAGATGATGCATGGGGGCCATTCGCAACGCGCTGCTGGCGGGAGCCGCATTGACAGCGCTGTATGGGGCGGAAGCCTCCGCCGAAACCCGCACCCTCTCCTCCCCTGACGGCGCCATCTCGGTGCAAGTCTCCGACGAGTCGGGACAGGCGCGCTACGCCGTCGCTTACAAGGGCAAGCCCCTGATCGCGCCCTCGGGCCTGGGCCTGGAGCTCTCCAAGGGCGGCCGCTTCTCGTACGGCGTGAAGATCGTCGGCGCGGAGACCGGATCGGGCGAAGACGTCTACGACCTGCCGGCCGGCAAGGTCAGCCACGTGGCCCAGAAGCGCAACGAACTGGCGGTCGACTTCCAGGAAGAGGGCGGCCGCCGCCTACGGGTCGTGTTCCGGACCTACGACCAGGGCGTGGCCTTCCGCTACGTGCTGCCCCAGCAGGAGGCGACTGCGGCCACCAACGTCAACGACGAGGTGACGGGGTTCTCGTTCCCCAAGGACTACGGCTGCCACGGCCTCAACCTCGGCAAGTTTGGCACCAGCCACGAGGGCGAGTTCGACGCCGTCCAGGCCTCGAAGTTCCGCGAGCACAATCTCTATGACGCCCCGGTGGTCTGCCAGGGCGACAACGCCGCCTTCGCCATCGCCGAGGCCGACCTGAAGGACTGGGCCGGCATGTACCTGACCGGCCGGGGCGACGGGCGCCTGGGCCTGTCGGTCAAGCTGTCGCCGCGCCTCGACGGCTCGGGCGCGGCGGTGAAGACCCGCCTGGGCGCCGACGTCGCCTCGCCCTGGCGAGTGATCATGATCGCGCCTAAGGCCGGCCAACTGGTCGAGAACACCCTGCTGACCACGCTGAGCGCGCCGTCGGTCGTGGCCGACACCAGCTGGATCAAGCCGGGCAAGGCCGCCTGGGACTGGTGGAACGGCCCGGCGCTCAAGGCCGTGCCCAACGCCGGCATGAATCCCGAGACGATCCGCGCCTATATCGACTTCGCCGCCAGGAACGGCCTGGAATACATGCTGATCGACGAGGGCTGGAACGTCGGGGCCGGCGGCGCCTCGGTCGTGCGGCCCGGCGCGGACGTCACCCGTCCCAAGCCCGAGCTCGACCTGCCGGGCCTGGTTTCCTACGGCGCCGACAAGAAGGTCGGCATCTGGCTGTGGCTGAACTGGAAGGCGCTGGACGCCCAGATGGACGAGGCCCTGCCCCTCTACGAAAAGTGGGGGATCAAGGGCATCAAGGTCGACTTCATGGACCGTGACGATCAAGCGATGGTCGACTTCTACCACCGCCTGCTCAAGCGCGCGGCCGAGCACCACCTGATGGTCGATCTGCACGGCGCCTATCACCCGACGGGCCTGATCCGCACCTATCCGCACTACCTGACCCAGGAAGGCGTGCTGGGGGCCGAGTACAACAAGTGGAGCGCGCGGATCACCGCGAGCCACAACGTCAACCTGGCCTATACCCGCATGCTGCTGGGGCCGATGGACTACACCCCCGGCGGCTTCCGCAACGTGACGCCCGACAAGTTCGAGCCGCGCGACAGGCTGCCCTTCGTGCAAACGACGCGGGGCCAGGCGCTGGGGATGTTCGTGGTCTTCGACAGCCCCTTCGCCATCGTCGCCGACAGCCCCGACACCTATGCCGAAAGCCCCGAGGGCCTGGACTTCGTCAGCGCCGTGCCAACCACCTGGGACGAGATCCGCTACGTGACCGGCGAGATCGGCCAGTCGATCGTCGTCGCCCGCCGCAAGGGCGACGAATGGTGGATCGGCGCGCTGAACAACGAGACCGCCCGGACGGTGAAGGTTCCGCTCGCCTTCCTGGGCAAGGGCGCTTGGAAGGCCGATGTCCGTCAGGACGGGGCGACCCCCACCAGCCTTGCGGGTTCGAATCCCACCCTGTCCGCCACCTCGACCCTGACCCTGAAACTCGCCGCCAGCGGCGGCGCGGCCGCGCGCCTGACGCCGGCCCAGTAACGGATAAGCTTGCCATGCCCTTCACCCGCCGCGCGCTTCTGGGCGCGACCGCCGGCCTCGCCGCTTCTCCCGCCCTGGCCGCGCCTCGCGGGCCGTTCAAGGCCAGCTGGGAGTCGCTGGCGGCCGGCTACAAGACGCCCGACTGGTTCCGCGACGCCAAGCTCGGCATCTGGTCGCACTGGGGTCCGCAATGCGTGCCCGAGTACGGCGACTGGTACGGCCGGCAGATGTACCAGCAGGGCAACCCCTTCTACGAACACCATGTGAAGACCTACGGGCACCCGACCAAGTTCGGCTTCATGGAGTTCATCCCGCGCTGGAAGGCCGAGCTTTGGGATCCCGAGGCGCTGATGAAGACCTATGTCGCCGCCGGGGCGAAGTTCTTCATGTCGATGGCCAACCACCACGACAATCTCGACATGTTCGACAGCCGCCACCACGCCTGGAACACCACGCGGGTGGGTCCTGGGCGCGACATCGTCGGGACCTGGGAGAAGGTGGCTCGCAACCACGGCCTGAAGTTCGCCGTCTCCAACCACGCCGCCCACGCCTGGCACTGGTGGCAGACGGCCTATGGCTACGACGCCGAAGGGCCGCTGAAGGGCCAGCGCTACGACGCCTTCCGGCTGACCAAGGCCGACGGCAAGGGCAAGTGGTGGCAGGGCCTGGACCCGCAGCAGCTCTATACCGGCCGCAACATGGTGATCCCCGATGGGATCAATTCCATCGCCGAGGCCAACGCCTGGCACGACAAGCACGACGGCGAGTGGCTGGAGACGCCGCCGCCCAACAACCCCGCCTTCGTGCGCAACTGGCTGCTGCGCCAGAACGACCTCGTCGACCGCTACAAGCCCGACATGGTCTATTTCGACAACTACGCCCTGCCGCTGGGCCAGGCGGGGCTGGAGGCGACGGCGCACTTCTACAACAACGCCGTCCACCAGACCGGCCGCACCGACGTGGTGGTGACCGGCAAGAAGCTGACGTCCTTCCAGCGCAAGGCCATCGTCGAGGACGTCGAGCGCGGCTTCTCCGACCGGCTGCGCGACGAGCCCTGGCAGACCGACACCTGCATCGGCAACTGGCACTACGATCGCGGCCTCTATGAGCGCAACGGCTACAAGACGGCGAAAGACGTCGTGCAGCGCCTGACCGACGTGGTCAGCAAGAACGGCACGCTGATGCTGTCGATCCCCCAGCGCGGCGACGGCTCGATCGACGACAAGGAAGCCGCGGTGCTGGCCGACATGGCCGGCTGGATCGCCGTCAACGGCGAGGCGATCTATTCGACCCGGCCGTGGAAGATCTACGGCGAGGGCCCGACGCGTCTCGTCGAGGGCATGCAGAACGAGGGCGACGCCAAGCCTTTCCAGGCCACCGACATCCGCTTCACCACCAAGGCCGGCGCGCTCTACGCCCTGCCGCTGGTCGAGCCCGGGCGGGAGATGGTCATCGAGAGCCTGGCGGTGGGCGCGCCCCATGCTTCGGGCGAGGTGCGGCGGGTGTCGCTGCTGGGCGGCGATCCCCTGCCCTTCACCCGCGACGACAAGGGCCTGAAGATCACCCTACCTGAACGCCGCCCGACCTTCACCCCGGTGGTGAAGATCGAGGGACCGGGGCTCGTGTAAAACACCTCTCCCTCTCCTCATAGGAGAGGTGTTTTCAGGACAGTTCAAACACCCGTATGCTCCCTTCCGAAACCGAGGGAGCATACGCCATGACCGACCTTTCCGGCCGCACCGTGCTGATCACCGGCGCCTCGTCGGGCATCGGCGCGAACCTGGCCCTGGCGGCCGCCCGGGCCGGCGCGCGGGTGGCGGTCGCGGCGCGGCGAGCCGACAGGCTGGCCGCCCTGGTCGGCGAGATCGAGGCGGCCGGCGGCTCGGCCCTGGCGGCCTCGATGGACGTCGAGGACGAAGCCTCGGTGATCGCCGCCTACGACGCGGTGGAAGCCGCCTGGGGCCCGCCCAACTCGGTGATCGCCAACGCCGGGATCAACGTCCGCGCCTCGGCGCTGGATATCGCCATCGAGGACTTCGACAAGATCATCGGGGTCAACACCCGGGGCGTGTTCCTGACCGCCCGGGAGGGCGCGCGGCGGATGATCAGGGCCGGCGTCGAGGCCCGCGGCCGGGTGCTGCTGGTGGCCTCGATCGGCGCGCACAAGGTGCTGCCGGGCATCACCGCCTATTGCGCCTCCAAGGCCGCCACGGCCCACATGGGTAAGAGCCTGGCCCGCGAATGGGCGAGCAAGGGCATCAACGTCAATGTGCTGTGCCCTGGCTACATCCGCACCGAGCTGAACGACGACTGGTTCAATACCGAGGGCGGGCAGAAGCTCGTGTCGGGCTTTCCGCGCAAACGGCTGATGGAGACTTCCGACCTGGAGGCGACGGCGCTCTACCTGGTGTCGGACGCCGCGCGGGCGGTGACGGGGTCGGTGATCACGGTGGACGACGGGCAATCGCTCTGAGTTCCTTCGGGCCCTTCCACCGTAAAATCCCCGCGAAAGCGGGGACCCAGGTGTTTTATCGTCGAGCGCCGTGGGTTTCAGAAAAAGCCTGGGTCCCCGCTTTCGCGGGGATTTTACGGAAGGGACGAGTTCTCTTCCCCCCAACGAAAAACGCCCCCCGAACCGAAGCTCGGAGGGCGTTCTTTCAGGTCAGTAGATCAGATCAACGCAGCTTGGCGCTGACCGAGATGCCGACGATGCGGGGCTCGTTGAAGACCGAGGCCATGTAGTTCTCGATCACGCCCTTGAGGTTCTTCTCGTTGGTGATGTTGCGGCCGAACAGGGCCACTTCATACGCGCCGCCCGGAGCCGAGTAGCCCAGCTTCACTCCGCCCTCGAAGTTGCCGTCGGAGTAGAACTCCTTGGTCTTGTAGAGGACGTAGTTGGTGTAGCCCTGCTGGTTCCAGTCGGTGGCCGCGAACAGCAGGCCGCCGTTGCCCAGCGGGATGTCGTAACGCGCGGTGAAGTCGATGTTGTACTCCGGCGCGTTCGGCAGCGGCTGGCCGTCGATCTGGGCGTAGACGTTGCCGTTCGACGTGGTGATCGTCGGGTTCTGCACGGTGCAGACCACCACGCTGTTGAGCATGCAGACCTGGGCGTAGACGCGCTTGTCCTTGATCTCGCTGTGCAGCAGGGAGAGGCCGGCGGTCAGGGTCAGGTTGGCGATCGGCTTCCACTGGGCTTCGGCTTCCATGCCGTAGGCCTCGGCCTTGTCGGCGTTGAACAGCACGCCGTTGCCGTTGCTGTCGTTGCCGTTCAGCTGGATGTCCTCGACCTTGTAGGTGAAGGCCGTGGCGTTCAGGCGCAGGGTGTTGTCCAGCAGCTGGCTCTTGAAGCCGGCTTCCCACGACAGGATCGTTTCCGAATTGGCCGTGGTGAAGTCGCTGTTGAACACCGCCGAGCGGCCCTGGATGGTCGGGCCGCGGAAGCCGCGGGCGACGCGGGCGTAGACGCTGACATCGTCGGTCACCTTGTAGAGCGCCGACAGGTCCCAGCTGGGCTGGGTGTCGGACATCTTCACATAGCGGCGGCCGGTGTAGGTCACCGCGCCGGCGGCCGTGTCGGCGGTCTTCAGCAGGGTGGTCTTCTTGGTGTCCTCGGTCTCGCGCAGGCCGGCGGTGAGGGTCAGCTTGTCAGAGAGGTCATAGCTGACCTGGCCGAACACCGCCCACGAGGTGTTGGCGTTCTTCAGCGACACCCAGTTGTTGGGGTTGGTGCGGACGAAATAGGCGCGCTGGTAGAAGTTGGTGATGTCGCGGCTGTCGAAGAAGAAGCCGCCGACCTGCCACTTGAAGGCGCCGTCCGTGTCGCTGGCCAGGCGAATTTCCTGGGTGATCTGGTCGAGGTCCTTCACCGCGCCCTGCGACTGGCCATAGCCGTTGGCCACGCCGCCGACCGGGAAGTTGGCCGCCGCGCCGCCGTCGGTGTCGCCGCGGCTGTAGCCGTCGGTGCCCTCATAGGCGCTGATCGAGGTCAGCTTCACGCCGCCGAAGTCGTAGTCGATCTTCAGCGAGGTCCCGACCGTGTCGTAGGCCTGCGGGTTGTTGACCGCCTCGTCGAAGGCGACCTTGTCGCGCTCGGCGTACTGAGTGCTGTTGGAGCCCTTCTTCAGGCCGGCCCGGTGGAAGAGGGTCGAGGTGCCCTCGTACTGGCGGGCGTGGGCCGAGGCCAGGACCGACAGGTTCTCGGTCGGGGTGGCCAGGATCTGCAGGCGGATGTCGCGCTCGTCGAAGCCGCCCATGGCGTCGCTCTGCGGCGTCTTGGTGCCGTCGGCGCTGGTCCCGGTGAAGGTGTTGTCCACCCAGTCGTCGCGGTGCTGGTAGAGGGCCGAGACGCGGAAGGCCAGCTTGTCGGCCACGATCGGGCCGCCGATGCCGCCGTCGAAGGTGGTGGTGCCGTAGCTGCCGTACGAGGCCTGGGCCTGGCCTTGCAGGGTCTGGGTCGGCTTGGCGGTGTCGAACTTGATGATGCCGGCGGTGGTGTTGCGGCCGAACAGCGAGCCCTGCGGGCCGCGCAGCACTTCGACCTGCTGGACGTCGAACACCGGGTTC
>PJUL01001099.1_pt1 | contig 13227 bp, 6 predicted proteins | sample 1512221 | NCBI WGS metagenome assembly PJUL01 (sample SAMN08177667, study PRJNA422409) | Feces metagenome, whole genome shotgun sequencing project.
CATCACGTCGACGTCGTACTGCTTGACGTGCTGTTCCAGCGCCGTGGCCAGCTTGGGGCCTTCGGTGTGCTGCACCGAGATGAAGTTCTCGATGGCCATGGTGTCGAGCACCTGGCCGCCGAAGCGCTCGGCGGCGACCCCGGTACGAATGCCCTTGCGGGCGGCGTAGACGGCCGCGGCCGCGCCGGCGGGACCGCCGCCGATGACCAGCACCTCGAAGGCGTCCTTGGTCTTGATCTTCTCGGCGGCGCGGGCTTCAGCGCCGGTGTCGAGCTTGGCCAGGATCTGCTCGACCTCCATGCGGCCCTGGCCGAACGGCTGGCCGTTCAGCAGGATGGTCGGCACGGCCATGACCTGGCGCTCTTCGACTTCAGCCTGGAAGAGAGCGCCGTCGATGGCGACGTGGCGGATGCGCGGGTTCAGCGCGCTCATGGTGTTGAGCGCCTGCACGACGTCGGGACAGTTCTGGCAGGACTGCGAGAAGTAGGTCTCGAAGCTGTAGTCGCCGTCCAGGCCCTTGATGCGCTCGATCACCTCGGCGTCGAGGCGCGGCGGGTGGCCGCCGACGTGCAGCAGCGCCAGCACCAGCGAGGTGAACTCGTGGCCGAGCGGCAGGCCGGCGAAGCGGACGCCAACTTCTTGCTGGGGCGCGTCGCCCGCGGCGCGGGTGATGGCGAACGAGGGCTTGCGGGCGTCGTCGCCCGAGAGGTTGAGGCTGACCTTGTCGGACGTCGCAACGACGTCTTCCAGCAGGGCCAGCATGTCCTTGGAGCCCTTGTCCTCGCCCAGCGAGGCGACCAGTTCGATCGGCTGGCGCAGGTTCTGCAGGTAGGTGCTCAGTTGGGTCTTCAGACCAGCGTCCAGCATGACGGGCTCCCAGAAAACTAGGGGGAGGAGGAAGTGCGTTCGATTTTCGGGGGAGGATCGAACGCGGCGAACGATCGAGGGGTGCGCCGCCGCTCCAGAAGGAGCGAAGCGGCGGCGCGGGTAGTCAGTACAGGGTCGTCTTAGATCTTGCCGACGAGGTCGAGCGACGGGGCCAGGGTCTTTTCACCCTCTTCCCACTTGGCCGGGCAGACTTCGCCCGGGTGCGAGGCGACGTACTGGGCGGCCTTGATCTTGCGGAGCAGTTCGATGGCGTTGCGACCGATGCCTTCGGCGGTGACTTCCATGAACTGGATCACGCCTTCCGGGTCGACCAGGAAGGTGCCGCGGTCGGCCAGGCCGACGCCCGGACGCATGATCTCGAAGTTGTTGGTGATCGCGCCCGAGGGGTCGCCGACCATGTGGTACTTGATCTTGCCGATGGCCGGCGAGCTGTCGTGCCAGGCCTTGTGCGAGAAGTGGGTGTCGGTCGACACGGCGTAGATCTCGACGCCCAGGCGGGTGAAGACGTCGTAGTTGTCGGCCAGGTCTTCCAGTTCGGTCGGGCACACGAAGGTGAAGTCGGCCGGGTAGAAGAAGAAGACCGACCACTTGCCCTTGGTGTCGGCGTCGCTGACCGTGACGAACTTGCCGTCCTTGTACGACTGGGCGGTGAAGGATTTGATCGTGGTGTTGATCAGCGACATGGGACGCTCCGTTGGAAAAGGATGCGTCGTAGGTATCGCGATGCAGCAAATAGGTCCAATCGATAAAATCAGTTCCGAAGATAGATCCTGCCTATCCCCGTCTCAGGACGCCTCGCGATCAAGCTGAGCCATGGGAGCAGCTTGTGGAGCATAGGGTTCGGCGGCCGGCAGGCAGCGCACCAGGACCTCTACGGTGAGTTCTCGGTCGGTGATGATCGGCGGCGCCTCACCGAACACCGCTCGCCAAAGTTCGGCCAGTTCTTCGCAGGTGCGATCAGTCAAGCGACGGGCCTCCTTTCGAAGAGGGAAAGCCTTATGCCGCAAGGGGTTGCTGGTTAACGAGCTGGGCTGGAGCGTAAAATCCCTCTCTCATCGAGAGAGGGGGATCTCGAACGGCGTCGCGGGCAGGCGGTTCTGGCCATAGAGGTTCAGCACCGGGCTGTCGGCCCAGGCGAAGCGGACCTTCACCGCGGCGTAACCGGCGGGGACGTTCAGGCGGATCTTGTCGCCCTCCACCGCGGCGTCGACGAAGCGGCACGACTCCGGCGCGTCGCACAGTTCGAACCCGGCCGGCCGTCCCGAGCCGTAGACCACCGCCGGCTGGTCGAGCGTGACGACGATGTCGCCACCCTCGCGCGCGGCCGTGACCGGTGCGGGGCCGGAGGCGTTCAGGGCCTCGCCATAGGCCAGCTTGCGGGCCAGACCGCCAAGGCGCAGGCCCACCTGCAGCTTGTCGGCCGGGTGAATGTCGTAGGGCGAGCCCAGGTCGACGGCCGAGGCCATGCCCGTCGTCGGATCGGCCGCGACCGTGCGACGCTGGACGTCGCGCAGTTCGGCCCAGCGCGAGACGCCCGGCTTGTCGACCTGCGGGCCGAAGGCGGCCAGCTGCACCATCAGGAACGGCGCGTCGGGCGCGGCGAAGGCCCCCCGCCAGTCGGCGATCAGGGCCGGCATCAGGCGGGCGTATTCCCTGGCCTCGGTGACGTTCGACTCGCCCTGGTACCAGGCGAAGCCCTTGACGCCGTAAGGGGCCAGCGGCGCGATCATGCCGTTGTGCAGGGTCGACAGGCCCGAAGCCCCCAGCCACGGCGCGTGCGGCGGCAGGCCCGTGTCGGAGAGCCTGGTCGAGACCTTGTAGCGCCAGGTTCCGCCCATCGGGACGAACGAGCCGTCGGCCAGCTTCAGGCCCTTGTCCTTGGCGGGACCCCAGGCGCCGCCGCCGCCGCCCGTGTCGACGGCGCGGATGGCGATGACGTTGCGGCCGGCCTTCAGGGTTCCGGCCGGCAGGGCGTAGGCGCGCTTGAAGTCCCAGCCTTCCTGCGAGCCGACCTGGCGGCCGTTGACGAAGGTGGTGTCCATGTCGTCGACGGGCCCGAGCAGCAGGGTCGCGGCCTGCGCCGCCTGGGCCTTGGTCAGGGTGATCTCGGCGCGCAGCCAGATCGTGCCGTCGAAGGTTTCCAGGCCCGGATTGGTCTCCCAGAACTGCTCGGCAGGCATGGTCGCCCAGGCGCGGTCGTCGAAGTCGGGCTTGGCCCAGCCCGCCGCATGCGGCTCGACCCGGGCGGCCCAGCGGTCGAGCATCGCGCCCCAGTGGGCCATGCCCTTGGCCGGATCCTTGGCGTAGTCGGCCAGCACCGACAGGCCCTCGTCATAGCCCCCCAGCGCCTTGAGGCCCGGACCGCTGATCCAGTCCTGGATGATCGAGCCGCCCCAGGTGGCGTCGATCAGGCCGACCGGAGCAAGGGTGCTCTTGCGGATGTCGCGGCCCATGAAGAAGCAGGCGGCCGAGAAGTTGTTGGCGGCCTCGTAGCTGGAAGTCTTCCAGACAGCCTGGGCCGGCAGCGTGTCGGTGGGGTTGGGCAGGCTGGTGCGGCCGGTCTGCAGCAGGCGCACGTGCGGGTCGGCGGCCGCCGCGGCCTCGACCTCGCCGTTGAGGGCGCGGCGCAGCGGGTACTCCATGTTCGACTGGCCCGAGCACAGCCAGACGTCGCCCATCAGGAGGTCGGAAATCGTCTGGACCTCGGCGCCCGCCTTGACCGTCAGGGTCAGGGGCTGGCCGGTCGCCGGACGGGCCGGCAGTTGCGCGCTCCAGCGGCCGTCGGCGTCGGCCGTCGCGGCCACGGACTGGCCGGAGAGATCGACGGAGACGGCGGCGTTCGGGGTCGCGACGCCCCAGACCGCGATCGGCTTGTCGCGTTGGAGCACGGCGTGGTCGGTGAACACCGAGGCCAGCAGCGGGGCCGCGGCGGCGGGCGATACGACGACCAGGGCGGCGGCCCCGGCGAGCAGGTGACGGGTCAGACGCACGCGAGGTCTCCGCTTGATCACAACTAAAATCGTCATCCCGGGCAAAGGCGCCTAGCGCGGATAGCCGGGATGACATCCGTCTGGTCAGGTCGGATAGACATTCAGTGGTTCTCCGCTCCCCAATCCGTCAGATCCCCGCGAAGGCGGGGATCCAAGCTGGATTTCAGGATCGGGAACGGCCGTGGATCATCTCCAAGCTCGGCTTGGATCCCCGCCTTCGCGGGGATGCTCGGAGAAAGCTGGCCAAGGGTTCCGAATGTCGCTCCGCTTCTAGTCCGCCTTGGCCGGGCAGGTCGTGCCGGTCGGGTCGGTGGTCAGCTTCACGCCGCTGATCGAGACGCTCAGGGTTCCGGCGGTGGCCAGCGAGAACGGCGCCTCGACCTTGGTCACGTCCGTGCCGGCGGCCTGGAAGCACTTCAGCGGCACCTTCAGGCTGGTCCACTCGCCGACCTTGGCGCCCGACAGCACCGAGGTGACGTCGAGCTTGCCCGCGCCGATGCCCAGCGTCGTCTTGGCCGACGGGGCGGCGTCGACGCGCCAGTTCACCTGCAGGGCGATCTCGGCATTGGTCTGGAAGGTCAGGTCGAAGGCCTTGTCGGCCGCGATCTCGGCCGCGGCGGGCACCCCTCCAGCAAAGGTCAGCTGGCGGCCGGCCTCCTGCACGTTGCCGGCGTCGACCGGCTTGATGTGCACCGAGGTGGTCGGCAGCAGGCGGAACTCGAACGGCGCCGGGGTCTTGCCGCCGACGAAGTAGTTGCTGTCATTGGCCGCGATGGCGGTGACGCCCGAGACTTCCGACAGCTTGGGCACGGTCCGGCCGGCCTTGTAGGTCAGGCCGTAGCCGTAGGCGAACAGCGGCGCGTAGGTCTTGTCGCCCTTGTTCAGCGAGAACTGCGCGGCGGTCTTGGGCCAGCTGAACGACAGCTTGCCGTTGAAGTCGCGGCGGGCCTTGCCGGCGGCGTCGCCGACCAGCACGTCAGCGATGCCGCCGCCTTCCGAGCCCGGGAGCCAGGCGGCGACGAAGGCGTCCGAGGCGTTGATCTCGGGGTTCACCCACAGCGGACGGCCCGACAGGAACACCGCCACCACCGGCACGCCGGCGGCTTTCAGCTTCTTGAGCAGGGCCAGGTCGGTCTTGTCGCCCTGCTGGTACTCGAGCGACTTCAGGTCGCCCACGCCCTCGGCGTAGGGCTGCTCGCCGAACACCACGACGGCGACGTCGGGCTTGTCGGTGAAGCTGCCGTCGACGCTGAGCGTCGCGCTGCCGCCCGAGGCCTCGACCGCTTCCTTGAAGCCCGAATAGATCGACTGGGCGTTGGGGAAGTCGCTGTTCTTGTTGTCGGTGCCTTGCCACGACAGGGTCCAGCCGCCCGACTGCTGGCCGATGTCGTCGGCGCCCGAGCCGGCGACCAGCACCTTGGCCGACGACTTGATCGGCAGCACGCCGCCGTTGTTCTTCAGCAGCACCAGCGACTTGGCTACGGCCTCGCGGGCGATGGCGCGGTGGTCGGCGTTGCCGAGCACGCCCTCGCGGCCTTCCCACGGACGATCGGCGCGGAAGAGGCCAAGCTTGGCCTTCACGCGCAGGATGCGGCGTACGGCGTCGTCGATGCGCGCCATCGGCACTTCGCCCGACTTCGCCTGGGCCAGCAGGTTGTCATAGAGGCCCTTCCAGCTGTCGGGGGCCATGTACATGTCCAGGCCCGCATTGGCGGCCTGGGCGCAGTTGGTCGGCGTGCAGCCCTCGACCTGGCCGTGGCCGTTCCAGTCGCCGACGATGAAGCCGTCAAAGCCCATGCGGCCCTTCAGCACGTCGGTCAGCAGCGACTTGTTGCCGTGCATCTTCTGGCCGTTCCAGCTGTTGAACGAGGCCATGATGGTCATGGTCCCGGCGTTGATGGCCGGAACATAGCCCTGGGCGTGCAGGCGGATCAGGTCCTGCTCGGAGACCTGCGTGTCGCCCTGGTCCTTGCCGTTGGTGGTGCCGCCATCGCCCAGGAAGTGCTTGGCGCTGGCCGCCACGTGGCCCTTCTGCAGGGCCTGGCCCTCGCTGACGGCGCCCTGCAGGCCCAGGATCATCTCGCGGGCGTACTGGCGGACGATCGCGGGATCTTCCGAATAGCCCTCGTAGGTGCGGCCCCAGCGGTCGTCGCGCGGCACGGCCAGGGTCGGACCGAAGGCCCAGTCGAAGCCTGACACCGCTGTCTCCTGGCCCGTGGCGGCGCCGATCTTGCGGATCAGTTCAGGATCGTGGGCGGCGCCCAGGGCAATGTTGTGCGGGAAGAGCGTGGCGCCGACGAGGTTGTTGTTGCCGTGCACGGCGTCGATGCCGAACATCAGCGGGATGTTCGTGCCGCCGCGTTGGGCGGCGGCGTCGCGGAAAGCCTTGACGGTGTCGACCCAGGGGCCGACCGGCGAGCGGTCGGGCGCGCCCAGGGGCGGCGAGCTGCCGCCGGCCAGGATCGAACCCAGCGGATAGGTCTTGAGGTCCTCGGCCTTGATCGAGGCGGTGTCGGCCTGGATCATCTGGCCGACCTTCTCCTCCAGCGTCATCTTGGCCAGCAGGCCGTCGACGAAGGCTTCGGTGGCCGGATCGACCAGGCCCTGGCTCTTGGCCGCGGGCCACAGCGCCGGATGGGCGGTGCTCTTGGGACCGTCGGCGGCGAAGGCCGGAGCCGACAGAAGGGTGGTCGCCATCAGGGCGATGGTCAGGGTCCTGGTGTTCATGCTCCCCCGCTCTTCCTTGCTTTGGGCGGTCTGCGAGCCGCCTGGATGTTACCGGTATCGAAAGCTCGACGCCGATGCATACACGGTCTAATTAATACGACAAACACTGAGACAACGAATTTTAGGGAGACGTTGCAATGGGGGTGGTTCGGAACGCGCTGCTGGCGGGCGCTGCATTGACAGCGCTGTATGGCGCAAACGCCTCGGCCGAAACCCGCACCCTTTCCTCCCCCGACGGCGCTGTCTCGATCCAAGTCTCCGACGAGTCGGGACAGGCGCGCTACGCCGTCGCCTACAAGGGCAAGACCCTGATCGCGCCCTCGGGCCTGGGCCTGGAGCTGTCGAAGGGCGGCCGCTTTTCCTATGGCGCCAAGATCGTCGGCGCGGAGAGCGGCAGCGGCGAGGACGCCTACGACCTGCCCGCCGCCAAGGTCAGCCGTGTCGTCCAGAAGCACAACGAACTGGCCGTCGACTTCCAGGAGGAAGGCGGCCGCCGCTTGCGGGTGATCTTCCGCGCCTATGACCAGGGCGCGGCTTTCCGCTACGTGCTGCCCCAGCAGGAGGCGACCGCCGCCACCAACATCAATGACGAGGTGACCGGCTTTTCCTTCCCCAAGGACTACGGCTGCTTCGGCCTGAACCTGGGCAAGTTCGGCACCAGCCACGAGGGCGAGTTCGACCCCGTCCAGGCCTCGCGGTTCCGCGAGCACAACCTGTTCGACGCGCCGCTGGTCTGCCAGGGCGACAACGCCGCCTTCGCCATCGCCGAGGCCGACCTGAAGGACTGGGCGGGAATGTACCTGACGGGCCGGGGCGACGGTCGGCTGGGCGTGTCGGTCAAGCTGTCGCCGCGGCTCGACGGTTCTGGCACGGCGGTGAAGACCCGCCTGGGCGCCGACGTCGTCTCGCCCTGGCGGGTGATTATGGTCGCCCCCAAGGCCGGCCAGCTGGTCGAGAACACCCTGCTAACGACGCTGAGCGCGCCCTCCGTCGTCGCCGACACTAGCTGGATCAAGCCGGGCAAGGCCGCCTGGGACTGGTGGAACGGCCCGACGCTGAAGGCCGTGCCCAACGCCGGCATGAACCCGCAGACCATCAAGGCCTATATCGACTTCGCCGCCGCCAACGGCCTGGAATACATGCTGATCGACGAGGGTTGGAACGTTGGGGCCGGCGGCGCCTCGGTGGTGCGGCCGGGCGTCGACGTCACCCGCCCCAAGCCCGAACTCGACCTGCCGGGCCTGATTTCCTACGGCGCCGACAGGAAAGTCGGCGTCTGGCTGTGGCTGAACTGGAAGGCCCTGGACGCCCAGATGGACGAGGCCCTGGCCCTCTACGAGCAGTGGGGGATCAAGGGGATCAAGGTCGACTTCATGGACCGTGACGATCAAGCGATGGTCGACTTCTACCACCGCCTGCTGAAGAAGGCCGCCCAGCATCACCTGATGGTCGACCTGCACGGCGCCTATCACCCGACGGGCCTGATCCGGACCTATCCGCACTACCTGACCCAGGAAGGCGTGCTGGGGGCCGAGTACAACAAGTGGAGCGCGCGGATCACCGCGTCCCACAACGTCATGCTGGCCTATACGCGCCTGCTGCTGGGGCCGATGGACTACACCCCCGGCGGCTTCCGCAATGTCGAGCCCGGCGCATTCGAGCCCCGCGACCGCCTGCCCTTCGTGCTGACCACGCGCGGCCAGGCGCTGGCGATGTTCGTGGTCTACGACAGCCCCTTCACCATCGTCGCCGACAGCCCCGACACCTATGCCGAGAGCCCCGCGGGTCTCGATTTCGCCGCCGCCGTGCCGACGACGTGGGACGAGGTGCGCTACGTGACCGGCGAGATCGGCCAGTCGATCGTCGTCGCCCGCCGCAAGGGCGAGGAATGGTGGATCGGCGCGCTGAACAACGAGACCGCCCGGACGGTGAAGGTCCCGCTCGACTTCCTGGGCAAGGGCGCGTGGAAGGCCGACGTCCGCCAGGACGGCGCGACCCCGACCAGTATCGAGGGTTCGAATCCCTCCGTCTCCGCCGCCTCGACCCTGACCCTGAAACTCGCCGCCAGCGGCGGCGCGGCCGCGCGCCTGACGCCGGTCCAGTAAAAGTGAGCCAGTCCATGCCCTTCACCCGCCGCGCCCTTCTCGGCGCGACCGCCGGCCTCGCCGCCTCGCCCGCCCTGGCCGCCTCCCAGGGCAAAACGGGACGCGGCCCCTTCAAGGCTTCGTGGGAGTCGCTGGCGGCCGGCTACAAGACGCCGGACTGGTTCCGCGACGCCAAGCTCGGCATCTGGTCGCACTGGGGCCCGCAATGCGTGCCCGAGTTCGGCGACTGGTACGGCCGCCAGATGTACCAGCAGGGCAACCCGTTCTACGAGCACCACGTCAAGACCTACGGCCACCCGACGCAGTTCGGCTTCATGGAGTTCATCCCGCGCTGGAAGGCCGACGCCTGGGATCCCGAAGCCCTGATGAAGACCTACGTCGCCGCCGGCGCGAAGTTCTTCATGTCGATGGCCAACCACCACGACAATCTCGACCTGTTCGACAGCCGCCACCACGCCTGGAACTCGACCCGCGTCGGCCCCAAGCGCGACATCGTCGGGACCTGGGAGAAGGTCGCCCGCCGCCACGGCATGAAGTTCGCCGTCTCCAACCACGCCGCCCACGCCTGGCACTGGTGGCAGACCGCCTACGGCTACGACGCCGAGGGCCCGCTGAAGGGCCAGCGGTACGACGCGTTCCGCCTGAAGAAGGCCGACGGCAAGGGCAAGTGGTGGGAGGGCCTGGACCCGCAGGAGCTCTACACCGGCCCCAACATGGTGATCCCCGACGGGATCAATTCCATCGCCGACGCCAACGCCTGGCACGACAAGCACGACGGCGAGTGGATCGAGACCCCGCCGGCCAACAATCCCGCCTTCGTGCATCAGTGGCTGCTGCGCCAGAACGACCTGGTCGATCGCTACAAGCCCGACATGGTCTATTTCGACAACTACGCCCTGCCCCTGGGCTGGGCCGGGCTGGAGGCGACCGCGCACTTCTACAACCAGGCCGTCCGCCGCACCGGCAGGACCGACGTGGTGGTCACCGGCAAGAAGCTGACCGCCTTCCAGCGCAAGGCCATCGTCGAGGACGTCGAGCGCGGCTTCTCCGACCGGCTGCGCGACGAGCCCTGGCAGACCGACACCTGCATCGGCAACTGGCACTATGACCGCGGGCTCTATGAGCGCGACGGCTACAAGAGCGCCAAGGACGTGATCCAGCGCCTGACCGACGTGGTCAGCAAGAACGGCACGCTGATGCTGTCGATTCCCCAGCGCGGCGACGGCTCGATCGACGACAAGGAGGCCAAGGTGCTGGCCGACATGGCCGGCTGGATCGCCGTCAACGGCGAGGCCATCTACTCGACCCGCCCGTGGAAGATCTACGGCGAGGGCCCGACGCGTCTGGTGGAAGGCATGCAGAACGAGGGCGACGCCAAGCCGTTCGAGGCCCGCGACATCCGCTTCACCACCAAGGCCGGCGCCCTCTACGCGCTGCCGCTGGTCGAGCCGGGCCGCGAGATGGTCATCGAAAGCCTGGCGACCGGCGCCCCGCATGCCGGCGGCGAGGTGCGCAAGGTCTCGCTGCTGGGCGGCGATCCCCTGCCCTTCACCCGCGACGGCAAGGGCCTGAAGATCACCCTGCCCGAGCGCCGCCCGAGCTTCGCCTCGGTGGTGAAGATCGAGGGGCCGGGGCTGGCCTAAGCCTTTCAAACGACCGTATGCTCCCTCGAGAACCGAGGGAGCATACGCATGACCGACCTTTCCGGCCGCACCGTCCTGATCACCGGCGCCTCGTCGGGCATCGGCGCCAACCTGGCCCTGGCCGCCGCCAAGGCCGGCGCGCGGGTGGCGGTGGCGGCGCGGCGGGCCGACCGGCTGGCGGCCCTGGTCGGCGAGATCGAGGCGGCCGGCGGCGCGGCCCTGGCCGTCTCGATGGACGTCGAGGACGAAGCCTCGGTGATCGCCGCCTACGATGCGCTGGAGGCCGCCTGGGGGCCGGCCAACTCGGTGATCGCCAACGCCGGGATCAACGTCCGGGCTTCGGCGCTGGATATCGCCATCGAGGACTTCGACAAGATCCTGGGGGTCAACACCCGGGGCGTGTTTCTGACCGCCCGCGAAGGCGCGCGCCGGATGATCAAGGCCGGCGTCGAGGCGCGCGGCCGGGTGGTGCTGGTCGCCTCGATCGGGGCCCACAAGGTGCTGCCGGGCATCACCGCCTACTGCGCGTCCAAGGCCGCCACGGCCCACATGGGCAAGAGCCTGGCCCGCGAGTGGGCCAGCAAGGGCATCAACGTCAACGTGCTGTGCCCCGGCTACATCCGCACCGAGCTGAACGACGCCTGGTTCGACAGCGAAGGCGGGCAGAAGCTGGTGGCCGGCTTCCCCAGGCGGCGGCTGATGGACACCGGCGACCTGGAGGCCACGGCGCTGTACCTGGCCTCGGACGCCTCGCGGGCGGTGACGGGGTCGGTGTTCACGGTGGACGACGGGCAGTCGCTGTAGCTCGCCTAGGGCGAGCTACAGCGACTGCCCGTCGGGCCACCTCCCCCAGAGGGGGAGAATCTAAAGCGCCAAGATGCTCCCCCTCTGGGGGAGCTGTCGCGAAGCGACTGAGGGGGTCTTCTCCCAAAAGAAAAGCGCCCCCCGAGCCAGGCTCGGAGGGCGCTCTTTCAGGTCAGACGGTCAGATCAGCGCAGCTTGGCGCTGACCGAGACGCCGACGATGCGGGGCTCGTTGAAGACCGAGGCCATGTAGTTCTCGATCACGCCCTTGAGGTTCTTCTCGTTGGTGATGTTGCGGCCGAACAAGGCCACTTCGTAGGCGCCGCCCGGAGCGGTGTAGCCGAGCTTCAGCCCGCCCTCGAAGTTGCCCTCGGAGTAGAACTCGCGGGTCTTGTAGAGGACGTAGTTGGTGTAGCCCTGCACGTTCCAGTCGGTGGCCGCGAACAGCGCGCCGCCGTTGGCCAGCGGGTGCTCGTAGCGGGCGGTGAAGTCGACGTTGTACTCCGGCGCGTTCGGCAGCGGCTGGCCGTCGATCTGGGCGAAGACGTTCGAACCGACCTGGATGGTCGGGTTCTGCACGGTGCAGACCACCACGCCGTTGAGGGCGCAGACCTGGGCGTAGACGCGCTTGTCCTTGATCTCGCTGTGCAGCAGCGAGAGGCCGGCGGTCAGGGTCAGGTTGGCGATCGGGCGCCACTGGGCCTCGGCTTCCATGCCGTAGGCCTCGGCCTTGTCGGCGTTGAACAGCACGCCGTTGCCGTTGCTGTCGTTGCCGTTCAGCTGGATGTCCTCGACCTTGTAGGTGAAGGCCGAAGCGTTCAGGCGCAGGGTGTTGTTCAGCAGCTGGCTCTTGAAGCCGGCTTCCCACGACAGGATCGTCTCGGAGTCGGCGGTGGTGAAGTCGGCGTTGAACACGGCCGAACGGCCCTGGATGGTCGGACCGCGGAAGCCGCGGGCGACGCGGGCGTAGACGCTGACGTCGCCGGTCACCTTGTAGAGCGCCGACAGGTCCCAGCTGGGCTGGCTGTCGGACAGCTTCACGTAGCGGCGGCCGGTGTAGGTGACCGCGCCCGTGGCCGTGTCGGCCGACTTCAGCAGGCGGGTCTTCTTGGTGTCGTCGGTCTGGCGGGCGCCGGCCGTGATCGTCAGGTTCGGAGTGACGTCATAGCTGACCTGGCCGAACACCGCCCACGAGGTGTTGATGTTCTCCAGCGACACCCAGTTGTTGGGGTTGGTGCGGACGAAGAACGCGCGCTGGTAGAAGTTGGTGATGTCGCGGCTGTCGAAATAGAAGCCGCCGACCTGCCACTTCAGCGCACCGTCGGTGGTGCTGGCCAGGCGGATTTCCTGGCTGATCTGGTCGAGATCCTTCACCGCGCCCTGCGACTGGCCAAAGCCGTTGGGCGCGCCGCCGACCGGGAAGTGGGCGGCCGCGCCGCCGTCGGTGTCGCCGCGGCTGTAGCCGTCGGTGGTCTCATAGGCGCTGATCGAGGTCAGCTTCACGCCGCCCAGGTCGTAGTCGATCTTCAGGGAGGCGCCGGCCGTGTCGTAGGCCTGCGGGTTGTTGGCCGCCTCGTCGTAGGCGACCTGGTCGCGCTCGGCGAAGTCGGTGCTGTTGGAGCCCTTCTTCAGGCCGTTGCGGTGGAACAGGGTCGAGGTGCCCTCGTACTGGCGCACGTGGGCCGAGGCCAGGACCGACAGCTCTTCGGTCGGGGTCGCCAGGATCTGCAGGCGCAGGTCGCGCTCGTCGAAGCCGCCCATGGCGTCCTTCTGCGGCGTGACGGTGCCGTCGGCGCTGGTCCCGCGGAAGGTGTTGTCCACCCAGTCGTCGCGGTGCTGGTAGAGGGCCGAGACGCGGAAGGCCAGCTTGTCGGCCACGATCGGGCCGCCGATGCCGCCGTCGAAGGTGGTGGTGTTGTAGCTGCCGTACGAGGCCTGGGCCTGGCCCTGCAGGGTCTGGGTCGGCTTGGCGGTGTCGAACTTGATGATGCCGGCGGTGGTGTTGCGGCCGAACAGCGAGCCCTGCGGGCCGCGCAGCACTTCGACCTGCTGGACGTCGAACACCGGGTTC
>PJUL01001100.1_pt1 | contig 13227 bp, 12 predicted proteins | sample 1512221 | NCBI WGS metagenome assembly PJUL01 (sample SAMN08177667, study PRJNA422409) | Feces metagenome, whole genome shotgun sequencing project.
CATGAACACCACCGCACGTTTCCTCTCCATCGCCGCTGTTGCCGCTTTCGCTTCTTTTGGCGCCTACGCTGACGAAGCCGACGCTTCGCAGTTCGCCACCAAGTTTGAAACCAACCGCACCCGTGCCGAAGTGCAGGCCGAAGCCGCCACCGTGGCACAGACCCGCTCCATCGAACCCGCAGGTTCGCGTGTGGTCACTTACAAGAGCACGGCCGACCGCGCTGCTGTGAGCGCCCAGGCTGCCGATGCGGTGCGCACGGGTCAGATCTCCCACGGCGAAATCGGCTCGATGTAATCCGGCACACGCCGTTTGAGCCAACCCGCTGTCATCCGAATTTTTTACTTTTTGATCACCCCTTGAGGAGTTTCACCATGAACAAGACTGCCCGTTTCCTGTCCCTCGCCGCTGTGGCCGCTTTTGCTTCTTTTGGTGCCCAGGCTGATGAAGCCGATGCTTCGCAGTTCGCCACGAAGTTTGAAACCAACCGCACCCGCGCTGAAGTGATGGCCGAAGCTTCCACCGTGGCGCAAACCAGCGGCGCCATCCCATCCGGTTCGCGGGCTCTGGTTTACACGTCCACCGCTGACCGCGGCGCTGTGAACGCACAGGCAGCAGACGCCCTGCGCGCCGGCAAAATCTCTTCCGGCGAAATCGGTTCGCTGTAATCGTCGACCCGGGTTGCAGCCCAATGCTGCAACCATCCAGGCAAAAAGCCGAGGCCCTGAAAAGCCTCGGCTTTTTGCATTCATGCCGCCAACCATGCAGTTGAACAGCTTTCTGGTGGATACACAAATTGCATCTTGTTTGCAGGATCTGAATCCTAGAATGCCCGCTCTCTCACACCCGAAGGGTTCCTCTTCACCTGCGGCCTCGGGTGGTCCGCTGTGCCACTTTCCGCTCGATTCGTGTTGAGGATCGCTAGCGCGCCCCGCCGCAAACTGACAATGGACGTTTAATGATCAACGCCGCCGCGCTGTCTGTAGCCACCGCCCTTATCACCGAACTCAGAAACAGCCGGCAATTTGACGATTACATGGCCTGGGGCATCGACAACGTAGAACTGGCCAACCAGTTGAGCGAGCGAGTCAGCGGCGGAAATACCTCTTGGCCGAATCAGGGCACCACCAGCCTGTGCGGCCCCGCAGCCTTCATGTTCTGCTTGATCCATGACCGGCCCGATCTTTATGTCGGATACATCATCGATCTGTGGGCTGGCCGACCCGCAGCACTGGGACAGCGCAGCGTTCGCCCCAGTCCCAAAGTCCGAACCACGGCAGAAACGATGGCGCCAGGTGCTCAGCAAACCGTGCCTTCTGCCGCTGGGATCAATGCAGCAGACTGGATCAGCATGGCAAGCCTGCGCAACGACAGCCCGGACCTGAACCCCTTTGCGAACTACCACCACCCCAGCGCCACCGTATCGGCGATCACCCGCCCCAAATACATGCAGGGCTGGTTCAATGCCGTGGGCGCGACCACGCTGCTCGACAACACCAACGAAATCATTCCGCTTGCAGACTGGGGCGAGTTGCTGGAATTGGCACCCTACCAAGCCAGTGGCTGGGTGGTCATGCTGGTCTCCGCAGCCATGTTTCAAGGGGTCGGAGGCCTCACCAACAAGAATCACTGGGTCGTGTTGAATGGCCCGATTTTGATCAATGGCAGGCCGATCAACGGCTACACCAGGACCAACAAGCCTGATCTTGAAACTGCGTCCATCCAAGCGAGGGTATTTACATGGGGGAATGAGTCACAGGGCTTGGCCACCACCAAAGCACTGCCCCACCTGTCTCACTTTCTCAAGTGCTTTCACGGAGGCATTGCCTTTTCATCGATTCCTTAACCTTTCAGCAGGAATGTGTCATGCCGCCATCCCTCCACGATCGTGGGTGCCCATCTGCAAAACCATCTTGGCTCGGCCGCGCACATGTTGCGGTCTGGGCACTGGTGGTCGGCACAAGCTTGCAAGTCGCCACGACGGCCCTCGCCCAACCGCCGCAAATCCTCTCTGCAGAGGCTTCCCCCGATGCCGGCGCTCAGCCCACGCGACTGGCTCCTATCGGCACCTTCAAACACGAACGCAGAAGCCAGCAGCTTGTGTTCTCGCCGACCGGCGCGCGCGTTGCGCACGTGCATGGCGGTGGCGTGGAGTTGTGGCAAACCCAGCCCATCAAGCGCCTGTTCAGCATCGCTGAAACATCGGGCCTGGGTATCCGGCAAGTGTTTTTCAGCCCCGACGGGCTGTTGCACTACGTGGATGGCCGCAAGCACGCGTGGATTACCGCGGATCTACAACACGGCACGGGGGGCAAAGCGGATCTCATCAGCCCGAACGGCCGATATGCCGTGCGCACCGGATTGCGCGAAGGTGACGAGGGTTTCGCACCGCAGTTCTACAACGCCACCAGCGATGTGTATGACTTGAAGGAAAAGCGCAGCGTATGCCAGTTCCCAGCGATCGGAGGGCTCGCCAACGCGGCTTTCACGTCCCATTGGTTCGCAGCCCAACTCGCGGCAACGGGTCCGCAACCCCCAAAACCCCTCGCCGTGTGCGAGATAGATGCCGGGCAGGCGCTGATCATGCCGTTCGGCGATGCCCGCAGTATCTCGCCCACTCTGGATCCAAACGGTAGGTGGATGCTAGTGCAGATGGGTGGCACCCGCCTGCTCGGAATGTCGCAATGGCAAGAAAGCAAGCTCTTTGCGCTGCCGCTTGCGCGAAGCGCATTTGCCAAGGCCTCTGACAACGATCCCTACCCTTGCGCAGAACTGCCCTGTGGCATGCCCGCGCCTCTACCGATTGCAGTATTGCCTGGTGCCAAGCCCGTGGTCTCTCCTGACGGCAATTGGCTTGTGGACTGGGGCAACGGCCATAGCATCAAGCTGTTCAAGAGCCCGGACATGGAACAGGTGGCGACTCTGGCGCATGCGCCCTTCGAAAAGACCGCAAACCGCAGCACGGGTGGGCGCAGGGTCGTTTTTTCTGCCGACAGCCGGTGGATGGGAATGCAGGCAGGCACACACCTGTATCGGCTCGATTTACACAGCAACCCGCTGCGTCTGCAGGAGCTCACCCCCCCTGCCAGCGACTTTGACCTGCAGGGCATTGCCAGCGACGGCCAACACTGGCTGGTGCTGCATCAACCTGCCCCCGGGCAACCGCTGCAAGGCGCCTTGTGGCGCACACAACCTTGACTTCAGAAACCGGATCAAGGCCGCAAGGCGCGGCGCAGCTCAGATGCGCAGATCGCCAGCGCGGATTGCGCCTCATCAAACACCCGCCCCATCGTGATGAATCCGTGAATCTGCCGCTCAAAGCAGAGGTGAGTCACATTGCTGCCGGCCCGAGTCAAGGCCTGGGCGTAATCCAGGCCTTCGTCACGCAACGGGTCGTAGCCTGCAGTTACCACCAAGGCGGGCGGCAGGCGGGTCAGGTCAGGGCACAGCAACGGCGATGCCCGCCAGTCCAACTCGGCTGCGGGGCTGCCGAGGTAGTGGCCCTGAAAGTAGTCCATCGTCTTTTGGGTCAACACATAACCTTCACCATGGCGGGTGCGTGACGCATGCCCGCCCCGCAGGTCGGTGGCGGGGTAGATGAGCAGTTGAAACGCGATGGGCAGGTCACCTGCGTCGCGCGCGGCGATGGCCACCACGGCTGCCAGATTGCCGCCGGCGCTGTCGCCACCGACGGCAAGGCGACCCGCATCCAGAGCCAAAGCGCTTGCGTTCGCATGAATCCAGCGCGCAGCAGCCACCGCATCGTCCACCGCGGCGGGAAAGCGGTGTTCAGGGCCCAGCCGATAGTCCACGGCCACCACGGCACAGCCCGACGCGTTGGCCAGCTCTCGGCACAACACGTCGTGCGTGTCCAGGTCTCCCATTACCCAGCCGCCGCCATGAAAGTAGATCAGCGCAGGCAGGGATTGCTCGTCGTGACTGCCGATGGGCCGATACAGGCGCAGCGGAACGTGGCCGCCCGCGGTTTCGGCGCGCAGGTCGCGCGCCGACGCCACGGAAGGCGACTCCGGCCGCGTTTGTGCAAGCCGGTCCCGATAGCCGGCCCTGGCCGCTTCAGGCGACAGCATGTGGGTGGGGGGCGCCCCCCGTTCCGTCATCTGGTCAATCAAGGCACGCGCCTGGGGGTGCAACACGAGAGCATCCTTCCTTTGCTTTACTTGGCGGCGCGGACCTTGGCCAACTCGTCCTGGGTTTCCTTCCAAAGGTCCTGACCCACGCCAGCGGCAATGGTGGTGTGCACGGCCATCAGCTTGTCCCGCATGCGGCCAGCTTCTGCGGGAGAGAGCTCGTTGATGAGCATGCCCTTTTGCTTGAGCTCGGCCAATGCCCGCCCTGCCTCGGCGCGCGTGTCCTGGCGCTCGAAGTCACGGCTCTTCTTGGCGGCGTCCAGCAGCACCTTTTGCTCAGCCTTCGAAAGGCCGTCCCACCACTTCTTGCTGACCAGCAGAATCCAGGGGCTGTACACGTGGTTGGTCACCGTGAGGTACTTCTGCACCTCATAGAACTTGCTCGACAGAATGGTGTTGTAGGGGTTCTCCTGGCCATCCACCGTCTTGGTTTCCAGCGCGCTGAACAACTCCGAGAAAGGCAGCGGCACCGCATTGGCACCCAGGCTCTTGAAGCTTTCGAGGAAGACGTTGTTCTGCATCACGCGCAGCTTCACACCATCCATGTCTTCCACCTTGGCGATGGGGCGCTTGCTGTTGGTGAGGTTGCGAAAACCGTTTTCCCAGTACACCAGGCCCACGAGGCCTTTTTCCTGCAGCTTGTCCATCACCTTCTGCCCCACAGGACCGTCCAGCACGGCGTCGGCCTCCTTGGCATTGTTGAACAGGAAAGGCGTGTCCCACAAAGCCATTTCCTTGGTGATGCCCACCAGCGTGGCGGTAGAGCCGGACATCATCTCCTGGGCACCGCCGATCAAGGCCTGCTGCATCTGCACGTCCGAGCCCAGCGCGGCATTGCCGATGGCGCGCACCTTCATTTTGCCGCCCGAAGCCTTCTCCACCTCCTGGCCGAAGAAGCGAGCGGCGCGGCCAGCGTTGGAATCCTCCACCAGGCCGTAGCCGAAGCGGATGATGCGGGGCTTGAAGTCTTGCGCTGCTGCGGGAACAGATGCGGCAATGGCAGCCACCGACAAGGCGGCCAGGAGGGTGCGGCGGAAAGTCTGGGTCATGTTTGTCTCCATGGTTTTACGGGTGGAAAAAGAAAACGCGAACGAAAAAACGGAACAACGCGCGCAAATGCCGATCGTCAAGCGGCCCTCACCGCATCCAGGCCACCGGCGCGGTCACGATCTGCGGGAAGACGACCAGCAACGACAGGATGAGCACGTAAGTCAGCAGGAACGGGTTCACGCCCTTGATGACGCTGTGCATCGAGATGCGCCCCACACCCGCCACCACGTTCAGCACCGTGCCCACAGGCGGCGTGATGAGGCCGATGGTGCCGTTGAGCACGAACATCAGGCCGAAGTAAACAGGGTCAATGCCCGCCTTGACGGCGATGGGCAGCATCACCGGCGCCATGATGAGGATGGTGGGCGTGAGGTCCAGCGCCGTGCCCACCAGAATCAGCACGATCATCATCACGGCCATCAGCAAGCGCGGGTTCTCCACCAGCGGGCCGAGCCAGCCGGTGAGCACGCTGGGCAGGTCGGCCAGCGTGATCATGTAGCTGGCCACCTGAGCCCCAGCGCACAGAAACAGCACGATGGACGTTGTCTTGGCAGCGCGCACCAGCACACCGTAGATGTCTAATACCCGCATCTCGCGGTGCACGAACAGCGCCACCGCCAGGGCATAAAAGGCCGCCACCACCGCAGCCTCGGTGGGCGTGAAGACGCCCGTCTTCATGCCGCCAATGATGATCACGGGCATGAGCAGCGCCCAGAACGCCTTGGCGGTTGAGAGCAGCCGCTCGCGCATCGGCAACGGCTCGCGGCCCGGGGGCAGATCGATGCCGCGCAGCACCCAGCGCCAAGCGAAGATCAGGCCCACGCCCATCATCAGCCCGGGCACGATGCCCGAGAGGAATAGCGCTGAAATCGAGGTGTTGGTGGTCACGCCGTAAATCACAAACGGCATGGACGGCGGAATGATGGGCGCGATGATGCCGCCCGAGGCGATCAACCCCGCCGACGTGTTCATGGGGTAGCCCTGCTGGCGCATCATGGGCAGCAAAATGGTGGCCAGCGCCGCCGTGTCGGCCAGGGCCGACCCGCTCATGCTGGCCATCAGCACCGCAGCGCCAATCGCCACGTAGCCCAGGCCGCCCCGGATGTGCCCCACCCAGGATTGCGCCATGTCGATGATGCGGCGGCTGATGCCGCCCGCGTTCATCAGCTCGCCCGCCAGCACGAAGAACGGCACGGCCAGCAGCGGAAAGCTGTCGATCCCGGCCACCAGGTTCTGGGCCAGCAGTTGGGTGTCGAAAAAGTCGAGCACCCAGGCCATGCCAGCACCCGTGAGCACCAGGGCCAGGCCCATGTTCATGCCCGTGCCCATCAGCACCAGCATGCCCAACGAAAAAACGAGAAAGGCTTGCGCTTCGACGGCCATCACATCACTCCTGCATCACTCAACATCAGCGCCATGACCCAGGTGCAACGGCTTGCGCTGCACCAGCTCGATCAGCGCCATCACACCAATCGCCGTGGCGCACAAAAAGGCAGGCAGCGGCAGCAGCGCCGTCGAGTAGCCCATGACCACCGAGTGGCTCCCCAGCCCCACCACCACCTGCTGCCACGCGCCCCATGCCAGCATGGCGCAGGCCGCAATCACCAGCAGACGGATCGCCGCCGTGATCGCGGCGAATGCCAGCGGGCGCTTGGCCAGCAAACCGGCCAGACTGGTAAAGGCCATGTGTTCGCCCCGCGGGTAAGCGGCCGCTGCGCCGATGAACACCATCCAAACGAAGAGCAGGCGCGAGAGCTCCTCACTGGCGGCCACGCCGCTGCCAAAGCCGTAGCGCAGCACCACGTTGATGAAGACCGCCACGGCCATCACCCCCAGGCAGAGCGCCATCAGCGCCTGGGCCAAGTGCTCGAAGCGGTTGGCCGCCGAGGGCGGTGGCGTGTGCGTGTTCTGTGCGGGGGTGGTCATGGGCGGGCGCCCTCCTTGGCGCCGATCCAGGCGGAGGCCTGTTGTTGCAAGGTGGGCACGGGCAGCAGCGCGTCGAGATGCAGCACGCCGGGCTCGCCCACGGGCGATTCGAGGGTGGCGAACTGGCTGTCCACCAAGGCGCTGGAAAAGAAATGCGTGTCCGCGCGGGCCGCCACGCGCTGGGCGGCGCTGTCGCGGTCGATGTCCAGAAACACAAAGCGCAGGCCCGGGCAGGCGGCACGCAGGCGGTCGCGGTAGACGCGCTTGAGCGCCGAGCAGGTCAGCACTGCGCCCTGTGAACCCTGGGCCTGCAACAATTGGCCCAATGTGTTCAACCAGCCTTCGCGGTCCGCATCCGTCAGCGCAATGCCCTGGCGCATCTTGCTGCGGCTTTCAGGGCTGTGGTGATCGTCCCCCTCAATCAGCGGCAGGCCTTCGGCACGCGCCAGGGCTTCACCCAGGCTGGACTTGCCGCAGCCGGCCACGCCCATGACCACAAAAAATGCCAATGACGGCGGGGGATTCATATTGGTAGCGCTATCCAAGAGGTTCGAAAAAAAGCATCCACCTAGGATGCATCTAGAAGTAGGGCCATAGCCGTTGCCCAACGAATTGGACAGCGCTATCCTAACCACACCATCTCCCGATCAAAATGAGGGATAACCCTTGAGCAAAACCACAGAATCCCGCCGCCGATCCAGCGGCCGCATCACGCTGAGCGACGTGGCCAAGGCGGCTGGCGTGAGCCCCATCACCGCCTCCCGGGCGCTGCGCGGCGAGCGCGGCGTGGCGCAAGAGCTGGTGCAGCGGGTGAAAGACGCCGCAGGCCAACTCGGCTACGTGCCCGACCCCGCCGCACGCGCGCTCGCATCGCAACGTAGCGTGCAGGTGCCCGTGTTGGTGCCGCTGCTGTCGAACGCGCTGTTTGTCGACGTGCTCGAATCCGTGCACCGCACGCTGTTCCCGCATGGCTACCAGGCCCTGATTGGTGTGACGCACTACGACCCGCAGGAAGAAGAACAACTGCTGCGCACCTACCTGGCCCACCGGCCCGCCGGGCTGCTGGTGACGGGCTTTGACCGCACCGAGGCCGCCCGCCAGATGATTGCTGCCAGCGGCGTGCCCTGCGTGCACCTGATGGAAATGACGTCGGCCGCCGGGGTGTACTGCGTGGGCTTTTCGCAGCAGGAGGCTGGCCACAGCATCACGGCCCACCTGCTGTCACGCGGCTACCGCAAGGTCGCTTTCGTGGCGGCGCAGCTTGACCCGCGCACCATGCAGCGCGCCGAGGGCTACCGCCGCTGCCTGCGTGACGCGGGCCTGTACGACCCGCGCCTGGAGCTGCTCAGCCCCCAGCCCTCGTCCATGCACCTGGGCGCCGAGTTGCTGGAGGAAGTGCTGCGCACCCGCCCCGGCGTGGACGCCGTGTTCTTCTGCAACGACGACCTGGCCCAGGGCGGCCTGCTGGCGGCCCAGCGCATGGGTATTTCGGTGCCCGGGCAAGTGGCTGTTGCGGGCTTTAACGACCTGGCCGGCAGCGACCAGATGCTGCCGCCGCTGACCACCGTGCGCACGCCGCGCTCGGCCATCGGCGAGTCCAGCGCGCAAATGCTGCTGGCGCTGATGCGGGGTGAGGTGCCCGAGCGCAATTCCGTGGACTTGGGGTTTGAGCTGACAGTGCGAGGCAGTACCTGAACGCGGCATGCCGCCGCCAGGCGTTGCCGGATTTTGGGGTCTTTTGGGTCTTTTTGGCTGCTAGCGCTTATGCAGCAAGCGCTGGCAGCTATGGTTTTTGAAGAAGGGCTGTGACCAGGCCCCGCCCGGTCTACGCGCGTGCCAGCGCCCGCTCCGACGATGCCTTCATCTCCTTGCGCAACGCCACCGCATCCCGTGCCTGGCTGGGCGCCGAAGCATCGATGCGGAACACCTGCACCGTCTCCGTCATCGTTTTGGCCCGGCCGTTGAGCTGCATGGCAGACGCTGCGTTTTCTTCCACCAGCGCAGCGTTTTGCTGCGTGATGGTGTCCAGTTGCGCCACGGCCGAATTGACCTGCGAAATGCCGCTGAGCTGTTCGTTGGACGCGCTGTGGATCTCGCCAATCAGCGTGTTCACGCGGCGCACCAGCTCCAGCGATTCGGCCATGGTCTTTTGCGCGGCGTCGGTCTTCTGGTGGCCCTCGCTCACCTTGGTGGCCGAGTCGTCGATGAGCTGGCGGATCTCCTTGGCGGCCGACAAGGTGCGGTGCGACAGGCTGCGCACTTCAGACGCCACCACGGCAAAGCCCCGGCCCTGCTCGCCGGCGCGCGCAGCCTCGACCGCCGCGTTCAGCGCCAGGATGTTGGTCTGGAACGCGATGGAGTCGATGAGCTGCGTGATCTCGCTGATGCGGCCGGATGCGGTCTGGATCTGCTTCATGGTGCTGGCCACGCTGTCCACCGCTTCGCTACTGCGCTCGGCGACCTCGGTGGCCTGCGTGGCCAGCACGGTGGCCTGGCGCGCGGATTCGGCCGTCTGCTTGACGGTGCCGGTGATCTCCTCCATCGACGCGGCCGTTTGCTGCAGGTTGCTGGCTTGCGCCTCGGTGCGGGAAGACAGGTCCTGGTTGCCCTGCGCGATCTCGCGCGTGGATATCTGCATGTGCTCGCTCTCCTGCCGCGCATCTCGCACGATGGACAGCAGGTTCACATTGAGCTGGGCCAGCGCCTTTTGCAGGTCGCCCACGGTGTCGGTGCGTGAGGCCGCGATCTTCTGCGTGAGGTCGCCCGCGGCCATGCGGTTGGCCCACAGCAGCATTTGCGACAGCGGCGCCACCGTGACCTGGTGCAAATACACCGCCATGCCCAGAGCCAGCAACAGCACGGCCGCCCACGCAACGCCCGCGCCGAGCGATGCGGTGGGCTCGCCCACCAGCGCGGCGCACCACGAGGCCACCACCAGCAACATGGTGCAGGCCATCATCTTGCCCAGCGGGCCCAGGCGCAATGCACTGGCCATGCGGCCCCACAGCGTGTTTTTGGTCAGCGCCCCGGCGCGAAAGGTGTGCACGCTTTGGCCCGCCTGCTTTTCCGCCTGCATCTGCTTGTAGAGCTGGTCGGCGGCCTGGATCTGCTCGCGCGTGGCCTCGGTGCGCACCGACATGTAGCCCGTGGGCTGGTCGCCCTGCATCAGCGGGGTGACGTTGGCCATCACCCAATAGAAAGTGCCGTCCTTGCGCCGGTTCTTGACCGGGGCGGACCACGGCGTGCCGCCGGCGATGGTCTCCCACATGTCCCGGAAGGCCTCCTCGGGCATGTCCGGGTGGCGGATCATGTTGTGGGGCTGGCCCAGCAGCTCTTCCTTTTCGTACCCGCTCACCTCGATGAACATCGGGTTGCAGTAAAGGATGCGGCCCTTGAGGTCGGTGGTGGACACCAGGGTCTGGCCTTTGGGGAACGCATATTCCTGCGTACTGATCGGAAGATTGACGCGCATGGATAGCCTCCTGAAGAATGCCCCGCCACTCCAGAACCGAGCAACACGGCAGTGGAAAACCTCAAAACATCCTATGTGGAATCCTGGCCATTTCAAACTGGTAAATGGTCGGCTACCGGCCTGAATACTTCTAATTTGATAGCTAATAGCGCTTACCCCACAAGCGCTAGAGGCCTTTTTTGCTTCAAATCAAGCCGCCAGAAGGCCCCGGCGCTGTGAGGGCGCGGCGGTCAACGCCGATGGCGCGGCCTTCATCTTCTTGCGCAGTTCCACAGCACTGATCGCCGGCGGCTGGCCAGCGCCCGCAGCGGAATCCAGGCGGAACACCTGCACCGCTTCGGTCACCGACTGGGCCATGCCTTCCAGGTGCATTGCAGAGGCGGCGTTTTCCTCGACCAGCGCGGCGTTTTGCTGGGTGATGGTGTCCAGCTGCGCCACGGCAGAATTGACCTGCGAGATGCCGCTCAACTGCTCGTTGGACGCGTTGTGGATTTCGCCGATGAGCGTGTTCACGCGGCGCACCAGCTCCAGCGATTCGGTCATGGTCTTGCGGGCCTGCTCGGTGCGCGTGTGGCCTTCTCCCACGCGCGCTGCAGACTGGTCGATGAGCGCCCGGATCTCCTAGGCGGCCGACAGCGTGCGGTGCGACAAGCTGCGCACCTCGGTGGCCACCACGGCAAACCCCCGGCCCTGGTCCCCGGCGCGGGCCGCCTCCACCGCAGCATTCAGCGCCAGGATGTTGGTCTGGAAAGCGATGCTGTCGATGAGCTGCGTGATCTCGCTGATGCGGCCAGAGGCCGCCTGGATGTCGCGCATGTTCTCGGCCACCTGGTCCACCGCCGTGTTGCTGCGCTCGGTCACACCCGTGGCCTCGCTGGCCAACTGTGCCGCCTGGCGGGCGGATTCAGAGGTCTGGCGCACCGTGCCCGTGATCTCTTCCATCGACGCCGCGGTTTGCTGCAGATTGCTGGCCTGCGACTCGGTGCGGGACGAAAGGTCCTGATTGCCCTCTGCGATTTCGCGGGTGGAGGCTTGCATGCGCATGCTCTCCTGGCGCGCATCGCGCACGATGGACAGCAGGTTCACGTTCAGCTGCGAAAGCGCTTTCTGCAGACGCCCTACCATGCCGCCATCGGTTGCGCTGATCTTTTGAGTGAGGTCGCCCGCCGCCATGCGGTTGGCCCACACCAGCATCTGCCCCATGGGCGCCACCGTGAAGCGGTAGATGTAGGCCCCGGCGCCCAGGGCCACCGCCAGCACACCCAGCCACATCAACGCTCCCACCCAACTGAGCGAAGCGCCACCGGCCAGCGCAGCGGCCAGGGCTGCGGCCACCACCAGCACCACGCTGCCCATGATCTTTCCCATCGCGCCCAGGCGCAGGGCACGCACCACGCGGCCCCAGAGCGTGTGCTTGACCACGCTGCCCTCGCGCAACCGGTGCACCGGTGCACCACCCTGTTTTTCGGCCTGCATGGTCTGGTACAGCGCCTCGGCGGCGCGGATCTGCTCGCGGCTGGCTTCGGTGCGCACCGACATGTAGCCCGTGGGCTGGTCGCCCTGCATGAGCGGCGTGACATTGGCCATCACCCAGTAGTAAGAGCCATCTTTGCGGCGGTTCTTGACCGGCGCCGACCAGGGAATGCCGCGCGCAATGGTGTCCCACATGTCGCGGAAGGCCTCTTCCGGCATGTCCGGGTGGCGAATCATGTTGTGGGGCTGGCCCAGCAGCTCTTCCTTGTCGTACCCGCTGACCTCGATGAACATGGGGTTGCAGTACAGGATGCGGCCCTTGAGGTCGGTGGTCGACACCAGGGTCTGCCCTGCAGGGAAGGCGTATTCATGGTCATAGACAGGTAGATTGGCTCTCATGGCGATGCTCCCGCAGCGACAGGGCTGCAACAGGTTGGTTCAACAAAGGGATGTCTGGATGCGCCGCCAGCGCAACTACCGGTCTGAGCAACAGCGATAGCAAGCAAGCGCACCGCAATTCTGAATCATAAATATCATTTTAATAAACTGATTTTTGATTTAAATGATATTTTTCATTGATCCATGTCAATTCACACAAGCCGATGCATTGCCCCCATGCAGAGCGTCCAGCGGCCAACGGGCACACGGCGTGCGCGCCAGCTTGGCGCGTCGGGCGAGTGAAATGCGTTTGTGCGCCCCAGCGCAGTGCAGAAAAGCGCTCCATTCCTGGCACGCCCATTGCTTGGTCTAACGCAACGGCCCGGCAGGGCCCCGCGGTTTATCGGTGCAACGGCGCACGGAAGGACTGCAAGGACGAAGGCGTCCCCACATGCGATTTCGATGGAATGTCGAAGCCGCATCGTGTGGACGCCTTTTTTGTTTTTGGCATCGCTCAGGCGATGAAAGCGACGGAGTGGGTCACGATGAAAAAACTCAAGCTGGTGATGGTGGGAAACGGCATGGCCGGTGTGCGTACGCTGGAAGAGTTGCTCAAGATCGCGCCGGATCTGTACGACATCACGGTGTTTGGCGCCGAGCCGCATCCCAACTACAACCGCATCCTGCTGTCGCCCGTGCTGGCGGGCGAGCAAACGATTGACGAGATCATCCTGAACGACTGGCAGTGGTATGCCGACAACCACATCACGCTGCACACCGGC
>PJUL01001101.1_pt1 | contig 13226 bp, 12 predicted proteins | sample 1512221 | NCBI WGS metagenome assembly PJUL01 (sample SAMN08177667, study PRJNA422409) | Feces metagenome, whole genome shotgun sequencing project.
GGTCTTCATGTGCTTGCGCCATTCGGGCGGCGCACAGGGGCAGGAGACGAGGACGATGCCATCGACCAGCCCGGGATGAGTCGCCGCGAGATCAGCGGCGATCGCGGCGCCGCCCGAATGGCCGACCAGTACGGTCCGCGCATGGCCGTAGCGGCGCTGGAGATGGCGGATCGTCGCGGCGATCGCGCCGATCCGCTCGGCCGTGTAATTGTCGCCCGTCGTCAGGCCGCGCTCGCCGGGGCTTTGATGCCCTTGCGGATCCTCATAGCCCGGGCGGAGCAAGGCGACCGCAACGCTCTGCGGCACCGCCTCGGCGGCGCTGCGGGCAAAGGCGTAGTGATAGTCGGGCTTGGTCGTCGGCGCATCGCCGTGCAGCACGACGATCAGCGTGCGGACATCGCGCGCCGGTGTGTCGCCGAAGCTCTGGCTGTACAGGCCGGGACCGGGGCTTGCGGCTTCCGGGTGCTTTGCCGGCGTGCAGGCAGCAAGACCCGCGCCGAGTAGCAGAAGGGCGATGCTAGAGCGCATCGGCGATGCGCCCAGCCAGGCGGCGAGCGACTTCGTCTTTGGGCAGTCTTTCCCAGTGTTCGACACCATCTGCGGTGACGAGATGAACGGCATTGGCTTCACCGCCCATCACATCGCCCGAAACGTCGTTGGCGACAATCCAGTCTGCGCCCTTGCGAGTCCTTTTCGCGGTGGCGTGTTCGACGACCCGCTCCGTTTCCGCGGCAAAGCCCACCACGAGCCCCGGCCGGCGCGGGCTGGCGGCGAGCATGGCAAGAATATCCGGATTCTCGGAGAGGTGGAGAGTCGGCGGTGCGCCGCCTTCCTTCTTGATCTTCTGTGCGGCCTGTTCGGCCCGCCAGTCGCCGACCGCGGCGACCATCACCGCCGCATCGGCCGGGAGCGCCTGCGCCACGGCATTGGCCATTTCCTGCGCAGTCTCGACATCGACGCGGGTCACGCCCGGCGGCGTGGCTAGGGTGACCGGCCCGGAGACCAGCGTGACCTTCGCCCCCAACGCGGCCAGCGCGCCGGCGATCGCATAGCCCTGCTTCCCCGACGAGCGGTTGGCGATGTAGCGCACCGGATCGATCGGCTCATGCGTGGGGCCGGCCGTGACAAGGATATGCTTGCCAGTGAGCGGGCGGGGCGCACCAGATTTAGGTTCTGAGAACCCTTGGATCGCCGCAAGGATCGCCTCGGGCTCCGGCAACCGGCCCGGGCCGTATTCGCCGCATGCCATCGGGCCTTCGTCGGGCTCGAGGATGGTCACCCCGTCGTCGCGCAGGGTGGCGATGTTGCGGCGCGTCGCGGCGTGCTGCCACATGCGCACGTTCATCGCCGGCGCCGCGAGCACCGGCTTGTCGGTGGCGAGCAGCAGCGTGGTGGCAAGGTCGTCGGCGATGCCGGCTGCCATCCTGGCGAGCAAATCGGCCGTTGCGGGGGCAACGACGACCAGATCGGCTTCGCGGCTGAGCTGGATATGCCCCATCTCGGCCTCGTCCTTGAGGTCGAACAGGTTGGTGTAGACCTGGTTCTCGGACAGGGCAGCGAGCGTCATCGGCGTGACGAAATGCTGTCCGCCGTCGGTCAGCACGCACTTCACGCTAATCCCGGCCTTGCGGCACAGCCGGATCAGTTCGCACGCCTTGTAGGCCGCAATGCCGCCGCCGACGATCAGAAGGATGCGCTTGATCATTGGCGCCAGCTCCCATGGCGGATGCGGAAAGCCGTGCCGCCGCCGACAAGGCCACAGGCGAAGAAGAAGGCGGGCGCGAGCAGCGTGCGATAGTCGAAGCGCGGCGCGCCCTCGATCGGATCGCCCATATTGGCGAATGCCAGGCCAAACAGCGCGAGCGGGCTGCTCACCACCAGCCCGGCGAACAGCCAGGCGCGCAACGACCGGCGCGTGCCGCCGGTCTCGGCAAAGCCCATGATCGCAACGAGCAGCGCTATCACCACACCCGCGACGGCAATCGCGTAGAGCAGGAAGCTGGGGATGATGTGCAACGATGCCGCCAGCGCATTGCCCGAAGTCATGGCCACGGTCAGGCCCAAATGCACCACCACCGCGAACAGGGCCGTGGCGAACGTGCCGCCGAGCCAGGCGGAAGGCAGTGCCCCCGGGCGCGCGGGCCGGTCAGGGCCGTTCATCGAACAACCTTCGTCACGGTGATGCGGCGCCTGTCGAGCGCCTGCCGGAACAGGTCGCGCAGGGCGTCTGGCACGAAAACCAGGCCGATCAGCGAAAGCGGGGCGACCATCAATGCCCAATAGAAGGTATCGGGCCGCGCGAACAGGGCCAGCGCGACGCCATAGGCGGCGAGGGTGAGGAAAACACGGCCGGCGGCCCTGTCCTTCCATCCCGCCCAGCCGAACAGCGCGAGGGTGAAGAGCAGCACGCCGAGCGCCAGCGGAAAGAGCTGGAGCGCGGTCGACAGCACCATCGCCTTGGCGAAGAAGCCATAGCCGTGCAGCCCGGCCCAGCCCGGCGAGGTGGGGTCGGTGGCATGGGTGACCTGGGCGACCGCATGCGCATGGAAGCCCACGGCGACCGCCAGACAGGCAAGGACGGCGCCCCAGCCTATGGCTTCGCGACGCTGGCCTTCGAACCAGGCGGTGAGGAGCATGACGATCGCGTAGAGCGCGACCAGCTCGCGGATCAGCATGGCCAGCAGTGCGATCGCCACCGCCTCGATCCAGCGCCCCTGCCGGCGGACGCCGAGCGAGAGCGCGACGAGCAGGCCGGCCCAGATCTCGTGAAACGCCCATAGGTCGGGCTGAACGAAGGCCATCAGCCCGCCGGCCAGCAAGGTGAGGCCGATCGCCACGGGTGGCCAGCGCGTCATGCCGCCTCGCAACCGCATGCCCCAGACGGCGAAGACCGAGGCGACGAGCGCGTAGAGCAGGCCGATGATTACGAATCGCGGCAGATGCGCCTCGACCACCGCCAGCGCCGGCAGGCGGAAGGTGACGAAGGGCCGCAGCGGATAGTTGCCGGCGCGCAGGGCGTCGGCCGTGACCGAATAATAGTCGCCGCCATGCGCTACGCCGGCGACGATATTCTCATACAGCACGACGTCGCTCTGGTCGTCGGCGCGCTTCGCTGGATCGCCGCTCACTGCCGGCGGCCCGACGGTGATCAGCGCGGTCAGCGAGAGCAGCAGGAACAGGGTGAGGATGCCGAGCGCGATCCGGGCACGGGGGCGAGCCAGCGCGGCGAAGCGCGTCGGTTCCGCCAGCCACTGGACCGCGAGCAGCTTCACGACAGCAGGTACATCATGATCGCCGCGCCGACCGCGCCGGAGAGCACCGCCACTGCCGCATAGCGCCAGCCGCCGACTACGCGGATCCGCTCGATCTCCTTGAGCGGCGGGGCGGGTGGGGCGCCGCCCGGTGCCGGGAAGCGCAGCTCGATGTTGCGGATCAGATCGGGCAGGCGGGCGAGGGTACGGATGTCCTCGACGATGCGATCGGCGATCTTGGCCTCGGGCCCCAGCTCGGTGCGAATCCACTCGCGGACGAACGGCGCGGAGACGTCCCACAGGTTGATGTCGGGATCGAGCCCGCGCGCCACGCCCTCGACCATCACCATCGTCTTCTGGAGCAGAAGCAGGTGCGGCTGGGTCTGCATGTCGAAGTCGCGGGTGATCGAGAACAGGCCGTCGAGCATCGCGCCCATCGACATGTCCTTCACCGCCAGGCCGCGCATCGGCTCGCCGACCGCGCGCAGCGCGGTCGCGAACTCGGCGACATTGTGGTGCGGCGGCACATAGCCGGCCTCGAAATGGATCTCGGCGACGCGCTTGTAGTTGCCGGTGATCAGCCCGTAGAGGATCTCGGCCAGCCAGACGCGCGCACGGCGATCGATCCGGCCCATGATGCCGAAATCGATCGCGGCAATACGGCCATCGGGAAGCGCGAAGAGGTTCCCCTGGTGCATGTCGGCATGGAAGAAGCCCTCGGCGATCGCCTGGCGCAGGAAGGCCTTGATCAGCCGGCTGGCGAGCAGGCTGGTGTCGTGCCCGGCCTCGATCAGCTTCTGGCGGTGCGACAGCTTGATGCCGTCGATCCACTCCAGCGTCATCACCTTGCCGGTGGTGCGCTGCCAGTCGATCTGCGGGACCATGAAGTCCGGCTCGGCCTGCATGCCCTCTGCCAGTTCCGATGCGGAAGCGGCTTCGCGGCGCAGATCGAGCTCGCGCGCGGTCCAGCGCTTGAACGTCTCGATCACCAGGCGTGGGCGCAGGCGCGATGCCTCGCCGCCCATGCTCTCCACCTGGGCGGCGGCCCATTCATAGGTGTCGATCGCCTTGGCGAACTCGGTCTCGATACCCGGGCGCAGCACCTTCACCGCGACGGTCCGCCCGTCGGTGGTGATCGCGCGGTGGACCTGCGCGATCGAGGCGGCGCCGACCGGGTTCTCGTCGAATTCCGAGAAGAAAGTCTCGAGGGGACGGCCGAAACTGCCCTCGATCCGCTGGCGGATCACCGGGAAGGGCAAGGGCGGCAGCGCGTCCTGCAGGCGGAGCAGGTCGTGCGCGGCTTCGTCACCGACCAGGTCGGGGCGCGTGGCAAGCGTCTGGCCGAGCTTGATCGCAGCGGGGCCGATCGCCTGGAAGGCATCGGCATAATGCGGCACCTTGGGTACACGCGCACCGAAGCGGGCGATGCGCGCCACGCGGCGGACGGGCTTCGGCGTGTGCGGATCCTGTTCGATACCGCGCAGCGCGCCGTGGCGCGCCAGGATGCGGCCCCATTTCAGCAGGCGCCAGAGATGGACGGCGGGTGCGGTCACTTATTCCCCTTCCGCTTGCGGGAGGGGTTAGGGGAGGGGCCGTCCAAAAGCTGCCGGGAAAGAAACAGGCCCTCCCCCGACCCCTCCCGCAAGCGGAAGGGGAGCAGAAGAAGCAAATGCATCAAATCTTCCAGCCGCTGTGGATTGCGACCAGCCCGCCGAGCAGCGGCTCGACCTTGGTCTGGGTGAAGCCGGCCTCGCGGATCATCCGCTCGAACTCGGGCATCTTCGGGAAGCGGCGGATCGATTCGATCAGGTAGCGATAGCTCTCCGCGTCGCCGGCCAGCATCTGGCCGAGCTTCGGGACCAGCTTGTGCGAATAGGCGTCATAGACTTCGGAGAAGCCCGGCCATTCAGTGGTCGAGAATTCGAGCACGAACAGACGGCCGCCGCGCTTGAGCACGCGGTGAGCTTCGCGCAGCGCCTTGGGGATGTCGGTCACGTTCCGGATGCCGAAGGCAATGGTGTAGGCGTCGAAGAACTTGTCGGGCCATTGCAGCGTCTCGGCATTGGCCTCGCTCCACACCAGCCCGTCGATCCCGCGCTCGGCGGCGCGCTCGACGCCGACGGCGAGCATCTCGGGATTGATGTCGGCCACGGTGATCGCCGCGCCCGAAGGCGCCATGCGGAAGGCGATGTCGCCGGTGCCGCCGGCCATGTCGAGGATATGCTCGCCTTCGCGCGGCTTCACGCGGCGGACGAACTTGTCCTTCCACAACCGGTGAAGCCCGCCCGACATGGCGTCGTTCATCAGGTCATATTTCGCGGCGACGCTGGAGAAGACCTCGCCGACGCGGCGGGTTTTTTCCTCGGGGGCCACATCTTCGTAGCCGAAGGAGACGGTGTCGGTCATCCGAAGGGCTCTAGCGGGGGAAATTTCCCACGTCATCCGTCCTTATCGTCCTGCCGGTCCAAACCGTTATCGCGGCCCCAGGCCGTCATCCCGCCTTTCGCCGGGATGACGGGAGCGGTACGGAGAGCCCATGCCAGAACTCCCTGAAGTAGAGACCACCGTTCGCGGGCTCGAGCCCGTGCTCAAGGGCGAGACGATCACTCGCGTCACCCTGCACCGTGGCGATCTGCGCCGGCCTTTTCCCGAAGGACTGGGCCAGCGGCTCACCGGGGCGATGGTCACCGGCATGGGGCGGCGCGCCAAATATGGACTGATCGAGACGAATCGCGGCGATACGCTGATCTTTCATCTGGGCATGTCCGGGCGCTGGCGGATCGATCCCGCGGAGATCGGCAAGCATGATCATATGGTGCTCGAGACGGCGCACCATCGTCTGGCGCTCAACGATCCCCGGCGATTCGGCTCGGTCGACCTGGTACCGACAGCGGAGGTGGCGAACTGGGCGCCGTTCGTGGCGCTGGGGCCGGAGCCGCTCGGGCCGGACTTCAACACGGCGCATCTCGTGCGGGTGTTCAAAGACCGGATCGCGCCGGTGAAGGCGCTACTGCTCGATCAGCGAGTCGTCGCCGGGCTGGGCAATATCTATGTGTGCGAGGCGCTTTATATCGCCGGCATCGCGCCCACCCGCGAGGGTGGCTCCATCTCGAAGCCGCGGCTGGAAAAGCTGGTAACCGCGATTCGCGAGGTGCTGGAAAGCGCCATTCGCGCGGGTGGCTCGACGATTCGCGATTATGCCCGGCCCGATGGCGAGCTTGGCTATTTCGCTAAGGAATGGCGCGTCTATGGCCGGGAAGGGGAGCCCTGTGGTTGCGGCGGGCTGGTCGAGCGTCGAATCGATTCGGGGCGTTCGACCTTCTGGTGCCGGAGGTGCCAGAAGTAGAATCGGCGTGCCGCCGGGCTTCCTGCAGGCTATGGCAAGTCTGGTCGAGAAGATCACAACTTTGGTTGACCCGAATCACCTGGGACGCTAAGGGGCCCGTCTTTCCGGACGTGGACGGCGTTTTGTCTCCGGGTCCAACCCATTTTACGAGCAGGAACGACACGGCATGGCGAATACGCCGCAAGCGAAGAAGCGTATCCGGCGCAATGCGCGCCGTGCGGAGATCAACGGCACCCGCGTGAGCCGTATCCGCACCTTCGTGAAGAAGGTCGAGTCGGCCCTTGAGGCCGGCGACAAGACTGCGGCGGCTGCCGCGCTCGCCGCTGCGCAGCCCGAAATGGCACGCGGCGTCGCCAAGGGCGTGCTCCACAAGAATACGGCTTCGCGCAAGTTCGCGCGTCTGAACAAGCGCGTCGAAGCGCTGGCATAATCGTAACTTTTCCGTAACAAAGCCCCGCGGGACACCAGTTCCGCGGGGTTTTTGTCGTGCTCGTCAGGGGCTTGCGGAACGAATCGTGGTTAGTGTTCTGGAACCGTGAGATTCGCGCGAGTCGCAGTGCCATTGATCTGCAATAATTTGAAGAACCAAGTGTTCTCAATTACTTATGTGGCAGATGCACGGTTTTCCGTGGGTTACGGCGAGTCAACAAAACTATTTCAGTATCTTTACACCGGACCCCCTTGATCGACTCAGAAAGGGGTACCTAAAACAGACCTCCCAGGCGAGTTCTCGCCAGGGTGTTGTCGAAGCCTGTCGCACAGGGGCCGGGGATGTCCGGTGCCGATGGGCCTCATGTCGGAGCGAATTTGTGCGTGGGAAACAGTGTTTCTCACGAGGGAGGGGTGCGTCACGGTGACTCAGGTTCAGGCCTTGGAGCGGGACGGAATGGAAGCTGCGGTTGCAAAGGCTTGGTCGCATGTGCGCGCAAATCTGCGGCGCTCTGCGGGCCAGCGCCTGTTCGACCAGTGGCTGAAGCCGGTCGTCCTGATCGAAGGCAGCACTGCCGAGATCGTGCGTCTGGGTCTGCCGTCGGCGTTCATGACCCAGTGGGTGAAGAATCACTATGCCGAGCGGCTGCTGCTCGAGTTTCGCGGCCAGATTCCGGCCGTGTGCAGCGTTTCGATCGAAACGCTCGCCGAGGAAACGAAGCGCGTCCTGAGCGTGGCGCCTGCGCCGGTGGCCGATTCGGCACCAGTGGCGGCGGCGGCGGTCGAGCGTCCGCAGTTCGATACGCGCTTCACCTTCGATCGATTCGTGATCGATGCGACGAATCGCGTGGCGTGCAATGCCGCCAAGGCGATGGCGCAGCCGGGCTCGCCCCAGTTCAGCCCGCTCTACCTCCATGCCGGTACGGGCCAGGGCAAGACGCACCTGATGCACGCGATCGGCCATGCGTTTCTCGAAGCGAATCCGGACGCGACCGCGATCTATGTGACCGCCGAGCGCTTCATGTTCGAGTTCGTGCAAGCCTTGCGCAACAAGGACACCCACGCGTTCAAGGCGCGGCTGCGTTCGGTCGATCTGCTGATGATCGACGATCTCCAGTTCATCGGCGGCAAGGACGCGACGCAGCAGGAATTCTTCCACACCGTCAACGAGTTCATGTCGTCGGGCAAACGTCTGGTGATTGCTGCTGACCGTGCGCCGCAGGCGCTGGAAGGCTTTGAGCCCCGTCTTGCCGGTCGTCTGGGTTCGGGCCTGGTTGCGGACATCAAGCCGGCCGAACTCGAGCTTCGTCGCGCTATTGTCGGCCGCAAGCTGCTCGAGATGCCGCAGGTGTCGATGCCGCACGAGGTGATGGACCTGCTGGCGGCGCGAATCACCACCAACATCCGCGAGCTGGAAGGCGCGCTGAACCGTCTGGTGGCCTATGCCCAGCTCAACAACGAAGTGATCACGATCGACTTCGCGACCAACGTGCTCGGCGAAGTGCTGCGTTCGGCCCAGCGCCGAATCACCATCGATGAGATCCAGCGCGCGGTCTCGGCGCATTTCGAGGTGAAGCAGATCGACCTGATCTCCGAGCGTCGCGCCGTTGCGATCGCCCGGCCGCGCCAGATCGCGATGTACCTCGCCAAGCGCCTGACTACCCGCTCGCTGCCGGAGATCGGCCGCAAGTTCGGCAACCGCGACCACTCGACCGTCATCCACGCGGTCAAGCGAATCGAGGACCTGCGCGCCAAGGACGTGGAGATCGACGCCGCGGTGCGCACCCTGATGCGTACGCTGGAAGGATAAGGGATAACTTCCCGCCTCTTTCAGGGGCGGGCGGGGTGGAGGAGCTGAGAGCGGGGCAACGCAGATCGGTCACGCCTCCACCCTTCAAAACGAAAAGGCCGGGGTCCCCAAGGGACTACGGCCTTTTTGTCTAGGCATAATGCCCGTCTTCGACGTCAGGGCACCAGCTTGAAATAATAGCTGTAGTTTCGCGCCGCTCCGCTGACGGTGACATTGTTGATCGTCACGTCATAGGTGGTGTTGGCGGCGAGGCCGGCGACACTCCATTGCAGGCTGTTGGGCAGGCCATAGCCTTCATTGTCCCACGACACGTTCGACACGGTGAGCGCCGCGCCGCCGCGCACGCGCACGGTGATCGTCGCGTTGGCGAAGCTCACCTGGCTGTTGGTGCCGAAATTCGAGCTCTTGTTGGCGATCACCCCGAAGGAAAGCAGCGCCCCGTTCTCGAAATAGCGCGCCGGATAATCCTGGAAGGGATAGGCGACATAGTCCGGCAGCGGCCCAGCGGTATTCTGGGTGGTGTTGATCACCTTGATCGAGGCACCGTCGGCGCGATTGCTGGTCTGCCATACGCCAGCGGTACGGCCATAGGCGATGGTCGACAGGAACGGATAGAGCAGCCAGCGACGATGGCCGATATTGTTGGCGACGACATTGTTGGTGTCGGTAAGCCAGCCGACCAGCAGATCGGCATCCTGCGAATAGCGCAGTCCGCCCGTACCCAGATAGATGTTGCTCTGTCCGGCGGCCGTCGCACCGGCCGAGGTGTAGCAATTCCAGCTGCTTGGCGGATTGTGGCTGAGCTGGCCGTTCGCGGCCATCATCAATGCCGATTGCTGGACCGCCGGCTCATCGGCTGCATTGTAGGTGACCGGCGGCAGATTGTGATGGGCGCGGATATCGTTGAGCGTCGCCAGCACACGCTGGCCGACTTCCGGCTTCAGGGTGCCTGCCTGGCAGGCGCCGATATTGGGCGCCACGCTGTAGAGCTGGGCCACCGAGCTGAGGAAATCGGAGCCCGTCGCCGGCTCGGCAGTCGTCGGGGTGGGCGTAGGAGTGGCGGGCGTGGGTGTCGGCGCGGCCGGACTCGGTGTGGGGGTGGGCGTGACGACGGTACCGCCGCCATCAGACCCGCCACCGCTGCAGCCTGCCATCGCGCTCCCGAGGAGCAGCACGGAAATCAATCTACGCATTCAGCTACACTCCGAGCACAGAAACCCGGTGGTACCTGTAACTGTTCCCTTCTTGGAGTTCGGTAAACTCCGGGGAGGGATCATGGCCAGAGCCGAAGTCCCTCCCCCGGATAGGGGGAGGGGCTGGAGATCAAACCTGTAGCCCGACCGCCTTCTGAGCGGCGAGCAGAGTCGGCGCGGCCAGTTCGCTGGCGCGCGCAGCGCCCCTGGCGAGCTGCGCGCCTACCGCCTCGCGGTCACCGAGCAGCTGGTTCAGCCGTTCACGCACCGGCGAGAGCACCGAGATAGCTAGGTCGGCCAGCGCCGGCTTGAACGCGCCGAAGCCCTGGCCGGCGAACTCGGCGACCACCGACTGGGAGTCGCGATCCGACAGCGCGGCAAAGATCGTCACGAGGTTCTTCGCCTCGGGGCGTTCGGCGAGCGCATCGAACGAATCGGGCAGCGGCTCGGGATCGGTCTTCGCCTTCTTGAACTTCTGCGCGATCGTATCGTCATCGTCCGACAGGTTGATCCGCGACAAGTCCGACGGATCGGACTTGCTCATCTTCGCGCTTCCGTCGCGCAAGGACATGATCCGCGGCGCCGCCTTGGAGATGAACGGCTCGGGTAGCGGGAACAGCTCGACTTCATAGTCCGTGTTGAACTTGGTCGCGATATCGCGCGCCAGCTCGAGATGCTGCTTCTGGTCCTCACCCACTGGAACGTGCGTCGCCTTGTAGACCAGCACGTCGGCTGCCTGGAGCACCGGATAGGTGAACAGGCCGACGCTGGCGCCTTCGCGGTTCTTGCCGGCCTTGTCCTTCCACTGGGTCATGCGGTTCAGCCAGCCCATGCGCGCGGTGCCGTTAAGGATCCAGCACAGCTCGGCATGCGCGGGAACGCGGGCTTGGTTGAACAGGATCGCGCGATCGTCGATGCCCGACGCCATCAGCGTCGCGGCCATCTCGATCGTCGAATTGGCAAGCTCCTGCGGCGAGATATTCCCCGTCAGCGCATGGAGATCGGCGAGGAAGAACAGGCATTCTCCCTGGTCCTGCATCGCCACCCAGTTCTTGATCGCCCCCAGATAGTTGCCGAGGTGAAGATTGCCGGTGGTCTGAATGCCGGAAACGACGCGCATTGAATATTCCTTCCACGCCCGGGCTGACCGTTCGGCCTTTGGACGGGCCGCGGGTCCGAGACGGCGGGGACGCAGCCGCACGATGATGTCAGGGACGGGGCGCGTGTAGCGGGTGGGGTGGGCGAGGGGTAGGCCCATAATCTTATCATCCGGCCTTTAGCCGGGATCCCGCTTCTTCGTTCCTCGCTGAAAGGCAGCGGGCGCCCGGCTCAAGGCCGGGGTGACGGAAGGAAACGGCTCAGGCCCGACGCCTGCGCACCAGCGCCTTGAGGTCCGAAAGTCGGAATGCCCGCGTCAGGAAACAGGCCACGCCGTAGATCGCCACGCCCGCGCCTACCAGCACGATCAGCGCACCGTAGCGCGCGACGAGATGGCCGTTGAGCCACGGATCGAGCAGCCCCTCGAAGCCGAAGATAGCCGCGCCCATCAGCACCGCGGCCAGGGCGAGGCGAGGGATGCGGCGCCGGAGCTGGCTGTCCGCCACGAAATGCCCGCGCTTCTTCAGCTCGGCATAGAGCATCCAGACATTGACCGTAGACGACAGCGCGGTCGCCAGCGGCGGGCCGATATGGCCGATCAGCGGGATCAGCGCGAGATTGGCAACGATGTTCACCGCAACCGAGATGGTGGCGAAGCGCACCGGTGTTCTGGTGTCCTGTCGCGCGTAGAAGCCGGGGGTCAGCACCTTGACCAGCACATAGCTGGGCAGGCCGATCGAGAAGCCGGCCAGCGCCCAGGCGCATTTCACCGTGTCGTCGGCAGTGAAATGGCCGTACTGGAACAGCCCGCGCACGATCGGCTCGGCAGCGACGATCAGTGCGACCATGGCGGGCAGGGTGAGGAACAGCGCCAGCTCCATGCCGCGATTCTGGGTCTCCATCGCCTCCTCGTCCTTGCCGGCGCCGAGCAGCCGCGAGACGGTTGGAAGCAGGATGGTGCCGAGACCGATGCCGATCATGCCGAGCGGCAATTGGTTGAGCCGATCGGCATAGTAGATGAACGAGATCGAGCCTTCGCCGAGCAGATAGCCCGAAAGCGCAGTCGAGATGACGAGGTTGAGCTGCACCGCGCCAGCGCCGAGCGCGGCAGGCAGGATCAGCTTCATCAGCCGCTTCACCTCGGGATCGAGGCGGGGCAGGCGGGGGCGCAGCGATATGCCAGCGGCGCGGCAGGCGAACCACAGCCAGAGCAGCTGGATCAGGCCGCCGATCGGGATCGAGATCGCCTGCGCGCGCGCCGTTTCCTCGGGCGTGCCGTGGAAGACGAACAGCGCCGTCACCATCGCGATGTTGAGCAAGATCGGTGCCGCGGCGTTGACCCAGAACTTGTCGAGCGAATTGAGGAGGCCGCCGAGCAAGGAGGCCAGGCAGATCAGCATCAGATAGGGGATGGTGATCCGGCTCAGCTCGACCGCGAAGGCGAACTGCTCTTGCGTCGGTGCCTGTTTGTGGAAGCCGCCCGAGAGCAGGGCGGTGAGCGGCCAGGCGGCGGCAAGCATCACCACCGTCATCACCGCAAGGAAGGCGAACAATACCGCCAGCGTGCGTTCGGCAAAGTCGAACGCGGGCCCGCGCTCGCCGTCATGCTCGGCAAGCTTGCGGTTGAACATCGGGATGAAGGCTGAGGAAAACGCGCCTTCGGCGAAGAAGGAGCGGAACATGTTCGGCAGGCGGAAGGCGACGAGGAACGCATCCGACGCGAAATTCGCGCCGACATAGCGCGCCTGCAGCGAATCTCGCACCAGTGCGAGGATCCGGCTGGCCAATGTGAGCCCGCCGACGGAACCAAGGCTGCGGGCGAGTTTCAAGCCGGCGTCATCCCCGCGAAGGCGGAGACCCATCTCGGAGAAAAGCCGCGCATGACTACGGCATAGTTGGAGGATAGCGTGGGAGCTGGGCCCCCGCTTTCGCGGGGGTGACGGTCAAAGGTCACTATGCCCAGTCTCCCAGACTATCAGATCAGGCTTCGCCGGCCACTTCGCCGGTCAGGCCCGAGGCGTTGGCGGCACGCTGCTGCAGGTAGATGCCGCCGAAATCGATCGGCTCGAGCATCAGCGGCGGGAAGCCGCCGTCGCGCA
>PJUL01001102.1_pt1 | contig 13218 bp, 14 predicted proteins | sample 1512221 | NCBI WGS metagenome assembly PJUL01 (sample SAMN08177667, study PRJNA422409) | Feces metagenome, whole genome shotgun sequencing project.
AAGGCACGATTTTTTTGACAGACATCCTCTGAAGTTCATGGCGTTCCGGACAAAGCGGACCCGGACGCAGGGAGGCTTTGCTGCGCAGTAAGCGCCCGAGGTCGGGCGTCAACGAGTAGGAATGGCAGGTCCTTTCCGCAAGGAACCGGCCATTTGGGGCGTCAATAAGGAGTTCCAGCATATGGTAGCCAAGAAGCAGCAGCAGCGGCTCGGGTTCAAGACGGGCGAATTTGTTGTCTATCCCGCTCATGGGGTCGGCGTTGTCGTCGCCATCGAAGAGCAGGAAGTCGCCGGTCTCACTCTTGAGCTGTTCGTGATCAGCTTCGAGCAGGACAAGCTGACGCTGCGCGTCCCCGTCGCCAAGGTCAAGTCTGTCGGCATGCGCAAGCTGGCCGAAGAAGACGAGATCAACAAGGCTCTGGAAACCGTTACCGGTCGTGCCCGCGTCAAGCGCACCATGTGGTCGCGCCGCGCGCAGGAATATGAAGCCAAGATCAATTCGGGCGATCTGATCGCCATTTCTGAAGTCGTGCGCGATCTTTACCGTTCCGAAGAGCAGCCCGAGCAGTCCTATTCCGAACGCCAGCTGTTCGAGCAGGCCATGGACCGCATGAGCCGCGAAGTCGGCTCGGTTCGCAAGCTCACCCTGACCGAAGCCGTGCAGCTTATCGAAAAGCAGCTCGCCAAGAGCCCGAAGCGCACCAAGGCCGACGCCGCGGATGCCGAAAGCGACGAGGAAGCTGCGTAAGCTTTTTTGTTTTTAACAGACTGAGACAAGGCCGGTGGAAACACCGGCCTTGTCTTTTTGAAGGTGTCAGTTTGCCGTGTCGAGCGCTGCGGCAATCTTGGGCGCGAAATGCTCGGCGGCATAGGCAATAGAGAGCGGCGTGTAAAACCAGAGCGCGGCTGCGAGGTCATCCTCGCCCGAGGCAGGGAACACGGACCGGCCTTCTTTATAGAGCCGCAGTGTCTGAAACACGGACAGGGCTTCAATCTCGTCCTGCTTACCGTTTGGCCAGACAACAACATCGACCATATCCAGAGTATCGGCCATTTCCTGACTGATATAAATCCAACCGGCCTCGTCAGCGAGAGCGTCAAGTGCTTCGGGGAAGTTGAACCCCAGTGCCTTGAGGAAGCGTGTTGGCGCGTGCTGGCTGGACCAGAGTGTGAATTGTCCCTCCCGTAGATCGGCCATGGAGGCCGTGTGCTCTGTGAATTGTGGATATTGTTCGCGGATCGCGGCAAGGCGGGCGTCAAGTTCGGCTTCGATTGCCTGTGCCTTGTTGGTCGAACCGGAGGTTGCCTGATCGATAAGAGACAGTTGATCCTGCCAGGGCGCACCATAGTCGGCATAGCCCTCGGGCGTGGCCACAACCGGGGCAATCTGGCTCAACAGGTCGTAAGTGGCTTCATCAAGCTCATAATAAGTAGCGACGATCAGATCGGGTTTTTGCGCCGCTACCCATTCAAGGTTTACTTCATAGCCGTTCAGTACGGCAGGTTCGGCGTTTATGGCCTCACGTGCCTGTTCCGCCCAGTCCCAGGTAGCGAATGGCTTGTCGCCCCACCATTCATGAACGCCGACAGGCGCGATGCCTAGAGCGTAGAGAAAATCTTGATCGTTCAGGCCGAGAGAGAGCACGCGCTCGGGTTCGGCCGGAATAGTGATCTCGCCTTTTGCGTGGGTGATGGTCACGGGAAAGCTTTGGGCCAGAGCCGGACCGGCAATCAGGCTTGCGAACAGGGCAATGGGAAGGCGCATTCTGAACTCCGCTATAAGATAGAGGAGAACTAGAACAATAACATGATTATAACAATCATGTTATATGAAGCATGATCAGGCTAGAATGGGGTCATGTTGGCGACGAGCTGTGTTGGAGCCGGTGGGAGCGGGCCTTTTTCTCTATTGTGGGGATTGCGGTCTAATGCGACGCGGAGCGGGAGAGAAGGTTGACGATCAGGACGCCCACGATAATGAAGCCGATGCCGACAATGGCCCAGAAATCGAGTTTCTGCCCGTAGAGCGCCCAGCCGATCAGCGACACGAGCACAAGGCCTGCGCCTGACCAGATTGCATAGGCTATGCCGACGGGGATGGTCCGCAGCGTCAGGGACAGACAGTAAAAGGCAATGCCATAGCCTATGATCACTAGGATCGAAGGCAGCAGATTGGTAAAGCCATTGGAGGCTTTCAAGGCGCTGGTGGCAATCACTTCGGCGATGATAGCGATGGTCAGAAAGAGGTAGTTGGACATGAAGCGCCTCGGTTTCGGCCTGACTTATGTCGGCTGCAATTTCAGGCATCACGCATATCTATGAGAGCGTGATGCCTGCTTGGGAAGAACTATGCTGAATGCGCATCCTCAAACCCTTGCCTGGTCTGAGGAGGCGCCTGTCAGAACTCGTCCCAGTCGCTCGAGATCGCGGCATTTCCCTGGCTGAGATAGCGGGCGGCAGGGGCATGGCTGCGCGTCGGGGCCGGCTTCGGCGCAGGGGCGGCGGCCGGTTTGGCATCGACGCCGAGCTTGAAGATGGCGACCAGCCGATCAAGCTCGTTCGCCTGTCCCTCGGTCTGTTCGATAGCCGCGTTGGTTTCTTCCACCAGCGCCGCATTGTGCTGGGTCATCTCATCCATCTGGCGCACCGCGACGACGACTTCGTCGATGGCCGACGCCTGTTCGCGGCTGTCTTGGGCAATGCCATCCATCAGCGCATGACTGCTGCGTGCCATGTCCAGCATCGAGCCAAGCTTTTCGGCGGCGTCGACCACGAGCCTGGAGCCGCTGGCCACTTCGCGCGAGCTTTGCTCGACCAATTGCTTGACGTCGCGTGATGCCTCGGCCGTGCTCTGGGCGAGACGACGCACTTCCACGGCGACCACGGCAAAGCCCTTGCCCGCCTCGCCCGCGCGCGCCGCTTCGACGGACGCATTGAGCGCCAGCAGATTGGTCTGGAAGGCGATGTCGTCGATCAAACCGATAATGTTGGAGATCGATTCCGAAGAAGCCGAGATGCGTTGCATGGCCGCTGTCGTATCGGACATGACGGTGCCCCCGGCTTCGGCTGCGGCAGTCAGCTCACCCGATGCAAGGCTGGCGTCCTTGGCGCGCTGGGCATTCTGCTGCACCGTACCGGCAAGCTGCTCCATGGCGGCAGATGTCTGTTCCACCGTGGCGGCCTGGCGCGTGGTGCGCTCAGCCAGATCATTGGTGCCGCTGAGGATTTCGCCGGTGGCGTTTTTCAACGTCCGGGAAGTGGTGCGCAGACGGCTGACAATATCGCTCAATTGATCGGCCACCGCGTTGGTGTCCTGCTTGAGCCGGGCAAATGCGCCTTCGTAATGGCCGGAAATACGCGGGTTGAGATCGGCCTTGGCGAGTGCGGAGAGCACGCTGCCCGTTTCGGTGATGTTGCGGTTGATCGTATCGATCAGACCATTGACGCTATTGGCGATGGCAGCAAAGCCTGCATCGGTGAAGCTGTCGGACACGCGATAGGCGAAGTCGCCTCGGCCCGCGGCATCCACGGCGGTGTGCACTTCGGTCGCTAGTCGGTCCATGACCTGGGCCCGGTCTGCAAGTGAACGTGCACGGTCGGCTTCTTCGGCGCTGAGCGCTGCAACCTGGCGGGCATTCTCGCGGAACACTTCCACGGCCCTGCCCATATTGCCGATCTCATCGCGGCGTCCGGCTTCCTCGATTTCGATATCGAGCTGTCCGTCGGCGAGCAGGCCCATCTTTTCGGTCAATGTGCGCACGGGTGCGACAATAGCCCGACGGCCGATGAGGATAGAGAGTATGAGGCCTAGCGCGATGCCGAGGGCGGCGGTGCCGATGACGACCATAAGGGCGGTGTTGGCGCCTGCTTCTGCCTCACCGCGCATGGTGGCCATAAGCTCGCCGGAATAGGTGCTATATAGCTTGACCGTGTCGGTCACCGTCTTTTGCGCCGCGAGCGCATCGGTGAGTGCGGCATTGATCTGGGTGTCATTGCCATTGGCGGCAACGGTCAGCATGCGCTGTATCTGCGCGAAATAAGCATCCATCACTGGTTTGACGTCAGCCAGCAAGCGCAGTTCCTCTGCGTCGGCTGCGGCTTCGATCTTGGGGAAGCGTTCCAGCATCTCTTCGGTGCGGCGGCCACTTTCGGCAACGAAGTCCTCAACCCGCTCAGGAGACATGGCCAATTGGTAGGTCATGCGGGAAATGGCAATGATATCCATGCGCAGGTCCATGGCTTCGCGCGCTGCCTCTTCCTTGGCGCCCACGGTCAGCATGGTATCCCGGAGGTGTGTAATCTCGCGCCAGCTGACCCCGCCCAGAATTATCGCCGCGCCGGCCATGACGAGAATGGTCAAAAGGAATTTCTGCAGTATCGGTATATGCTTAAGTGACATGGCTTCCTTCCGCTTCTGCGGATGTTGGTCGTCCCCCCACAGAGCCTTCGATGCTCTGTAACCAGCACATATCCAGATATGGATAATTATCGGTTAGCTGCGACGTCGTGGATTGGTCACAAACGCTCCCGATCCTGTTTCTGGATGGAAGGTGCACTTAACAATGGGCCTGACAATATTCGGCCTATTCTGATGTTTCGTCCGTCCTCGACAAAACATCCTTCATGCTCATCGTCGCGCTGCCGGGCTTAAGCGGCTTTTGCTGGCTTTCATGGGGAACCCAGCCGGCGATCCAGATGATTTCCAGTGTGGCGCGAATACGGCCATCGGGATCGGCGTCATTTGCGGCATAGGCGCTTGCCGCAGCGGCGAGCAGGCTGCGGGTGGCGAAATGTTTGGGGCGATCCAGCAGCGGATTGGATGCGCCTAGGGCTTTCAGCTCGGCCATCAGGGCGAACGGGGTCGCATAGCGGACGCGATGGGTTTCGACATCGGCGACAGGCAGCGCGAATCCCGCCCTTTGCAGCAGGGCGCCCGCATCGCGCACCTGCGCCATGGGCGCGACACGCGCGGATGCGCCGCCTGAAACCTGCATATCCGCCGCCAGAAAGGCTTCGCGCAATTCGGTGAGGCTTTCCCCGCCGACAAAGGCCGCCATGAGCAGGCCATCGGGTTTCAGCATGCGCCGCAAGCGCGCGAGATGGCCGGGCACGTCATCGACCGCTTGCAGATGCAGCAGCGAAATAATGAGGTCGTATTCATCCCCCGGCGTCGGCGGCACGCCGTCACCGGCAAAGGCATCGACATGCTGGACCTCTATCGGCCCATTGGCGCTGAACAGGGTGGCGGGAAGCGTTTCCGGGTCCGGGCCAATCAGAACAGCGCGCGAGAAATCCCGTTTATAGGTGCTGAGCCGGTCGGCGAGATCATCCAGGACCAGATCGCGGACAAAATTGTCCTTGCCAATACGGCGGGCGCGATTGCGGGCAATCTGGAGCTGATCGAAAAGAGGTGGTGGGTTGGTCATCTAAAGGGCTTTCGCCGGGGCCACGGCATGGCAATATGGCCCTTATGGAGAGTGGGGACGGGGAAGTCAAAGGCCGGACGATTGGGGCGCGGCTTGGCAGGAGGCTGGGCCGGTTCGGCATTGCTTTGCTCGACCAGCTTTATCCGCCCTGTTGCGTGGTTTGCGCCGCGCCCCTGGCCATGGCTGATACGCTGTGTTCGGACTGTTTCTCTGGCCTCCGTCCGATCAGCGCACCCTTATGCCCCGTGCTTGGCCTGCCATTTGACAACGACCCTGGACCGGGCGCGCTGTCCGCCGAGGCCCTTGCCGATCCGCCGCCTTTCGGGCGGGCGCGGGCCGCTTTTGCCTATGGCGAGGTGGCAAGCAGCCTGATCAGCCGCCTCAAATATGGTGACAGGGTAGAGCTGGCCCGGTTCTGCGCCCGGCTGATGGTGGCTGCTGGAGGTGATTTTTGGGCGAGCAAGCCGATCCTGTTGCCGGTGCCGCTGCATCACAGCCGCCTGCGCTTCCGACGCTATAATCAATCCATGCTGCTGGCGCAGGAGATCGGACGATTGACGGGTCTGCGCGTCGATCCGCATCTGGCTGCGCGCAGCAAGAAAACGCGCCAGCAGGTGGGGCTTTCGAGCGATGGGCGCCTGCGCAATGTGCAGGGGGCATTTTCTGCTCATCCGAGAGTGCTGGAGCGGCTGAGTGGACGACCGGTCGTGGTGGTGGACGATGTCTATACGACCGGCGCGACGGTCAAGGCATTGACGCGGGTGCTCAAGCGCAGCGGCGCTGAAACTGTCGATGTGCTGACCTTTGCCCGCGTTGTCATCTCCGGCGAACTGCCCATATAAGAGGGCAATGAACTGGTTTTCGGAGCGCTCTTTCATGGCAAAGGTTGAAGTCTATACCACGCCCACCTGCCCCTATTGTCACGCGGCCAAGGCGCTGCTCAACGAGAAGGGCGTTGCCTTTACCGAGATCACCGTGCTCGATCCGGCCCTGCGTGAAGCCATGACCGAGCGGGCTCATGGCCGCCGCACGGTGCCGCAGATTTTCATCGGCGATACCCATGTCGGGGGCTATGACGATCTCTCCGCGCTCGACCGGGAAGGCGGGCTCGATCCGCTTTTGGCGCAATAGTCGATGAAAATCGCCGCCCTTCAGATGCGTTCGGGCCTTGATCCCGAAGCCAATCTTGCTGCGCTCGAGGTGCTGCTGGCCGATGCCGTTGCCCAGGGCGCGGAATATGTGCTGACGCCCGAAGTGAGCCTGATCTTCCCCGAAAATCGGGAACAGCTCGAATCAGTGGTCTCGCCCTTTGAGGGGCATCCGCAATTGGCGCGGGTCGGTGATCTGGCGCGGCAATATGGGATTTTCGTCCATATTGGCTCGCTGCCCATTCCGCTTGCAGACGGGCGTTTTGCCAATCGCTCGGTACTGTTCGGGCCGGATGGCGGGCAGGCCGCCATCTATGACAAGATCCATCTGTTTGATGCCGATATTGCCGGGCTCAATGCTTATCGAGAAAGCGCCACCTATAAAGGCGGCGAGAGGGCGGTCATCGCCAATCTGGGTGCAATCACGCTCGGCTTTTCCATCTGCTACGACATGCGCTTTCCCCGGCTATACAATGGGCTGGCCAATGCTGGGGCAGGGCTGATGGCCGTCCCTGCCGCCTTTACCGTGCCGACGGGACAGGCGCATTGGCATGTTCTGCTACGGGCGCGGGCGATTGAGACCGGCTCCTATGTGATTGCGGCGGCTCAAGGCGGGCAGCACGAGAATGGCCGCTCCACCTATGGCCATTCGTTGATCGTTGATCCATGGGGCAAGGTGATTGCCGAGCTCGATCATGATGAACCCGGCGTGCTGCTTGCCGAGATCGATCCGGCAGCGGTCATCGAGGCGCGGGGGCGGGTTCCGGCTCTGGCCAATGCGCGCGACTTTGCGCTGCCCGGTTTGCAGAGCTGAACGCCGCACCCTATATGGGGCGCATTGGCTCCGGGATTATGATGGAACGGCAAGAGACGTGATCCAGTATTCGCTTCAATGTTCGAAGGGACATCGCTTCGACGCCTGGTTCAAAAGCGCTGGTGCTTACGATGAACAGCAGGCGCGTGGGATTGTCACCTGCGCCCAGTGTGGCGATGCCCATGTCGAAAAAGCGCTGATGGCTCCCAATGTGGCGCGTACCGATCAGGAGCGCGCCAGCCTTTCCGCTGCCCATCCCGACATGACCAGGATGCGTGAAATGCTGCGCCAATATCGCAGCAAGGTGGTCAATGAAGCCGATTATGTCGGCGATCGTTTTGCCGAAGAAGCGCGCAAGATGCATTTCGAGGAAGTCGAAGCGCGCGGCATCTACGGGGAGGCGACGCGCGACGAGGTTTCGGCACTGCTCGATGATGGCGTCGACTTTCTGCCTTTACCCGATATGGGCGAGGACAATTAAGTCCCCAGCATTTTAGGCTGTCGTCACGCGCAGTCGGGTTCCCCACGGGTCGCTGACCACGAAATCATCCCCGTCACCCTCTGGCGTTGCGCCCGCCGCAAGCAGTCGGCTGCGCGTGGCTTGGGCAATGTCACTGTCCTTGGCGCTCAGTGAAAATTCGACGAGGCCGGTCTGGGTGAGGTCGCGTTGATCGGCGCCAAGGCTCTGCCAGGTGTTGAGCGCAACGTGATGATGATAACGCCCCGAGGAGAGGAACAGAGCGTCAGCCCTGCCGCTGGTGATGTCGAGGCCCAGGGCGGCGACATAGAAATCGCGTGCCGCATCGATATTTCCGGCGCGCAGATGGATATGGCCGATGCGCAGGCCCGCGGGGGCGGAAGAGTAGAGATCGTTCTCCTGATCGGTCAGCGCCAGCAGGCTGTCGAAATCGATTGGCTCGCTGCCCATGATGACGGTGTCGCCATTCCAGCTCCAGAGTTCCGGCGGTTGGTCGGCATAGACTTCGATGCCATTGCCTTCCGGGTCATCGAGATAGACGGCCTCGCTGACTCGATGGTCGGCAAAGCCGGTAACGGGATATTGCGCCATTGCCGTGTGAATAAGCCAATGCGCCAGATCGGCGCGCGACGGCATGAGGAAGGCTGTGTGATAAAGCCCAGCTGTGCTGGCTGGCGCGATGCTCGCGTCGGGGCTGTGCTCCAGCACGACAAGCGTCACGCCATCGACGCCCAGACGTGTGCTCGTGGCATTCGATTCCAGCACGGCGAGTCCGATGATTTCGGAATAGAAACGGGTCATCAGCGACAGGTCCCGCACCAGCAGGGTAACAGCGCCGACATGGAGCGGGGTCGAGGTGGCGAATAGGCCGTCATAGACGGGCAGAATCGAAAAGGCGCTGCCTTCGGCGCGGACGGCTCCGGCCAGAGCTGCCGAGGCGGTGGCTGCGCCTGCAAGGCGAAGAAGGTGGCGGCGCGTGATCTTTTTCATGCTGCTCGGGTCCGGTGACGCTTGAGCGCTGGCTAGCACGGCGCTGGAGCAATCTTCCTACACAAGCCCGTGTATGGGCCATGCGCAAGGCAAACGCATTGTTCGCATGGGCTGGACGATAGCGATGTGTGGGGGATTTAGGACGGTTCGATAGGGAGGGTGGAATCCCCGCTATCGAACCTGACCGATCCAGCAATCTTGGCAGACCACTGAATGGCTGAGCGGGGGATTAGCACCGGGCTCCAGTCTTGTCACTACAATTTCATGACGCCCGCAGCGCTGGAGCGGAAACCGCAGCCCCGGTAGAAATCTTCGAGATGGGGTTCATAATCGACATGCAGCCATTCTGCCCCACGCGCCCGGGCCAGATCGGCGGCTTGCCGGACCAGTGCGGTGGCAATGCCTTGCCGCCGGAAGTCGCTATCCGTGCAGGTATCGAGAATGAAGGCGTGAACGCCGCCGTCCCAGGCGATATTGACAAAGCCGATCAGGCGTTGGTCCGCATAAGCACCAAGATGTCCGAGACTGCGGACCAGAACGGCCTGATAGGATCGTCCCAGCGGCGCATCCCAGGCGCGCCGCCAGAGGTCATCGAGTTCCGGATCGGACGGAAAAGGGTCGATCCGGAAATGCGGCACTGCCTTGATCAATCCATCAGCTTGTTGATGGCTTCGGTGTCGCGCACCGCGCCCTTGGAGGCGGAGGTGACGAAAGCGGCGTAAGCCTTGAGCGCTGTGGTCACCCGACGCTTGCGCGGCTGGGCTGGTTTCCAGCCGAGCCTGTCCTGCTCGGCGCGGCGCTTGGCCATTTCCGCATCATTGACCAGCACATTGACGGTGCGATTGGGAATATCGATCTCGATGATATCACCTTCGCGCACCAGTCCGATTGCGCCGCCCTCTGCCGCTTCCGGCGAGGCGTGGCCGATGGACAGGCCCGACGTGCCGCCCGAAAAACGTCCATCGGTCAGCAGCGCGCAGGATGCGCCGAGCCCCTTGGATTTGAGGTAGCTGGTCGGGTAGAGCATTTCCTGCATGCCGGGGCCGCCGCGCGGGCCTTCATAGCGGATGACGATGACGTCGCCTGCCTTGATTTCATTGGCCAGGATCGCCTTGACGGTGGAATCCTGGCTCTCGAAAACGCGGGCCGGGCCGGTGAATTTGAGGATGGAATCGTCAACGCCTGCCGTTTTCACGATACAGCCATCAAGCGCTATATTGCCCTTGAGAACGGCGAGGCCACCATCCTTGGAGAAAGGGTGGTCCGGGGAGCGGATGGCGCCGTTGACGCGATCGGTGTCCAGTTCCTTCCAGCGATTGGCTTGCGAGAAAGCCTGCGTCGTGCGCACACCGCCCGGCGCCGCCATGAAGAAATTGCGCACGGATTCAGAATTGGTGCGAGTAATATCCCATTTGTCGATGGCGTCGCCCATGGTGGCAGCGTGGACAGTGGGCTCGTCGCGGTTGATCAGGCTGGCCCGGTCCAATTGGCCGAGAATGGACATGATGCCGCCTGCCCGGTGCACGTCTTCCACGTGAACATCCTGCTTGGCCGGGGCCACCTTGCACAGAACCGGCACCTTGCGTGACAGGGCGTCGATGTCGTCCATGGTGAAATCGACGCCGCCTTCATGGGCTGCGGCAAGGATGTGCAGCACGGTATTGGTCGAGCCGCCCATGGCAATATCGAGCGCCATGGCATTTTCAAAGGCCGGTTTGGTGGCGATGGAGCGCGGCAGCACGCTCTCGTCGTCCTGCTCGTAATAGCGGCGGGCCAGATCGACGATCAGGTGACCGGCTTCCTGAAACAGGCGCTTGCGGTCGGCATGGGTGGCCAGCGTCGAGCCATTGCCCGGCAGGCTGAGGCCCAGCGCTTCGGTAAGGCAATTCATCGAATTGGCCGTGAACATGCCCGAGCATGAGCCGCAGGTGGGGCAGGCATTTTCTTCGACGGCCTGCACTTCTTCGTCGCTATAGCTATCGTCGGCAGCCATGACCATGGCATCGACCAGATCGAGCGCCTGCAACTGGCCCTTGACCATGGCCTTGCCAGCTTCCATCGGCCCGCCCGAGACGAACACGACGGGGATATTGAGGCGCATCGCGGCATTGAGCATGCCGGGGGTGATCTTGTCGCAATTGGAAATGCAGACCATGGCGTCGGCGCAGTGCGCGTTGACCATATATTCCACCGAGTCCGCGATGATGTCGCGGCTTGGCAGGGAATAGAGCATGCCGTCATGGCCCATGGCGATGCCGTCATCGACCGCAATGGTGTTGAATTCCTTGGCAACGCCACCAGCCGCCTCGATTTCGCGGGCAACCAATTGGCCAAGATCTTTCAGATGCACGTGGCCGGGTACGAATTGGGTGAAGGAATTGACCACCGCAATGATCGGCTTACCGAAATCCTCGTTCTTCATGCCGGTGGCGCGCCAGAGCCCGCGGGCGCCGGCCATGTTGCGGCCATGGGTGGTGGTGCGGGAACGATAGGCAGGCATGGGTAATCCTCGGAATGGGTCCGGTGGGGCCGGTTTCGTCTTTGATCTTGTTTAGACCCATTCCAGCCGGGCTTCAAGGATATTCCGTACCGTACCGTACGGTACTGACGTTGGAGTGTGGTGATTTATCGGGTTTGTCATCACAAATCTGCGTGGCTGATCACATCGGGGAACGGCGCCGAACCTGCCTCGTTGGTCCTCTAACCCAAGGAGGAAGATATGCACGCCATCCCCGACACCATTTACGAAGGCATGAAGGTCTATGACAGCGCCATGAAGGCAATCGGCACCGTGGAGACCTTCCGCATCAGCGATGACGCGCCCGGCGCTGTCGATGTAGAAGCAGCAGGCGTCAGCCCGGTTCTGGAGGAGAAACGCGAAACACTGGCGGACATTTTTGCCGATGTGTTCCGTTCCGATGATGGACTGCCGCGCGAAATGCAGGAAAAAGCCCTGCGCGAAGGGTTTATCCGTCTCGATGCAGACGGCCTGTTCGCCTCGGATCGCTATATTTTCCCAGAGCATATCGACCGCATGGACGGCGATAGTCTGGTTCTCTCGGTCCGCCGCGAGGACTTGCTCAAGGTCTAGGTTTTTGGCCGCTGCGCCAGAACCATATAATTGATGCCCATATCGGGCGACATACGCCAATCATCGGCCAGCGGGTGAAATACGACGCCTGTCTGGCCGATAATGTTGAGGCCGTTACGCTTCAGCTGCGCGCCAATTTCCTCGGGCGTCAGGAACCTGTTCCAGTCATGGGTGCCGCGGGGGAGCCAGCGCAGAATATATTCGGCCCCGATCACCGCCAGCGCCCAGGAGCGGGCGGTGCGGTTGAGGGTGGCGGTAAACATTAAACCGCCTGGTCCGACGAGGTCGGCGCAGCTCTTCATGTAGAGCGGCACATCATCGACATGTTCCACCACTTCCATATTGAGCACGACATCGAAGCTTTCGCCCGCCGCCACCAATGCCTCGCTGGTTGTGGCGCGGTAGTCGATATCGAGCCCCGCCTGTTCGGCATGAATTCTGGCGATGGCGATATTGCGCTCGGCGGCATCGATGCCCACCACCGTAGCTCCCAGGCGGGTGAGTGGTTCGCACAGCAAGCCACCGCCGCAGCCGACATCAAGAATACGCAGCCCCTCAAAGGGACGGATGGAATTGGGATCGCGGCCAAAATGGATGCAGAGATTGTCGCGGATATAGGTCAGCCGCACCGGGTTGAACTTATGCAGGGGCTTGAACTTGCCCTTGGGGTCCCACCATTCCTCCGCCATGGCCACGAATTTTGCGATTTCGGCGTCGTTGACGGTGGTGCGAGTCATGAGCGGGCTCCTTGCCCGCCCATATGAACCAGCAGGCAAGGCCTGAGCAAGGCGCGGCGTGTCGCATCCCGGCCTGATCGCCTATTGTGCTTCCGCGGCAAGAAAGGTTTGGCGTGCCGTGAGGCTATATGGGAAGCCGATATGAATTTCCGAACTATCGAGGGCGGGTTGGGCCGGATCCGGCGCAATGGAAATGAAAAAGCGAAAGGCCTGTCCGTAAGAGCCAGAAAGCACATCCTTGATGACGTCAGCCGGTAGCGCAAAACAGGGGCCGCCTAGACAGGGTTCATCTATAAGCTCGGCCTTGTAGATATTGGCGTTCTCCCACCACTCCTGGCTGCGCATATAGGCGTAATCTGAACTCAGATTGGTGGGCAATTCGCCAGGATGAACCGCAATGGTCAGCGATCCCTCGTTCAGCCGGTGCGCCTGTTCGCCAAAGCTCATGATCCGAACGCTGCCATCCTGAGCGATGGTGAACGCCAGTTTGACCGGGCCAGCTTTTTCCAGCGTTATATAGTCATGGGGCAATTG
>PJUL01001103.1_pt1 | contig 13207 bp, 9 predicted proteins | sample 1512221 | NCBI WGS metagenome assembly PJUL01 (sample SAMN08177667, study PRJNA422409) | Feces metagenome, whole genome shotgun sequencing project.
AGGGCGGAAGAGGCCCGCGCGCCCCGGCCTGAGGTCAAACGATCGCGCGGGGCGTCAGAGCTTCGTCGAAACGGTATTCAAATCACAACTCCGGGCGAGGCCCGGACGCCCCGCGCCCTCTCCATCCCGCTTCGCAGCCCAGGCGCGAAGAGGCGCCGTCGCGCGTATCGTTTCGGTTTCCCACCCTTGCCGCTCGGAAATATGGGCCCGCGCCGGATCGGATAGAACGGCGTTTGGCGGCGCGTCGGGGGACGTCGGGCGTCGGAGGAAACATGGACGACGGACACGCCGTGCGTACGGCGCTGCAAGAGGCGGCCGCGGCCTTGGGGCGGGGCGATCCGGGCGCGGCTGAACGCCGTCTGGCGCAGGCCGAGCGCGACGCGCCCGCCGACCTGGACATCAAGCTGCAGCTGGCCTTGGCCAAGCGCCTGGCCGGGCGGCTCGACGAGGCCCTGGCCGTGCTGGACCAGGCCCTGGCCATCGACCCCTATTGCTTCCTGGCCCTGCTGTCCAAGGGCGCGATCGTCGAGCGACAGGGGCGAGCCCGCGCCGCCGCCCGGATCTACAAGGACGCGCTGGCCATCGCGCCGGCCGAGGCCGATCTGCCGCCGGGTCTGGTCGCCCCCGTCGCCCGGGCCCGCGCGGCCGTCGACCGCAACGCCGAGGACCTGGAAGCCTTCCTGCGTGCGCGGGTGTCGGAGCGCGACCTGCCGCCGCGCTTCGTCGAGGGGCTCGAGGTCTATGCCGGCCGCAAGCGGATCTACACGTCCCAGCCCCTGCTGCTGCACTATCCGGGCCTGCCGTCGATTCCGTTCTTCGAGCGCGAGCATTTCCCGTGGCTGCCCGACCTGGAAGCGGCCTCCGAGGTCGTCCGGGACGAGTTGCTGGCGTCGCTCGACCCGGTGCTGACCGGTTTCGATCCCTATATCGCCTATCCGCCCGGCGCGCCGGTGAACCAGTGGGAGGAGCTGAACCACTCCCGCAAATGGACCTCCAAGTGGCTCTGGAAGGACGGTCAGGCCCAGGCCGAGATCCAGGCGGCCCATCCGCGGACCACGGCGCTGCTCGACAGCCTGCCCATGGCCCGCCAGGCCGGCTTCTCGCCGACAGCGGTGTTCTCGGCCCTGGAGCCGCGCACCCACATCCCGCCCCACACCGGCTCGACCAATGTGCGGCTGCTCGTGCACCTGCCGCTGATCCTGCCTGGCCCGGCCCGGTTCCGGGTCGGCAACCAGACGCGGTCCTGGGAGATGGGCAAGGCCTGGGTGTTCGACGACACGATCGAGCACGAGGCCTGGAACGACGCCGATCGGACGCGGGTGATCCTGATCTTCGACGTCTGGAACCCGCTCCTCGGCGAGGAGGAGAAGGCGATGATCACCGAAATGATGACGGCCCGCCGCGCCTTCTACGCGGCCGAGGAGAACTGAGATGACGACGAGACGAGCGACGGCGGCCCTGGTCGCCATGGTCCTGGCGGCGGGCGGAGCGGCCTTCGCCGGGGAAGCGGGCCAGGCCCAGCCGCGCGCCATCCGCGAGGTTCTCGATTGCCGCGCCGTTCCCGTGGCCGAGCGTTTGGCCTGTTTCGAGGCGGCGGCGAACGCCCTGGCGGCCGCGACCGACACCGGCGAGGTGGTGGCGATCGACCGGGGGCAGGCGCGCGCCGCGCGCCGGGCCGCCTTCGGCCTGCCGCTGGACGCCCTGGGCTTTCTCGACCGGTCGGTGAAGGCCGAGGAGGCCGATCGCCTGACCGGATCGGTCAAGGCCTTCAAGCGCCTGGCGGGCGTCGGCTATGTCCGGGTCGAGCTGGAGGACGGGTCGGTGTGGCGCCAGATCTCGGGCGATCCCGACCAGCCGGTCCGCCCCGGCGCGCCGGTGGTCGTCGAGCGCGCGGCCCTGGGCAGTTTCGTCATGCGCGTGGACGGCCGCCCGCCCTTCAAGGTCCATCGCGACATCTGAGCCTGATCGTCGCGCAAAAGAAAACGGCGGGCCGGAAGGCCCGCCGTTCGCATGTCCGCTGGATGGCGACGCCGGGACGAACCCGGCGCCGCGCTCCGCTTAGAACTCGCGCGAGATCCGCACGAAGCCGTAGCGGCCCAGGGTGTCGTACACCTGCGAGTAGGTGTTGCCGTTGCACGAACCGGACGGGCAGTTGCTGCCGCCGACCAGCGGCGGGTCGATGTCGAACACGTTGTTGACGCCGATGTTCAGCTTGTAGACGTCCTTGACGCTGAACGAGGCCGACAGGTCGATGTAGCTGCGGCTCTTCAGGCGCAGGTCCGTCGCATACTGCAGGTCTTCGCTGTAGAGCTGGACGTCGTCCGAGGTGGCGTCCAGGTCGACGCCGGCGATGTAGCGCCATTGGGCCGAGATCGACAGGTCGCTCCACGGCGTGGACCAGGTCGTGCGCCACTTGTGGCGCCATTCCGGGTTCGGGGTGCCGCAGATCGTGCCGTAGTAGCCGGCGCAGTCATAGGCCGCGTCGCCCGGCAGCGACTGGGTCTTCAGGGTGTCGAGCCAGGTGCCGACGAAGTTCGTCGAGACACGGCCCCAGCCGCCCAGGCCGAAGGTTTCCAGGTCGGCGCTGTAGTTCAGGTTGAAGTCGACGCCCGAGGTTTCCAGCGAACCGGTGTTCATCGTCAGGTCGGTGACATAGCCGTCCGACGACAGGTACAGCGAGTTGTTGGAGTCACGGTGGACCAGCGAGCAGAAGCTCTGGTCGTTGTTGTCCACGCAGCGCTTCAGGATGGTGTCGGCGCCGACGGTCGAGATGTAGTCCTTCACCTTGATGTGGAAGTAGTCGACGCTGAACGACAGGCCCGGAATGACGCTCGGACGAGCGACGAAGCCGACCGTGTAGGTGTCGCTGGTTTCCGGCTTCAGGTCGGGGTTGCCGCCCGTCAGGCCGTTGTATTGCGAGGCGGTGTTGTCCTCGATGGCCAGCACCTGGGCCGTGGTCAGGTTGAACGCGGTGGCGCACTTGGCCGCGGTGGCCATGTCGTCGGCGTCGGTCGAGTCCAGGCCGGCGCAGGGATCGGTCGTGCCGTCGAGCTGCACGGCCTGGGCGGCGTACAGTTCGATGACGTTCGGAGCCCGGACGGCGCGGTTGTAGCTGGCGCGGAAGCGCAGGTCGTCGATCGGCGAGTAGTCGGCGCCGATCTTGTAGGTGTTGGTCGAACCGACGGTCGAGTAGTCCGAGTAGCGGTAGCCGAGCTCGAGCTGCAGGTCCTTGACCAGCGGGGCGTTCTGGACGAGCGGCACGCGGGCTTCGCCGTAGAGTTCGGCGACGTTGAACGAGCCGTTGACGGCCGGCGACGCGCCGCCGGTGCCCGACAGCAGGCCTTCGGTCAGCAGGTAGTCGGCCTGGTAGGTCAGGCTTTCACGACGGTACTCGACGCCGGCCGCCACGCCCACGCCGTCTTCGGCGAGCGGGCTCTTGACGCCGTAGTCGCCCAGCAGGCCCGTGATCGAGAAGTTCAGGACGTGCTGGCTGGTGGTGCCCTGCTCGCTGCCGTCCACCGTCAGGTAGTCGAGCGCGGCCTGGGTGACGCCGCCTTCCGAGAAGATGTTGTAGGGCACGCACGAGGTGTCGGTCTTGTTGACCACCGATTGGCAGACGATGTTGCCGTTCGAGTCGGTCGTGGCCAGCAGCGCATTCTGGATGCGGCTGGTCATGAAGTAGCCCGTGGTCGACTGGGTGTAGATCGTCGTGCCGTACTGGAAGTAGGTGTCGTAGCTCCAGTTCTTGTCGAGATCGCCGCGAGCGCCCACGACCGCGCGGTACGAGGTGTGGCGGATGTCGCTCTGACGGCCGCCGCCTTCGGTGTTGCGGCGGGCGACGGTGACGGTCTTGATGGTCGAGGTGCCGGCGGCGGTGTCGCAGAGCTTTTGCTGCTGCTGGGCCGACATCAGCGGGTTGTCGCAGTTGACCTGGTAGCTGCCGGCGAAGATGCCGCCCGGGGCGATCTGGGCGACCGTGTGGTCGTCCATGAACATCAGGTCGGTATAGGCTTCCAGCCAGGGCTTCACTTCATAGTGGGCGAAGGCGCCCAGGGTCACGCGCTGGTCGGGACGCTGGTAGTAGTTGGTCGGGCCGTAGTTGTAGACGTCGGTGGCCGCGTTGCGCGTACGGAAGGTGTTGCCGTCCACGATGAAGCTGCCGACCCGGGCCGGGTCCGAGGTGCCCGAGCCGCCGCAGGTGAAGACCGAGCCCGAGTTGAAGGTGCAGGCGCTGTAGTCGCGGTTGGCCTGCAACACCGAGGAGACTTCACGATAGGTGGCGTAGGCGGTGACGTTGCCCTTGCCGTCCGGCGAGTTGGCGCCGATCGTCAGCGAGAACTCGCTGGCCTCGCCGTCCCACACCGTGCCGTCGGGCAGGCTGAAGCCGCGCGCGTTGTTAGCGTTCTTGGCGTTCACGTTCTCGTTGCGGTGCTGGTAGCCGCTGTATTGGGCGTCCAGCTTCACGCCTTCGAAGTCGCGCTGCATGATGAAGTTGACGACGCCGGCGACGGCGTCCGAACCGTACACGGCCGAGGCGCCGCCGGTGTTCACTTCCACGCGCTCGATCAGCGACGAGGGGATGAAGTTCAGGTCGGCGGCGGGAGCGACGGGGCTCCCGGGGGTCATGCGACGGCCGTCGATCAGCACCAGGGTCCGCGAGGTGCCCAGGCCCCGCAGGTTCACGGTCGCCGTCCCCGAGGCGCCGTTCGAGATGTTGGCGCCCTGGGCCGCGAAGGCCTGGGGCAGCGCGTTGATCATGTCCTCGACCCGCGTCACGCCCTGGGCCTTGATGTCTTGGCTCGTGATCTGCGTGACGGGGCTGATGCTCTTCATGTTCGGCTGCGGGATCCGCGAGCCGGTAACGACGATTTCTTCGACGGCCGTGTCGTCAGTCGTCTGGGCCTGCGCCAACGCGGGCGCTGCCGTCATGGCGATGACGAGCGCGGACGCGCTCAGAAGATAGGTATTTCTAGCCATTCATAGTCCCCAGTATTCGCCAAAGCGTCGCCGCAATGGTTGTGATGGCGAAATAAAATTCCGCCGTAAGGGGAGGGATGGGGGCCTTTTGTTTCTTAATTGTGAGATGAAGGTTCTGTAAAATGTATACGAATTACAATATCGAATAAACTAAAGTAGGGTTCAGTCGCATACTGACGTACACTGGATAGTCTTGGAATATTTGCGGCAATCTATTGGTCTCATGCGGAAATAAACCGGCGTTATCCCGCCTTGATGATATCTTTTGGCAATGTTGTCGCGCGTGGCTGGAAGGCCACACCCCGTGTCCGCGTTTCGTCATGGCGGCGCCGGCGCCTAAACGGTAGTCTTTTGCCCATGTCCGATGCTTCCGCCCGCCTTCGTCCCGCCCTGGAATGGCGCGCGCCCGGACGGGCCGCGCGCATCGACCGCTGGACGCCGGACGAGACGGCCGTGGGCCTGTCGTTCGACGGCCGTCCCCACACCGTGCTGATGGCCACGCCCACGCAGGTCGAGGACCTGGCGCGAGGCTTCACCATCACCGAAGGCGTCGCCCGGCCTGAAGACATCCTGTCCGTCGAGGTCAAGCCGGAGGCGCTGGGCATGCTCGTCGACATCCGCTTGGTCGAGGGCGCGGCGCGCCGCAAGGCCCGTCCGCGCAACCTGGAAGGCCGGTCGAGTTGCGGCCTGTGCGGCGTCCAGCGCCTGGCCGACGCCGTCCGGCCGCTGCCGCCGGCGGGGGAGGGCGTTCGCGTCGCCCATCAGGCGGTGACGGCCGCCCTGGCGAATCTGGAAGAGGCCCAGGTCCTGGGCCGCAGCACCCGCGCCACCCATGCGGCGGCCTTCTGCGACGCCGAAGGCCGGGTCGTGCTGCTGCGCGAGGACGTTGGCCGCCACAACGCGCTGGACAAGCTGGCCGGGGCCATGGCGCGCGAAGGCCGCGACGCCGGGGCTGGTTTCGTGCTGGTGACCAGTCGTTGCTCGTTCGAGATGGTCGAGAAGGCCGTGCGTATGGGGGCGGGCATGATCGTGGCGGTGTCCGCGCCGACCGACCTGGCCGTGAGCCGGGCCGAAGAGTCCGGCCTGACCCTGGTGGCCCTGGCCCGCGCCGACGGCCACATGGTGTTTTCCCGCCCCGACCGCCTGGTCGAGGCGGTTCTGGAGCAAGCGTGATGGCCGACGACGCCAATAATCCCCCAGCCAAGAACGGGGGCGCCAAGATCCCGGGCGTGAAGCCTTATGGCGGGCCTGCCGGCGGCTGGGGCGCGCTGAAGGCCGTGGCCGGCGCCCTGGCCGACCAGGAAACCGTGGTCGAGGGCGGCAAGACCCTGATGCGGGCCAACCAGCCCGAGGGCTTCGACTGTCCCGGCTGCGCCTGGCCCGATCCCAAGCACACCTCGTCGTTCGAGTTCTGCGAGAACGGGGCCAAGGCCGTGGCCTGGGAGGCGACCAGCAAGCGGGCCACGCCCGAGGTGTTCGCCGTCCATACGGTCAGCGAGCTTTTGACCTGGAGCGACCACGCCATCGAGGACCTGGGTCGGCTGACCCATCCCATGGCCTATGATTCGGCCAGCGACCGCTACCTGCCGATCGAATGGAGCGAGGCTTTCGCCCGCGCCGGCGCGGCGATCCAGGCCATGGACAATCCGCACCAGGCCGAGTTCTACGCCTCGGGGCGCGCCAGCAACGAGGCGGCCTTCCTGTTCCAGCTCCTGGGCCGCAAGGTCGGGACCAACAATTTCCCCGACTGCTCCAACATGTGCCACGAGCCGACCAGCGTCGGCCTGCCGGACTCGCTGGGCATGGGCAAGGGTTCGGTCAGCCTCGAGGACTTCGATCACGCCGACCTGATCCTGTGCTTTGGCCATAACCCCGGCACCAACCACCCCCGGATGATGGCCACCCTGCGCGAAGCCTCTCGGCGCGGCGCGACGATCATGGCCTTCAACCCGCTGGTCGAGCGGGCCCTGGAGCGGTTCGCCTCGCCGCAGGATCCGGTCGAGATGGCGACCCTGTCCTCGACCCCGATCGCCTCGCGCTATTATCAAGTGAACGTCGGCGGCGACGCGGCGGTGCTGCAGGGGCTGATGAAGGCCGTGCTGGCCTTCGACCGCGCCGCGCGCGACGCCGGCGAGCCCGCCATCCTCGACGATGACTTCATCGCCGAGCACACGGCCGGCTTCGAGGCCCTGGTGGCCCAGATCGACGCCGCGTCCTGGGACGAGATCGTCGCCGTCGGCGGCCTGTCCCGCGCCGAGCTCGAGGAAGCCGCCGCCATCTATGCGCGGTCCAGCGCCGTGATCCTCTGCTACGGCATGGGCCTGACCCAGCACCGCAACTCGTCCAGCACCGTGCAGCAGCTGGTCAACCTGCTGCTCCTGCGCGGCAACATGGGTCGGACGGGGGCGGGGATCTGCCCGCTGAGGGGCCATTCCAACGTCCAGGGCGACCGCACGGTCGGCATCTGGGAGAAGCCGTCGGCGGCGCTGCTCGACAGCCTTGGCCAGGTGTTCGGCTTCACCCCGCCGCGCGATCACGGCCACACCGTGGTCGAGGCGATCGAGGCCATGGAGACGGGCGCGATCAAGGTGTTCGTCGGCCTGGGCGGCAACTTCGCCGTCGCCGCGCCCGATCCGCTGCGCAGCCACGCGGCCATGCGCAAGGTCGACCTGGCCGTCCACATCGCCACCAAGCCCAACCGTACGCACCTGCTGGTCGGACCCGAGGTGCTGCTGCTGCCGTGCCTGGGTCGAACCGAGATGGACGTCCAGGGCGGCGTGCGCCAGTCGGTGACGGTCGAGGACTCGATGTCGATGGTCCACGCCTCGCGTGGTCTCAACCCGCCGGCCTCCGAGCACCTGATGTCAGAGCCGGCCATCGTCGCCGGGATCGCCCGCGCGGCCCTGGGCGAGGCGGATCCGGTCGACTGGGAAGGCCTGGTCGCCGACTATGACCGCATCCGCGACCTGATCGAGCGGGTCTTCCCGACCGCCTTCACCGACTACAACACCCGCGTCCGCCAGCCCGGCGGTTTCCGCCTGCCGCTGCCGCACGCCGAGCGGAAGTGGAACACCCCCTCGGGCAAGGCCAACTTCCTCACCCATCCGGGGCTCGATGATCCTCGCAAGGGCGACGCCTCCGTGCTGCTGCTGACCACCCTGCGCAGCCACGACCAGTACAACACCACCATCTATGGCGAGAACGACCGCTACCGCGGCGTCTTCGGCCGGCGCGACGTGGTCTTCGTCCATCCCGACGACCTGGCCGAGCGCGGGATCCGCGAGGGCGACGCCATCGATCTGGCCGCCGCCTTCGATGAAACTGGAGCGCGAGTTGTTCGCGCCTTTACGGCTGTCGCTAGAAAAATTCCGCGCGGGTGCGTCGCCGCATACTATCCGGAAACCAATGCTCTGGTAGCGCTGGAGGATCACGACCGGCGAAGTGGTACGCCGGCCTACAAGTCGGCGCCGGTGCGGCTTTCGCTGCACGGCGGCTGACCGGGCCGTCTCCACCGTCCGGCGTTGTCCGCAAGGACGAGGGAGCAAGGGCGGTGGACAGAGCACTGCAGGCGCGGGTCATCGAGGCCGCCGATCTCGGCGTGACCGAGCGCGCGCGCTGGAACGCCCTGCGCGCCGCCGATCCGCTGCTGGGCGGACCCTATTTCGACCTTCGCTATATAGAGACGGCCGCCGACTGCGCGCCGGGCGCGCGGATCGCGGTGCTGGAGCGCGGCGGTCGCATCGTCGGCTTCCTGCCGTTCCAACGGCGCGGCTCTCTGCTGCAGCCGCTGGGCGCGCCGATGAGCGACTTCCACGGCCTGATCGCCGAGCCTGATGTCGAGCTTTCCACGGTGCTGGCCCTGCTGGGCGCCGAGCGCATGCGGGTCAGCGGCCTGGTCACCCGCGAGCCGGCCGGCGAGCTGTCGGTGCGCCACGCCATGGCCGCCGACCTGTCGGGCGGCTTCGAGGCCTACCAGGCCGGCCGCAGCGCCGCCTTCCTGAAGGACAAGCGCCGGCGGGCCCGCGCGCTTGAGCGCGACCACGGCGAGACGGTCTTCACCTTCGAGCGCCCGGCGCCGGATCTGCTGGCCTGGCTGGTCGCCCAGAAGCGCGAACAGATCCGCCGCACCCATCAGCACGACATCTTCGCCTGCGGCTGGACCCAGGACCTGCTGCTGCGCCTTGCCGAGCACGACGCCCCCGACTTCGGCCTGCGGCTGGCGGTGCTGCGGGCGGGCGGGACGATCGTCGCCGCCGAACTGGGCCTGACCGCCGGCGATCGCCATCACCTGTGGTTCCCGATCTACGACCCAGCTTTCGCCCGCTATTCGCCGGGCGCGCTGATGACGCTGGAAACCCTGCGCGTCGCGGCCGAGCGCGGCGTGGTTCGCGTGGACTTTGGTCCCAGCGAGGAAGCCTACAAGGAAGACTTCGCCGATCCGATGGAGACGGTGCTGGAGGGCGCGATCGCCGTCCGACCGTCGCTGATGACGCACCTGAAGGGCGCGCCCGGCGTCGATCGCATCGACGAGGTCGGCAAGCGCCTGGCCCGCCGTCTCGACCGCATCGCCGCCTGCGAGCCCGGGCTGATTGGCCAGGTCAGGGGCGGCGCCAGTTTCGTCACCGGCCTTGGCCGCCGCCATCCGAAGGTGGGCGCGGGCCTGGGCGCCGGCATCGGCGTCATCGGACTTGGAGTGAGCCTGGGCCTGCTGGCCGACTAGGGCGCGGTGATCGCGCCCTGGACTAGAAGTGAGGGAGGAACGCCAATGACCCGTCTCGTCGCGCCCTGGTCGTCCGACCAGATCCAGAGCTTCCGCAAGGCCCCCGTCACCTTCCGCCACAACCTCGCCGAAACCGGCCTGTTCGACGACGACGCCCTGGCGCGCCTGCTCGACGCCTATCCGGCCGAGCTCTACGACATCAACCTCTTCGACTTCGACGCCGAGGGCCAGGCGACCATGCGCACCGGCGCCCGCGGCCGCCTGCCGGGCCGAGAGGTGCTGGCCGGGGTCAAGGAAGGCCGCATCTGGGTGCAGCTGCGCCGGGCCGAGGCCTGGTATCCGGCCCTGACCCCGCTGATGCAGCAGGCCTTCGCCGAGATCGGCGGCGAGGCGAGGGGCTTCTCGCCCGTCCAGCTGAACGGCCAGCTGATCATGTCGGCCCCCGGCGCCAAGGTGCCGTTCCACGCCGATGCGCCGGGCGTGATCCTGTTCCACCTGCGCGGCCGCAAGCGGATCTGGATCTATCCGCCCGACGAGGCCCACATGCCCCAGCAGGGCATGGAGAACATCCTGCTCAAGCAGCAGACCGAGGACCTGCCCTATCGCCGCGACATGGACGCGGGGGCCGTGGTCTACGACCTCGAGCCCGGCACGGCCGCCGCCTGGCCGCTGCACGCGCCGCACCGGATCGAGAACCTCGGCACGTTCAACGTCTCGCTGTCGGTGGACTACCAGACCTGGGGCTCGCGCCTGACGAACGGGGCGCACTACGCCAACGGCGTGCTGCGCCGCTGGGGCCTGCCGGTGGCGGCCATGGACAAGACGCCGATGGCGGCCCGGGCCGGCCTCTGGGCCGCCTCGCTGGGCCTCAAGCGCCTGCGGCTGGTCGAGGACCGGATCAAGGCCTTCGAGCGCACCTTCGAGATCGGCGACGCCCAGAAGGCGGCTTGATCGGGTACGTGACAACCGCGTCATGACCTCGATTTAAGTCGTCCTGGCGGGTCTCGCCGACTAGCGTTCCCTCAACGCAACGCCATCCGAGGGGACAAACAGATGCGCGCACTCTTCAGCCTGGCCGCCGGCGCGGCCGTCCTGGCCCTGGCCGGAACCGCTTCGGCCTCCGAAGTCAATGTGAAGATCAAGGACGCCGTCGCCCGCGTCGTGGTCATTCCCGAAGCCCGCAGCGACGTGAAGGTCGAGTTCCTGACCCGCAATTCGTCGCTGCCGCTGGAGGTCCGCGTCGTCGGCGGCCAGACGATCATCGACGGCAACCTGCACCTCAAGCGCATCCAGAGCTGCAACGGCTCGGGAGACGCCGCCTCGGTGAAGGTGCGCAACCTCGGCGTCGTGAAGTGGGCCGACATCCCGCAGGTGGTCGTGCGCGTGCCGCAGAACGTCTCGGTCGGCGCTTCCGGCGCGGTCTACGGCAGCATCGGCCGCAGCGACAGCGTCGAGCTGGCCAACGCCGGCTGCGGCGATTGGACGGTGGCCAATACCAAGGGCAAGCTCGAGATCAGCCTGGCGGGATCGGGCGACACCAAGGCCGGCAACGCCGACCGCGTCGAGATCAGCCTGGCCGGGTCCGGCGACATCAGCCTGCAGGAAGTGCGCGAGCTGGAAGTGGCGATCGCCGGTTCGGGCGACGTGAAGGCCGCGGCGATCCGCGGCGGCGACATCGACGTCAGCATCGCCGGCTCGGGCGGGGTCAAGATCACTCAAGGGCGGGCCCGCGACCTCGACGTCAGCATCATGGGCTCGGGCGACGTCAATTTCGGCGGCGAGGCCGACAAGGTGTCGCTGTCGGTGGCCGGCTCGGGCGACGTCCGCGTCGCCAAGGTCAACGGCCCGGTCAAGAAGTCGTCCATGGGCTCGGGCAACATCTATATCGGCCAGTGAGCCGACCGAATCCACGCCCACGTAGCCCTATATAAAGAAGAACGCCCCGGAGCTTTCGCTCCGGGGCGTCTTGCTGTCCGTCGGGTCCCGCCTTTGGGAGGAGGGGGGAGGGCGGGCCCTTGAGGCGCGTGGGCACGCGCCGCGGACGGTCGGTCGGAGCCTTCCCGCCGAAACGGGAAGGTCCGGGCTTCCGCTTAGCGGACGCCGAAGCCGAACAGGTCGCTGGCTTGGGCCAGGTCGGCGCCGGCGGCGTTGCGGGCCTTCAGGCTGCCGCCGAAGGTGTAGCGCACGCCGATCTTGACCGCGTCCGACTTCAGGTCGGCCAGGTCTTCGGATTCGGTGTGGGTGTACTTGCCGAAGGTCGACCAGCCCGAGTTGGCGAACTTGTATTCGCCGCCCAGGTTCACGTCCCAGGCGTCAGCGTCGATCGAGGAGTCGATCTTGGCGTAGCCGAGGCCGGCGTCCAGACGGAAGTCGTCCGAGACGAAGTAGTTGGCCGTGCCGCGGACGGTCCACAGGTCGGCGTCCAGGTCGTTCGACTGGCCGTAGGCGACCAGGCCCGTCAGGGTGACGTTGCCCAGGTACTTCTGAGCTTCGCCGCCGACGGCCCACAGGGTGTCGTTTTGCGGACGCGACAGGGCGGTGAAGCCGCCGACGCGCCAGCCGTCGCCGACCGTGGTGGTCAGGTGAGCGGCGCCCGAGGCGACGGTTTCGTCAGCGATGTCGTTGTCCGAGATCGAGACGTCGCCGTTCAGGGTGACGGTCCACGAACCGGTCGGGACGGCGACCGAGCCGTCGATCTTCACCGAGGTGCCGTCGGCGTTGGCGACGTTGGTGTCGAGGTTGTTGTAGTTCACGGCGGCGCCGACCGAACCGATGTTCTGGGCGAAGGCGGGAGCCGAAACGGCCACGGCCAGGACGGCGGCGGCGGCGAACAGTTGGGTCTTCATAGTGGGTAATCCCCTTACTCATGTGGGCTCGCCGGCGGGCGGTCGTTTTGGGGGAGGGCCTCCCGTCCGGCGAGCGGGGCGGATCTATGAAGGTTCGATGACGGCCGCAAGGCTTCGTCTGACCGTTCGAGGCTGGATGGTGCGCAAATACTACACTTGCAGGCATGAACTCCGTCCCTATACGCGCGGGTCGCGCATAAAGATTGTGTCCATCTAGCGGCGGACGGTGAACAATGCTCTTCGAGGCCTTGTTTTCGCCGTCTCCATTAAGGGGGCTCGCGCGGGGTAGGGAAGTATTAATCAAACCCTTCCGAAACCCCGCCCGGGGCGCTTGACGAAACCGATTCAGGCACGTAAAAGCGCCCCTCTGTTGGACCGGCTGTGAGCTCTAGGGCTCAAACGCGGTTCGCAAGCGACCCGTACCCTAGCGTCCTTCTCATCCAGAGGAGGGTTCTCCTCGGAGGACGGCGAGGTTGTGGATCACCGGCCCTCGCAGGCGACTGCGCGGGCCAATTTGTTTTGCGGACGCTGCGTTCGGACGTCTCGAAAGAGGAGTCCGGGTTGGTCTTTGAAATGGTTCGAGACGCGGGCGCAGCCCACTAGGAAACCGAGCGATATGGATCGTCAGAACATCCGCATCCGGCTCAAGGCCTTCGATCACCGC